>ENA-ORSA01002383-ORSA01002383.1-human-gut-metagenome-genome-assembly--contig:-NODE-2383-length-13503-cov-5.609236_pt1 | contig 13503 bp, 7 predicted proteins | sample MGYA00242179_ERZ509142 | MGnify/ENA primary metagenome ERZ509142 (study PRJEB26280, sample SAMEA2338659) | human gut metagenome | biome: human gut; feature: human-associated habitat; material: faeces... | reverse complement strand
TCGCCATGGCATAGATCGAGCAAGCTCGTCTCTGCTCATCTGGCTTAACGAAAACCTTTTTTGGGTGCTGCCCCTTTTCGTTATGAATGTGCTGCTTTTCCCTTCTTCTTTGCTTGTCCCTTACGCCAGTAAACTGTTTGTAATGTGTTTTTTATTGTTTTGTAACACCTATTATTTGCATATATTTTCGTCAAACCGTACCTTTGCACCATATTGCCCAAGTATGGGTCTTGATAAAGGCATTGTGAGATAACAAAAATGCATAAGCAAAACAAGAATAACAATAAATAAAACAATAACAACAATAAAAGCAAAGATGACAACACAACCCAATCAGCCAAACGTAGGTCTTACCGCTAAGGAGGTGGAGGCCAGCAAGCAAGCGCATGGCGAGAATGTGCTTACGCCCCCGAAGCGCACCCCTCTATGGAAACTTTACATCGAAAAATATAACGACCCCATCATCAAGATATTGCTTGTAGCGGCGCTGGTGTCGCTGGGCCTGGCCGTCATCAATGGCGAATATATCGAGACCATTGGCATCATTTTGGCCATCATCTTGGCCACCACCGTAGGCTTTGTGTTTGAGATGGACGCCGCCCGCAAGTTTCAAAGTCTTACCGCCCTGGGCGAAGAGCAGCCCGTAAAGGTGATACGCGAGGGCCAAACCCTTGAGGTGGCACGCCGCGAGGTGGTGGTGGGCGACCTCATCATTGTTGAGACGGGTGCCGAGATGCCTGCCGACGCCCGCCTGATACAGAGCACCGCCCTGCAGATAGACGAGAGTTCGCTCACGGGCGAGCCTATGGCCAACAAGCATGTGGTAGACGACAGCCATCCCACCGATGCCGAGGCCACCTATCCTTCCGACCTCATCTTGCGTTCTACCATGGTGATGGGCGGCCGCGCCACGGCTCGCGTTGAGGCTGTGGGCGACGCCACCGAGATAGGAAAGGTAGCCCGCAAGGCCACCGAGCTTACCGCTGTGAAGACGCCGCTGAACCTTCAGCTCACCCGTTTGGCCAAGCTCATCAGCGTTGTGGGCACCAGCATCAGCATTGCCGCCTTCGTCATCTTCCTTACGCACGACATCCTTGTCAACCCCCTGTGGCACACCGCCTACTATGTAGGCATGGCCACTGTGGTGCTAAAATATTTTATGATGGCCGTAACGCTTATCGTCATGGCCGTGCCCGAGGGTCTGCCTATGGCCGTAACCTTGGCTTTGGCCCTGAATATGCGTCGTATGCTGAAGAGCAACAACCTGGTGCGCAAGCTGCATGCCTGCGAAACCATGGGCGCCGTAACGGTGATATGTACCGATAAGACGGGCACCCTGACACAGAACCGTATGCAGGTGGCCGACCTTTATCGCGTAAAGGCCGATGCCAAGACTGAAGGGGCCAATGCCGCCGCCCTGACCGACCCGCTCTTCCATGCCGCCCTGGCCCTGAACCCCACCGCCGACCTCGACCCCGAGGGCCACGGCATAGGCAACCCCACCGAGTGTGCCCTGCTGCTGTGGCTGCAAGGCCAAGGGTTGCACTATCAAGACCTGCGCTCTGCCCATGCCATGCTGAAGCGCGAGCCGTTCAGTACCGAGCGCAAGTATATGGCCACCATCGCCGAGGTGCAGGGCCGCCGCTACCTGTTCATGAAGGGTGCCCCCGAGATTGTGGCCCGCTATTGCGACATGGGCGAGGCCGACCGCGCCGCCCTCCGCGAGCGGCTGCTGGGCTACCAGAACAAGGCCATGCGCACGCTGGCCTTCGCCTGCAAGCCCCTTGGCGCCTCTGTCGACAAGGTAGAGCTCTCGCCGGCAGACGCCCACCTGGCGCTGCAGGGCGTGGCTGCCATCAGCGACCCGCTGCGCACCGAGGTGCCCGACGCCGTGCGCCAGTGCCGCAAGGCCGGAATAGACGTGAAGATTGTCACCGGCGACACGTCGGCCACGGCCATCGAGATTGCGCGCCAGATAGGCGCGTGGGACGACGCCACGCCGGCCGAGGCGCAGATAACGGGCCCCGAGTTTGAGGCCCTGGGCGACGACGAGGCCTACGAGCGCGCCCATGTGCTGCGTGTGATGAGCCGGGCCAGGCCTACCGACAAGCAACGGCTGGTCAACCTGCTGCAGAAGCGCGGCGAGGTGGTGGCTGTAACGGGCGACGGCACCAACGACGCCCCGGCGCTCAACCACGCCCACGTGGGCCTGTCGCTCGGCTCGGGCACGAGCGTGGCCAAGAACGCCAGCGACATGACTCTCATCGACGACTCCTTCGGCAGCATCGTGCGCGCCGTCGAGTGGGGCCGCTCGCTGTACAAGAACATACAGCGGTTCATCTTCTTCCAGCTCGTGGTCAACGTCACGGCGCTGCTGCTCGTGCTCGGAGGCTCCATTGCCGGCACCGAGCTGCCGCTGACAATCACCCAGATACTGTGGGTCAACCTCATCATGGACACCTTCGCCGCCATGGCGCTGGCATCGCTGCCGCCGTCGCACGAGGTGATGGACGAGAAGCCCCGCAAGCAGTCCGACTTCATCATCAACCCCCACATGGCGTGGGCCATCTGCTCTGTGGGCATACTGTTCTTCGCCGCCCTGCTCGGCATGCTGGTATGGTTCAACGGCCAGGGCGAGGTCACCGTAGGCCAGCTCACGGTGTTCTTCACCGTGTTTGTCATGCTGCAGTGGTGGAACCTGTTCAACGCCAAGTCGCTCGGCTCGAGCCACTCGGCCTTCCACGGTTTCTTTGAAGACAAAGGGCTCATGATAGTGCTGCTCATCATACTCGTGGGCCAGTGGATCATTGTGACATACGGCGGCAGGATGTTCCGCACCGAGCCGCTCACGGCCGAGACATGGGGATGGATCATACTGTGCACCTCGCCCGTGATGATCATTGGCGAGCTGATGCGCGCCGTGTCACGACTGAAGCACAGGCCATGATGCAAACCACGTTTCTCACCCCCGGCACACCGCTGCCGCCCCCCTGCGCCGCCACGATAGGGTTCTTCGACGGTGTGCACAGGGGCCACCGCTACCTCATATCCCACGTCATCGACGTGGCTGGGGCCAAGGGGCTTGAGCCTGCCGTGGTCACATTCGACAACCACCCGCGCCAGGTGCTGCACTCCGACTACCGCCCCGCCCTGCTCAGCACGCCGGCCGAGAAGCTGGCGCTGCTCGGGCAGACGGGAGCCGCGCGGTGCTTTGTGCTCCATTTCGACTCGCGCATGGCCGCGCTGCCGGCCAGGCAGTTCATCGAAGACGTGCTGCTCGGGCAACTCAACGTGCGCCACCTGGTAATAGGCTACGACAACCGCTTCGGCCACGACCGCGCCGAAGGCTTCGACGACTACCGCCGCTACGGCCGCGCCGTAGGCATCGACGTTGAGCAGTGGCAGCCCCTCGAGGTGGGGGGCGTGCGTGTAAGCTCGTCGGTGGTGCGCTCGCTGCTGCTGGCCGGCGAGGTCGACATGGCCTCCCGCTGCCTGGGCTACCACTACACCGTGAGCGGCACCGTGGCCCACGGGCGTCATGTTGGCACGTCGCTTGGGTTCCCCACGGCCAACATAGTGCCCGACGACCCCCTCAAGCTGGTGCCTGCGGCGGGCGTCTATGCCGTAGAGGCCTCCATCGAGGGCGAGGAGCGCCCGTTGCCGGCAATGCTCAACATCGGCACCTGCCCAACGTTCGACGGCACCGCCACCACCATCGAAGCCCACGTGCTCGACTACTCGGCCGACCTCTACGGGCGCCGCATGGGCATAGCCTTCGTCAAAAGGCTGCGCGACGAGCGCAAGTTCCGCACACCGGCCGAGCTCGCCTCACAGCTCCGCCATGACATAGGCCACACCCGCGAAGCCCTGGCAGCCTCCCAAAGCTCCCAGCCCTCCCAGTCCTCCCAGCCCTCCCAGAACTCCCAAAAATAAAAAAGAAGAAAAAAATGAAGAATGCTCTGATATACCTAATAGTTTTCATAGCCATACAGTGCGGCGTCAGCATAGGCGTGCGCGAAGTGTGGCGCATGGTCACCGGCTCCCCCGACATAACCACTATGATGCTCGTTGTGTCGATGACCCTGTTCAGTGCCATCACCATAGCCATCTTCCTGCTCGCGCGGTGGTGCGAGGTAGCCCGCAGCTACGTGCGCTCCCGCCCCTGGACGGCACTGGCGTGGTGCGTGGTGGCCTCCGTCGGCGCCGTAATTCCGTCCACATGGCTCCAGGAGCAAATGCCCGAGCTGCCCAACTACCTGCTCGACGAGTTCTCCATGCTCATGGGCGACCGCTGGGGCTACCTGGCCATAGGCCTGCTCGCCCCAGTGGCCGAAGAGATAGTGTTCCGCGGTGCCATACTGCGCTCGCTGCTCCGCGGCATGCGCAACCACTGGGTGGCCATAGCCATCTCGGCCGTCATCTTCGCCATCATCCACGGCAACCCGGCCCAGATGCCCCACGCCATGCTCGTGGGCCTGCTGCTCGGCTGGATGTACTACCGCACCGACAGCCTCGTGCCGGGCGTGGCCTTCCACTGGGCCAACAACACCATAGCCTATGTGCTATACAATGTATTGCCCGCCCCCGACGCCACTCTAATACAGATCTTCGGCGGCAGCCAGACGCGGGTGCTCATGGCCGTGGGCTTCTCGCTCTGCATACTCGTGCCGGCCATCATCCAGCTCAACCTCAGGCTGAAGAAAGCCGGCGGCAGCCCCACCCCGACATGGAAGCGCTGACGCGCGGCCACAGCAGCCTCATCGCTTAGCAGGCTGCTGCCTGCTAATAAAATGCATGAGGGCCTGCGGGATTGTCCCGCAGGCCCTCATGCATTTTATTGGCCAGTTCTCCCAGTCCTCCCAGTCCTCCCAGCCATTCTCAAGTCACTCTCCCGTTCCAGGAGCTTCGTTATAGCTGAAAATTATCCTCCTGCCTATAGATATGTCCACCTGGGCGAGCACCTTCAACTCTTTGTTGTAATACCTCTGCTCCACAAAGATGCCGTCGGCACCGCCGATTGCCTCAAAGCCCTTTGATGCCAAGAATTGCTCAAAGTCGCCCTTGCTGAAGTTGTCGGCGCTGCACCCAACAATCACCTCTCTGAGCATCGACTTGTCGTCGGTCAGCACGTATACTATGTCGACCAGCGGCCTCTTGGGCTCGGCCTTGTCAACAGTGAACATGTTGTCCATCCATTCCGACACCTTGTGGCCGGCCGACTCCTCGTAGGCGTTGATGGCGGTCATCGGGTCGTCAACGTTGAAGCACAACAGCGGCAGGAAGTAGCCGTTCTCGTCTTTTTCAAACACCTGGCCGCCGCCGGTGCCCGGGCCGTCGTCTTTGTTTTTCTTAAACTCCATCAGCCCGCTGTCGGTGAACACAGTCAGCGCAACCTTGCCTGCCTTGTCGTGGTAAACGGTGGCAAACATGTCGGAAGAAACTTGCTCAAAACCGGCATCGCGCAACATGGCCGCAAACTCGCCGGTGAGCAATATGTCCTTCGACGAGGCAAACTGCCTGACCACTGTGAGCCTGTCGCCCACAAACTCGTAGACGGCACGGGCAAACTCCGACTTGCCGGTGAAGGTGAATACGTAAGTGCCCAGCGAACTGCCCTCCTCGCGCTTGCTGCCGCGCCTGCCCTCGTATACGAGCACGTCTCTCACCGAGGCCTCGAAGTTGAGCAGCGGCATGGTGTAGCCCGACGTCGACAGGCGCGTCGAGGTGAAGGTCATGGTGGCATACCTGCCGTTGTTGTCGTCGGCAGACCTCACTTCAAGCCTTATCTCCCTGGCCTTGTTGTAGTAAACGTTGCTTTCGCTGTCAGAGTCTTCAAAGCCGTTGTCCGACAGGAACTTCCTGAACGACGTGTTGTCGGGGCTCAGTATGCCTTCCTTGTCTTTCTCAAACTCCTCCACTATCGACATCAGACTGTAGTCGCCTTTCGCCAGCTGGTACTTTCGCGACACATGGGTGCCGTCGCCAAACCTCACCACGAAGCTCTCGCCCAGGGCCGACGTCTCGCCGTAGGTCTCAACCGTGTTGCCGAGGCCCTCTTCGTAAGCCTTTATGTGGGCGGCGGGCTCTGCCACGCCAAAAGCATCCAGGTCGGGGCTCTGCAGGTCGTAGGCCACATCCTCGGCCTTGGGCAAAAACTTCATCTGCGCGTAAACGTTATCGTCGCTGTGCCTCCAGGCTGTCACCTCGAGCTGCACGGGCATGCCTTCCTTGTTGAACACAAACACGTCGCCATCGCTCTCGAGCGCCTTCCACCCGTTGGCGGCGGCCAGTTCCTCGAAGTTTTTGTTAAGCCCCCAGTCGTAGCTGTCGGCAATGGGGTAGATGGCATAGGTCAGAGGCCTGAACAGCAGCGAGGCCAGCTTCACCGCCTTTGTCTCTATGTCCACCAGGTAATACCTGTATGGGTTCTGCGGGTCGGTGGTCTCATAAAACATTATCGACGAGTTGTAGTAGCTCAGTATCCCCTCGTATATAGCCTCGATGTCCTGCATGCGCTTGCTGCCGAGCTGCTTCTCCCTCGAGTCTACCTCGCTCATAGGCATCTGCCCAATGCCGCGGCAGATGGTCTCGGTGTCCGGCCACGAGGCAAACGTCGGGAACGCCGTGGCTTTGCCCGACGACACCACGGCCTGGCTTATGTTTATCCTCTCGAGGCTCTTGCCCGTGGCCAGAGCCCTGAGGTAGTCGATGTCTGAATAGTCTATCAGGCCCTCCACCGACAACGAGCTTATGCCGTCGGCCACGGCCCCCACCTTCTCCTCCAGCTCACCGGGCCGGTCGGTGGCCACCATCAATTCCTGTGCACTGACATGCAATGCCGCCATGGCCATTGCCACGGCCACGAGCACTCTGTAATATACCTTGCCCATCATTGTCCTCCTTTCATTGCTTTACGGTTATTTTATACGGCTTTCCGCCCACTGTCACCACATACGTGCCAGCGTCCAGCCTCACTGCGTATGCGCCCATGGCCACGGCAGTGCCGCCGGCCACCAGCCGTCCCGACATGTCGTAGACCCTGACGTCGCTGCCTTCGCGGCCGCCGTTGCTTACAGTCAGCATGCCCCCGGGCCCTGCCGACAAGCCTATGTTGCCGGCGCCCGCCTGTGCCACTCCCGTGGGGTGCAGCACCACCACCTTGGTGTGGCTGAAGCCCCTGTCGCCCTCAACGCGGGCCTTCACCCCGTCCGTCTGCACGGTGATGGTAAGCCCGTCGCGGTCGGGGAAAGCCCCCTCGCCCACGTGGGCTATGTCAAGGCTGTAAATCACCACGCTCTCGAGCCTGTCGCATCCGCTGAAGGCCCCCGCCCCTATCGACGTGATGTTGTCGGGCAGGATGATCTCCCTCAGCAATGCGGCGCCAGCAAAGGCGTTGTCGGGGATGGCATTGTCCAGCATTCCTTCCGGCGAATACTCACGGGCCTGCACAACCCCAATCCCGCGGGTTGTCCTGACAGTGGCCTGGGCGTGCAGCTCTGCGGCTGCCATCGCCCCCAAGGCAACTAATAGTAACGTCTTTTTCATAAACTGTTTATTTAATGTGGTTATTACTGTCTACGAAGGCTCCCAGGCCTCCTAGGAGGCCTAGGCAACCTAGGACTCCCAAACCTTCATCTACAAAAATAGCTATTTCATCGCTATACTTTGTTAAACTATCCGATTTTAACTTTTAAAAAATCGCATCGCCCGCCCGTCTTGTTTCTATGGCGAACTCCATTGTCCGCCATGCCCGGCCCGCCACGGCCGCCCGCTTATCCCGGCGCGTCACTTTATGGCATACCCGCCCTTGTCTACATACATCATGGCCTTCTTGTCGTCGGCCACGGCACTGATGTAGCGCTCGTACTCTCGCAGCACGTCGGCAATTATCTCCTCCTGGCTCAGATACTGAATGTCGTTGCCCGAACGCCCGTCGCTGTAGTAAGTCACCGGGATGTACTGCTTGTTGGTGCTCACGTCGGGCGTGTTCTCCTCGTCGATAAGGTACTCCGATATGCTGCGCCGCTCGGCGGCCACGCCATACCTGAAGTTCCATATCCTCTCGTGCCTTATCACAATCTCCACCGACAGGGCCCCGCGGCGCCCCTCGTTCACCTCCACGTCGATGCCCCGGCCAGCAAACTCGGCGGCGAGCTCGGCGAAGGCCGGCCTCACCTTCTGGCTGAAAAAGCGCTGTATGTCGGTTTTCTGCGAGAAGGTGAGTATCTGCGTCAGGCGCTCCCGCCAGTGGCTGCCGTCCCAGTTGCGGCTGCCGTAGGGCAGGTTTGAGCTGTGGTAGAGCATGTCGGTGTGCAGGGCCCTCACCAGGCAGAAGCACAGCACCAGCATTATCAGGCCGAAGGGCAGCGCCATCACGAGCGTCATCGTCTGCAGCGAACGCAACCCTCCGGCGTATAGCAGCGCCATGGATATCAGCGCCAGCAGCACTCCCCAGAAGGCGTTCTGCCACTTGGGCGAGTTGGGCGCGTTGCCCGACGATATGCTGTTCATCACGAGAATGCCCGAGTCGGCCGACGTGACGAAGAACACGGCTATCATGACTATGCCCAGCACACACAGCGCCCCGGCCATGGGAAACTGGCCGAAGAAGCTGAAGAGCAGTATGTCGGGCTGGTCGGCCAGGGCCGAGAGGGCCCCTCCGGCCACGTGGCTGTCTATGTGGATGGCCCCGGCGCCGAACACCGTCATCCACATGAACACAAAGAGCGACGGCACGAGCAGCACGGCCACTATGTACTCGCGTATGGTGCGCCCCTTCGATATGCGGGCTATGAACAGCCCCACAAACGGGGCCCAGCTTATCCACCACGCCCAGAACATGACGGTCCAGCTGGTAAACCACCCCCGGCCGTCGGTCTCGAAGGCAAACGTGTTGAACGTCAGGCCGGCAAGGCGCTGCACATAGTAGCCCAGGCTCTCGCTGAAGGCGCTCAGCAGGAAGGTGGTGGGCCCGAGCAGCAGCACGAAGGCCATGAGCAGCACGGCCAGGCACAGGTTGGCCTCGCTGAGCCGCCTCACGCCACGGCTCACGCCCGCCACGGCCGAGAGTATGGCCACGGCGCTCACCGCTGCTATGATGGCGCACTGCAGGGCGAAGCTCGTGTGGCCCAGCAGGCCTATGTGCACCAGCCCGGCGTTGAGCTGCACCACACCGAAGCCCATCGACGTGGCTATGCCGAAAAAGGTGCTCACCAGGGCAAACGTGTCGGCGACGTTGCCTACCACACCCTTTATGCGCTCGCCCAGCAGGGGGTAGAGGCCGCTGCGTATCGACAGCGGCAGGCGGTAACGGAAGGAAAAGTAGGCCAGTATGAGCCCCATGAGAGCGAAGATGGCCCAGGCGTGCAGCCCCCAGTGGAAAAACGTGGCCAGCATGGCTTCCTTGGCGGGGTTGGCCACGGTGGGCAGCGACGGATGGACGTAGTGCGACATGGGCTCGGCCACGCCGAAATACATGAGACCGATGCCCATGCCGGCGGCAAAGAGCATGGCTATCCATGAGAAGAAGCTGTACTGGGGCCTTGAGTTGTCGGGCCCGAGGCGTATGTTGCCGGCCTTGCCGAAGGCCAGCACCAGCAGGAAGATGAAGAAGAGCGATACGAGCATGGTGTACACCCAGCTGAACTTGCGGTATACGTACGACTGGACTGCGAGCAGGGCCTGCTCGGTGCGGTCGGGCCACAGGGCGCACAGCAGCGACAGGGCCAGCAGGACCAGCAGGCCGGGAATGGCCACGGTCCGTGTGAAGGTGGTTTTTTCTTTCAGTATGTTCATTGCATCGATAATGGGTTGACCCCCATGCCCCAAAGGGGCGCGGGCGCAAGCCGCAAGAGGGATGGCGCCGGGGGCGGCCTCGGGCCGCGGGCAGGGAACGGCGGCGGAAGGCTCTCGGTGAGAAAAATGCGCGGCAGCCATACAACACAGCCCCTGCCATGGTTGCCGCACGCTTTATGCAAAAATACAGAAAAAATGCGGAAAACGGGACGGCAACATGCCATCTTCCGACAAACAGGCACAAAGCCACACCATAACGGCCACGCCCCACAGCCCCGCGGCGATAGCTTTATGAATATCCGCATGCTGCCAAATGTGAGGAGGAAGAAGACTTTTTCAGGAGGTAGAAGACATTTTCAGGAGGTAGAAGGAGTTAGAAGGAGGAAGAGGGAGGTATAGGACATTTGCTGGAGTTAAGGCTTTTTCAGGAGGTAGAAGGAGGAAGAAGAAGGAAGAAGGAGTTAGAGGACATATTAGTGTATGCAAGTAGCCAAGTAGTTATAGGTAGCTGACGGTTGTTAGGCTTCCTCTTGCTGTAGCCCGGAGTCGGCAGACAGCGGTTTTAGCGGGTAATTCCTCTAACTCCTTCTTCCTCCAGCAAATGTCCTATACCTCCTTCTTCCTCCAGCAAATGTCCTCTACCTCCCTCTTCCTCCTTCTAACTCCTTCTAACTCCTTCTAACTCCTTCTAACTCCTGAAAATGTTTTTTTTGCCCGCCGGCTTGGCCATTTCGGCAAAAAAGGCTATATTTGTGGCACCCAAGCCTTTGGCTGGGGCAAAGACGAAAACCTAACAACCATACGCAATGATTATGAAACACACTTCGCTGATATGCTGCATGGCCATGGCGGCCATGCTTTGCTGCGCAACAGCCGGGGCACAGCAGCCGCAGGCAACCGCTACGACAGTGGCCGCAGGGCCGGGGGCCAAAGCCACCCTCGAGCGCTTTGTCGGCAACATCTCTACATTCAACCGCCTCTTCCCGCAAGAGAAGGTCTACCTACACCTCGACAACACGGCCTACTTCAGGGGCGAAACGATATGGTTCAGCGCCTATGTGGTCAGGGCCGACCGCCCCGCCCTCACAGACATGAGCCGGGTGCTCTACGTCGACCTGCTCGACCCAACGGGCGAGACGGTGGCCACGCGCAAGGTGAAGCTCGACCATGGCCGAGGCTCGGGCTCGTTCAAGCTCGACAAGCTGCTCACCTCGGGATTCTACGAAATCAGGGCCTACACGCGCTACATGCTCAACTGGGACGCCGCATGGGCCTTCTCGCGCGTGCTGCCGGTGTTCGAGGCGCCCAAGGCCGAGGGCGACTACTCGGAGCCCACCATGGCCGCCCACGACTACCGCAAGCGAATGCCCTCGGCCAGGGCCAAGGCCGGCGACGGCAAGGCCCGGGTGCGCTTCTTCCCTGAGGGCGGGCGCCTCGTCATGGGACTGCCCTCGCGGGTGGCCTTCGACGTGACGGGGCCCGGCGGCGAACCGATGCAGGCCGGGGGCACGCTCACCATGGCCGACGGCAGGCGCGTGGCAGTGGAGACGCTGCGCGAGGGCCGAGGGGTGTTCGACTACACGCCCGCCGAGGGCAGCGCCACGCTAACGCTCACCGACTCGGCCGGGCGGTGGCACGAGTTTGAGCTGCCCGGGGCCGAGGCCGAGGGCTGCGTGCTCACGGTGGGGGCCATTGAGGGCGACTATGTCAACGTGGCCGTGACGCGCTCCAAGGGCTACGACGAACCGCTGGCCATGGTGCTCGTCAACGGGGGCAACGTCGACGCGGCCGACATCCTGATGCCTGGCGAGCGAACGGCGCGCAGGCGCTTCTTCCGCCCCGACATGGCGCCGGGGGTGAGCCAGGTGGCGCTGATAGACCGCAACGGAGACATAGTGGCCGAACGCATGGTGTTCGTGAGCCCGCAGGCGGGGGTAGACACCATCGCCTTCAGGGCCGAGGGCTCGCTCGCGCCATGCGGCAAGCTGGCGCTCGAGGCGCAGACGGAGCCGGGGGTGACGTTCTCGCTGGCCGTGCGCGACAGGGCCGCCGACGCCAACGGGGCCGACGCCGACGCCGCCACGTGGCTGCTGCTGTCGTCGGAGCTCAAGGGCTACATACGCAACCCGCAATACTATCTTGAGGCCGACGACGAGGAGCACCGCAGGGCCGCCGACCTGCTCATGATGGTGCAGGGGTGGCGGCGCTACGACGTGGCGCAGATGGCCGGCAGCAAGGAGTTTGTTAGGAGGCAGCCCATGGAAGACGGGCTCTACCTGTTCGGGCAGCTGCACCAGGCCAGCAGGCGCAACAAGACGGCCGGCGTGAAGCTCACGGCCACGCTCTACAACAGGCAGGGGGTGGCCATGGGCGGAAAGGCCACCACCGACTCGGCCGGCATGTATGCCTTCAGGCTGCCCGACTGCGAAGGCGAGTACACACTGCTGCTCAACACCACCAACGCCGAGGGCAAGGCCAAGAACTACAGGGTGGGCATAGACCGCAACTTCGCCCCGGCACCGCGCCCGGTGTGGCCAGCCGAGACCGAGCCTGTGCCGCTGGGCGAGGCTAGGCAGCTGGCGGTGCCCGAGGCGGGCTTCGACACGCTGGCCACGAAGCTGTCGATGGAAGACCGGGTGCACATGATAAGGGAGGTGAAGGTAAAGGGCAAGCGGCTCTTCGAGAAGGCGAGGGCCGGATGGGAAAACGAGCAGCGCGGAGCGTTCAAGGCTTACGTGAGGTATGACTGCGACCGGGCCGCCGACGAGATATACGACGCCGGCGATGACACGCCCACCATCTTCGAGTGGCTCGCACAGAAAAACCCCTTCTTCGGAGGCAACGAGGTAGACCAGGGCGACGAGGGCTACGGGCTGGCCGAGTCGCAGGAACTGCCCGTGGAGCAGCAGCTCTCGATGGTCAACGAGGGCGGGAATCTGCAGACGGAGGTGAGCCAGATGGAAGACATGCAGACGGAGAGCGCCCAGGACCAGTACAGGGGCTTCCTCACGCGCGACGGCATGTCATACAAGAACAGGCCCATTGTGTGGGTGCTCAACAACACGTTCTACATGGGCACGTCGACGCGGGGGGTGAGCACGGCGGACATTGTGAACATCAGGGCCGAGACGTCCGAGGAGATGCCCCGCTGGCTCGACGAGTACAAGAGCGTCTACATATCTGAAGACGAGGAAATATGGCGCAACTATGTCGAGGCGCCCGAACTGGCGCGGTACAGCCCCGTCACCATCTTCCTCTACTCACACCATGAGTTCCCGGCCAAGAGCAAGGGGCTGCGCCACACCCACTTCGACGGCTACAGCCGCGTGGAGACGTTCCAGATGCCCGACTACAGCCTCATGCCGCCCATGGCCGACCACAGGCGCACGCTCTACTGGAACCCCGCCGTCAAGGCCGACAAGGACGGGCGGGCGCGGATAGAGTTCTACAACAACTCGTCGTGCAAGCAGATTGCCATCTCGGCCGAGGGCATCAGCTACGACGGGCGGGCCGTGGTCTACAGGCCGTGAGGCGAAAGTGAAAAGAATTAAGAATGAAAGGTTGAGAATTAAGAATTAAGGAGCGAAAGGCAAAGGGGGCCGGCGCGCCATATGCGTGCCGGCCCCCTTCCGTGTGCCCGTGTGTCACTTCTTGCGTGGCTTGCGGCCTGCCCCGGGCAAAGGCACAGGAGTACGCCGCACAGATGGT
>ENA-ORSA01002382-ORSA01002382.1-human-gut-metagenome-genome-assembly--contig:-NODE-2382-length-13513-cov-4.843067_pt1 | contig 13513 bp, 9 predicted proteins | sample MGYA00242179_ERZ509142 | MGnify/ENA primary metagenome ERZ509142 (study PRJEB26280, sample SAMEA2338659) | human gut metagenome | biome: human gut; feature: human-associated habitat; material: faeces... | reverse complement strand
GCATCAGCGTGGAGCCTTGCCGCCGGGATACTTTTCCGGCTATCGCTCTGGCAGCGGCCTACCTGAAGGACGTGCAGGGCGTCGGCGAGGAAGAATCCGTTGTCGTCTGCCCGGTAGACCCCTATGTGGAGAATGACTACTTTGAGGCGTTGAAAGCACTGGGCGACCGTGCCGCCGTCAGCAGCGCAAATCTGGTCCTGATGGGCATTGAACCGACTTATCCCAGCGAGAAATACGGTTATATCATCCCCATTGGCAAAGAGCAGGTCAGCAAGGTGTCCATGTTCAAGGAAAAGCCGACGCAGGAAGTGGCAAAGGATTACATTGCAAAGGGCGCGCTCTGGAACGGCGGCGTGTTCGCCTTCAAGCTGGGCTATGTGCTGAACCGCGCCCATGAGCTGATCGATTTTGTAGACTACGATGATCTGTTCAATAAATATGATACTCTGAACAAGATCAGCTTTGACTATGCCGTGGTGGAGCACGAGCCGGAGATTGAGGTCATGCGCTTTGCAGGTACTTGGAAAGACCTCGGCACATGGAACACTCTGACCGAGGCAATGGATAGCCATGCGGTGGGCGAGGCACTGTTCAACGAGAAGTGCGAGAACGTCCATGTGGTCAACGAGCTGGATGTGCCTATCCTGTGCATGGGTCTGAAGGATGTGGTGGTCTCTGCCAGCCCGGAGGGCATTCTAGTTTCGGATAAGGAGCAGTCCAGTTACATCAAGCCCTATGTCAACACGCTCGACCATCGGGTCATGTTCGCTGAAAAATCGTGGGGCAACTTTAAGGTCATCGACATCGACAAGACATCCATGACTATCAAGGTGACCCTGAATGCAGGCCATCAGATGAACTACCATAGCCATCAGCACCGGGATGAGGTGTGGACGGTCATTGCAGGTAAGGGCAAGACCATTGTGGACGGTATGGAGCAGAACGTGAAGGCCGGCGATGTGATCACCATGTCCGCGGGCTGCCGTCATACTGTGATTGCCGAGACCGAACTAAAGCTGATCGAAGTGCAGCTGGGTGAAGCCATCGACGTCCACGACAAGCAGAAGTTCGAGCTGGAATATTGAGACACCGCAGGAGGCAGTTATGCAAAACAAGAACAAGCCTCTTTTGCTCCGACCGTCCGGCAAGGATTATCTCTGGGGCGGCAGCCGTTTGAACGATGAATTTGAGAAGAACATCGACCTGAACCCTTTGGCAGAGACATGGGAGTGCTCCACCCACCCCGATGGCCCCAGCTATGTGGTAGGCGGTGCCTTTGATGGGCGGGAGCTGGTAGAGGTGCTGAGAGCACATCCGGAGTATCTGGGCGAGCGCCATAAGGGCGAAAACACGCTGCCGATTCTTATCAAGTTTATCGACGCCAAGAAAGACCTGTCGGTGCAGGTGCACCCTACCGATGCCTATGCGCAGGAGTATGAACACGGGCAGCTTGGCAAGACCGAGATGTGGTATGTGCTGGACGCCAGCAAGGACGCAAAGCTTGTGTATGGCCTGAAGCGGGAGCGTACCGAACAGCAGATGCGAGACGCTATCGCCAAAGGAACCCTGATGAAGGACTTGCAGTGGGTTCCGGTCAAGAAGGACGACCTGTTTTTCATTGAAGCAGGTACTATCCATGCCATCGGAGCCGGTGCACTGGTGGCCGAGATTCAGGAAAACTCCAACCTGACCTACCGTCTATATGATTACGACCGTGTAGGCAAGGACGGCAAAAAGCGGGAACTGCACATCGACAAAGCATTGGATGTAGCAAATCTGAAAGGCAGTGCAGAACCGAAGCAGCCGCTCCGGGTGCTGAAATACCGACAGGGCGTTGCCTCTGAGCTGCTGACCCGTTGCAAGTATTTTGAGGTGTACCGGATGATCGTCAACACCGAGCGGCGGCAGAAGGTGCACTACCGGGCAGATGAGATTGCCTTCCGGGTGCTGCTCTGCGTTAATGGCTGCGGAACGATCTCTTATGAAGATGGTAGCATCCCGTTCTATAAGGGGGACTGCATCTTTGTTCCGGCAGATTCCGAAACTCTAACCATTCATGGACAGGCACAGTTCCTTGATGTAAGAGGCTGATACATGGAAAAGTGGAAGACAATAAAATCTGAACAGCTTGTAGACAGCCGATGGGTCAAGGTACGAAAAGATTCAGTGGACTTGCCGAACGGTCAGCACATTGATGATTTCTATGCCATTTCGCTCAACGATGCGGCGGCTATCGTGGCACTGGATGATGCCGGAAATATAGTTCTGAAAAAAGAATATCGATATTGCCTTGACCGTGACCTTATTGAAGTTCCTGCAGGAGGCTTTGAGAGAGGCGAAAATGGTTTGGCAGTTGCTAAACGAGAACTTCTGGAAGAAACTGGATATGTTTCGGACGACTGGCAATATATCGGAGCAACGGTAGAAAGCTCGGCAAAGCTAACGAACTATATGCATCTATTTTTTGCCAATCATTGCCGAAAGGTTAGCGAACAGAATCTTGACCCTACGGAAGAACTGGATGTTCTCGTTGTTCCGTTAAAACAGGCGGTTGAGATGGTGATGAATAACGAAATATGCTGCAATAGCTCTGCTCATGGAATCCTTTGGGCTGCAAGAAAGCTCGGAGTGTAATGAAAGGTGACCTGAAATGGATATCAAGAAAGAATACGAACGCTGGTTGGCAAATGCCACCGCAGATGCCGACGTAGTGGCAGAGCTGAAAACACTGGATGATACCAAAATCGAGGATGCATTCTACCGTGACCTTGCCTTTGGTACAGGCGGTCTGCGCGGCGTCATCGGTGCAGGCACCAACCGTATGAATATTTACACGGTGGCAAAGGCTTCTCAGGGTCTGGCGGACTATTTAAAAAAGAACTTTGAAACTCCGTCGGTGGCCATCGGATATGACAGCCGCATCAAGAGCGATGTGTTTGCAAAAGTCGCCACCGGGGTGTTTGCGGCTAATGGTGTCAAGGTCAACATCTGGCCTGTTCTGATGCCTGTTCCTACCGTGTCCTTTGCGACCCGCTATCTGCACACCTCTGCCGGTGTTATGGTGACGGCTTCCCACAATCCCAGTAAGTACAACGGCTATAAGGTCTACGGCGCAGATGGCTGTCAGATCACCACCGAGGCCGCAGCGGAGATTCTTGCCGAAATCGAGAAGCTGGACATTTTTGCAGACGTCAAGACCAGCGATTTTGAAGCAGACGTGGCAAACGGCAGCATCCAGTACATCTCGGATGAAGTCTACACCGCATTCGTGGAGCAGGTCAAGAGCCAGTCTGTTCTGTTTGGCGAAGAAGTCAATAAGAATGTGGCCATCGTGTACAGCCCGCTGAACGGTACCGGGCTGAAGCCTGTGACCCGCACCTTGAAGGAAATGGGCTACACCAACATCACGGTGGTCAAGGAGCAGGAGCAGCCAGACGGCAACTTCCCGACTTGCCCGTATCCCAACCCGGAAATCAAGGAAGCCATGGCACTGGGTATGGCGTATGCCAAGAAGTGTAACGCCGACCTGCTGCTGGCGACCGACCCCGACTGCGACCGTGTGGGTATCGCTGTTAAGAATAAAGCAGGAGAGTACGAGCTGCTGACTGGCAACCAAACCGGTATGCTGCTGCTCGACTACATTTGCAGCCAGCGCGTAAAGCACGGCAAGATGCCTGCAGACCCGGTCATGGTCAAGACAATTGTTACCATGGACATGGGCGAGCAGATCGCTACCCATTACGGACTGCGCACCATCAACGTGCTGACTGGCTTCAAGTTCATCGGGGAGCAGATCGGCAAGCTAGAAAAACAGGGCAAGGCAGATAGCTATGTGTTCGGCTTTGAGGAAAGCTACGGCTACCTGACCGGCTCCTACGTCCGCGACAAGGACGGCGTGGACGGCGCCTACATGATCTGCGAGATGTTCAGCTACTATGCCACCAAGGGCATCAGCCTGCTGGACAAACTGGATGAACTGTACAAGACCTATGGCTACTGCCTGAACACGCTGCACAGCTATGAGTTCGACGGCAGCGCTGGTTTTGCCAAGATGCAGAACATTATGCAGGCGTTCCGGGGCGACATCAAGGAGTTCGGCGGCAAGAAGGTCGTGAAGCCGCTGGACTACGCTCCGGGTCTGGATGGTCTGCCCAAGTCCGATGTGCTCAAGTTCCTGCTGGAAGATAACTGCTCCATCGTGGTGCGACCCTCTGGTACCGAACCGAAGCTCAAGATCTATATTTCCGTCAGCGCGGAGAATAAGGCAGCTGCCGAGAAGGTTGAGGCAGAAATTTGCAAGAGTGCTGAAGAATGTCTGAAGTAACGCAATTAGATAATATTTTTCATCACAATGATGATTTTAAAATGAACTTGTGATATACTGGAGCCATGGGAGACCGTGGCTACCTACGCTGCTCGAAACTTTGCATACCTCTACGTGGTGAGCGGCAGGCAACACAGTGTGTAGATGCTGTGGCTAAGAATGCAAAGGCGCTTATAATTGTATTATTAGCTACAAAATCATGGACATACACCAATATTATGGGTGGAGGGGAAAATGAAAAAGAGTGAGTGGAAAAAAATAGGATTTGGCGATAAAATGGGATGGCTTGTTGGTGTTGTAGGTATAGTGGCCACTTTGATTTCGGCGTTCCGAACGGAATCTAACGGGTTTGTATATATTTTTATTGGATTACTGGTTGCGGAGGTGATAGCTGTTTTCGCTTGGCTCTGGGCTCTTCATGAACGCTATCGAATGACCCAAAAGGTTGATGAAATTCAATCGGAAATAAAAAAGCTAAAAGATGAAAACACAAAACTTCAAAATGATTTGAAGAAGAGCCAGACTGATGAAGAAGCCAAGTTAAATGAAGTGCGAAAAAAGATTGAAGATATCTGTGTTAATCAAAAGAATGTTAGCAAGTTATATAATGAATTTTGTACTCGAATCCCTAATATTGCAGAACGTTCATATCATATATTGGAAACACTTCAAAAGGGTGGAATGAAAGATACAGAGGAGCTTCAGAAAGAGGTCGTTTACTCTTTTAATGAGTTTGCCGCCGGACTATATGATGTTTATAAAATATATTCAAGTAATCTATTGAATTATTTAGTACGCATAGAAGAGTCTTATTTGGCATCGAAAGGAATACAAGTTGATGTTGCAGCAACGATAAAATTGTTTGATAAGCCGTATGTTGCAAGGAAAGACAGCCGCGATAAAATTGTTGTATACACTGCATTCAGAGATAAAGAAACGTTCGAAAAACATGAAAGAGAGGTGGGCAATAAAAAATATACCATAGATGGAAACGGAGATTTTGTTCATTGTTTAAAAAAAGATCATTTTGTTGTGAATAACGCAAAGAAAAACAGTGAAAATTATATGAATGAACATATAGATTTTGATGCATATTATAATTGTGCTATAGTGGTTTCGATTAGAACTAAACTGGCTGACGGAACATATAAGTATTTCGGCTATTTGTGTTGTGACTGCAAGAATGCACAAGAAGGATTGGAAGTTTTTGATAAACCGGCAGCGCAATTGCTTTTTTCTCTGGCACAACAATATGCAACGTTTTTGAGTACGTTGGATTCAAACTGGGTGGATCGAACAGCCGGAGGAATTGGAGGACTACCGCAGGGTTTTTTACAATTGATTTATGCCAAGGCTTTTACAGGCAATTTCGTTTCGTAAAAGCAACTGATTATATTTAAGGTGAGTTTACATGAACTATAGAACTTGTAGAAAAACGAAAAAAACCAACGGCAATGATAGAACTATAAAAACACGCTTTTCTATTCAGCAAACAAAAAATGGAAAAGTACCCATGCCTATCAATCCTATGATGCCAGGCGATTATTCCATGGAAGAGCGAAAAAAATTGAAGGATTTTGAACGAGCTATTATGGCAGGAGCAATAAAGTGAGTGGTACTTCGTTTGCGGAATGCTCTTAGTCTTTTTCTGAACAGTTTAATATGCAAGCTGGTTGTTTAGATAGTAATAGAATTATTGATATGAGTGATGAATGTATTCTAAAAAATGTGATTTCTTTAAAAATAATATAAAAGAATCGAGGTAGCAAATATGCCCAGAACCAAAGGAAGCAAGAACTGCCCCAAGATTACCAATGACTTTGCATCCAAAATCGCAGAGAAAAAGGAATCCACCGCTTCTCTGACTTCTGAAATCACTTCCACCACTGCAAACATTGACACTTTGAAGGCTGACCTGAAAGAGAAGAAGGCTGCTCTGAAGAAGGCCGAAAAAGAAGTGGCATCCCTGGAAGCGAAGAAGGCAAAGGCAGATGCTAAGGCTGCAGAAAACGCGAAAAAGGCTGAAGCAGAATCTGTTTTGAAAAAATTGCTTGCCGAAGGCGTGAGTGCAGACGAGATTCTCGCAAAACTGAAATAACAGCGAAGCCCATGATAAACAGGTGTGACCTGCTTACTGTGGGCATTTTACTTTTAGAGAGCGTTTCTTTTAAATACTGTTTGTACTGCATTAAATCTGGAGATTGGTTGCAGAAGTGGCAAAAATCGTGTACGGAGAGATTCACGATTCTTATTCTGTGAAGTCATTTTATTGAATGAATGGGAGAGACACAGCAACAAAGAAATGCATTTTTAACAAGATGATATTAAAAAATTATAGAGATGACTTGTTTGTTGACCTATGATATACTGAAATCAAATCAATCTGTGTTTTACGTTTGATGAATTATAAGTTAAGATTGGGCTACATTGAAGGATGGGTTTTATCTATGCAAATTGAAAATGAAATAGAGTATGCTGCTAGGAAAATTATAATTTCGAATTATCAAACAGGTTTTACACAGGAAGATTTGGACAAAGCCGTGAATCGTACAAAGGAGGCTTTGAAAAACAATGACTTGGATTTTTCAAGGTTGGAATCATTAGTTCTTACGCAAGATGGACATACACGTCAAGTCTACCGATATCCAGACCTGTTGGAGCCAGAGAACATAATTTGCCAATGCCTGAAACAACTCCTAGATAAAGTATTTCGTGTTCACTATCCCAATCGTAATAAAATGGTTAAGACGCTGTTTAATACCCTTCCGGCGGTTGCCCAAATGTCTGCATTTACGATTGTAAAATTTGATTTCAAAAATTATTTCAACTCGCTTTCAGCAACATATATCTACGAGAAATTCCTGAAAAGCCACTTGTCTTTTCGAAGAGATGCAGATTTGATAAAAAAATTTGTAGAAGAGACGCAGTATGCATACGCAGGATTAAGCACGTCAAATGCGATGGCAGAAATAGTAGCTTCTGTATTCGACTGTGTGGTTCGCCAAGAGTTTTCTCAATTAGGACTAATCTATTATGAACGATATATCGATGATGGTATATTGATTTTAAATCGAAATTGGGAACGCTCGAAGATCCTTTCGATTTTTGAACGATTGCTGCAGCAGGTATTCTATGATAAGCAAATCAAATCTGAAAAATCATGTAAAACCTCCTTCAATATGAAGAAGTTTTGCTGTGTATCTGAAAAAAATCTGACGCAAAATCCTACAAAAATAAGCTATCTGGGGTATGAATTTCACTTTTTATTGCAAGAAAAGGCAACGGAAAAGCATACAGTTAAATTGATGTATGGGATTACACAGGAAAAGCAAGAAAAATATAGCCGCCGAGTAAGGCAACTGATCAAGTTGTACAGTGAGCCATCCAGTTCGGATTATCATGATGTAGAATTACTACGGTTGAGACTGGGAGCGTTTACATCTCGTGTAGTGTATGTATCAAAATATTCGAGTGGGAATGTTTGGAAAACGAAGGGGTTTGTTTCAAATTACTCGGAACTTCGTTATTTTGTAGAGGGGTGGACGCTTGAAAAGCAAACGGCAGATTTTTTGAAAAATATGGTTATATGGGAATTTCAACGTCAGAAAATTCCAATTCCGTATTTTTTGGCAATGTATGCTACAAGCGATGCCTCAAAAAGGAATGCGGCAAGCGGATATGATCTGTATAAAAATTTGAAAAGCAACCGGACGCTTCTATTTGTGGAAGGAATAGGTTATGACTATGATGCACTTGAAAAGCTTTGTGAAAGAGTTCATATTCGACCGACTGATTCAAACGGTATTCGGAAGTCTTATAATGGATTGGTAAAGGAATATCTTATCAAAATGAAAGTGGGCTTTTAAAAAACAAAACGGTAAGGTTTCCCTTACCGTCTCGGAGCATTTGCCGTAGCTATGCTCTAAACACGATATTGGCCGAAGCGTTTACCGTGCCGATGATGTGTGTGTTTACATGATAAACACTGCAAAACATATGCTTGCCTATTAAGCATATACTATTGGGGAGGAAAAGTCAATGGGGTGGATGGGGTTAGAGAGAAATAAGTTGGATTTTATCCTGACAGATTTGCTTCCGGTGGAAGTTTCGGAACTGTTTTCTTTTACAAGTTTTTATGAGTTTTTGACAGAAAAGCCTCAGCAGAAAGTGATAAATAACTTGTTGAAAGACTTCTACATGATGAAGGCCGCAGGAAAATCTTTATTTGAGGATGGTTGGGGAACAAAGCCGTTAAAGTATAGGATTCTCAAGGGGACTAATTCAACAAGGGAAATGAGCATTATTCAACCATGTTCAGCACTGAATTTGTTTTTCTTTATCGACTGCTATCAAAAAGAAATTTTAGACTATTTTGAACAACATCATGAATTTTCTATTCGATACCATCAAAAAAATACGGATTTAGTGTACCGCTCCCGTTTGAAAAAAGAAATTCACTATTTTCAAGACAGAGCCTGTTTTGCCGATCGATCGATAATTCAACAGAGTGGCACTTTTTTTAAAATTGGTCCATATAAATCAATTAACAGCTTTACAGGTTCGCATATTTGGCGTGTGAATAATTTTAAATTTCCAGTATATGCAAAAGTGGACTATAAAGCATGCTTTGATAGCATTTACACCCACGCTTTTTCATGGTGCATAGAAAAAAATACAGTTGATGCAAAAAATGCAAAAAACTCTAATTTGTTCGTGGAAATCGATCGAATTATGCAAAACATTAATGGACGCTTTTCGAATGGCATTGTGGTGGGACCTGAGTTTTCTCGAATGATGGCTGAAATTCTGTTGCAATGGATTGATTGTGAAGTTAAGAGGGCGTTAGAAATTCAAAATATTGTTTATGGAATTGATTACAAAATATACCGATACGTTGATGATATCTTCATTTTTGCCTCAAACGATGTAGTGATTGATCACATTGTTGAACAGTATCGTTTGATTGCGGAACGCTATTTGCTAAGATTAAATGATTTGAAATATATAAAAGACGCTACACCCTGTTTGCCTAAAGACTGGCTTGAAAGCACAAGGCTACTGGCGGATGCTATAGGTGATTTTTTCTATCAAGGGAAACTAGATGATTTCCGCAAGTTTCCAACGGAAGAACAGATTTTGGTAAAAGATACGTTTATCCCGGTTGACCGAATAAAAGATGAAATAACCGTTTTAATGAAAAAGTATTCAGAAGAAAGACATACTATCGTTTCGTTTCTGCTTTCGACAATACTAAACAATATTGGGAGGAAAAGGAATGGATATAATCTTTTTCACCAGGATCAATATGGGAAGGCAATGCTCCTGATCGATTTAACTTTATACATCTATGCATATTGCCCTTCGTTTGAATCAACACGGAAAGTTATATCAATTCTATCGTATATTAATGATGAAGTTGATTTTAAAGCCAATGAAATTGTCAGAGAAAAGTTGAGAAAATGTATTTGGCGATATGCATTCATTTTTGAAAAAGGAAACTTGTTTGATTTATGTGATTGGTTTCCGTTGCTTTCGGAGTACGGCTTGACACTATCTTCTAAGGTGGAGGAGAATATTGTTGAGAGAATTCGGGCATTGGACAACCCAATATTGTGGGGAATCATACTGCGGTACTCTAAATATTATAAGAATTTCTTTGAAAAAATTCTTGCGGAAGTTGAGTTAGTGGTTGATGATAAAATTGATAGAATTTCGAAAAGAGAGCCAATGATGTATGAGGAATTTTGGTACATTCTTATATTTCATAATTGCCCTTTCTTGTCAAATGAATTAAAGAAAAAAATTACTCAGTTTGTGAAAGATATAACGCCAAATGAATCAAAGGTAAATCTTCCGTCTGAAAAAATTAAAAAGCTTTTATGTGAGTTTCTCCAACGTTCAAATCAGGGGAACAAACCGGAAAAAAGCTTTTTTAACTGGGGGAAAATACGCTCTTTTGATAACCGGATTACTTATAGAACTTATCAAAGAACAATTTTTAAAAATTACAAAAAAAATCAAATAGGGTTTATAACTAGCTTGGACTGAAAAACACCAACTGATTTGGTGAAGCAAAACGGTTTTAGTTCGAGACAAAGGGAAATTCCACATTTTATAAATTTTTTTAACCCTCAAACCGTGTGGGTGTGATTACAAAATCTCATCCATGCGGTTTTATAATGGAGCAATTGTTCTATATCGAACAAATATATCCGTTTCTCATTCCATCCCTCAAAATCACTTCCGGGGAAATTTCAGCAAGAGAGGTAGCAGGGGAGAGCGGAGGCTAAGCAAAGGAACATCACAGACAAGAAGCTATCAAGGCAATCTGCACATCAAAACAACTTCAATCGCTTCAAAAGTATTCTTCAAAAATCAGAGATAACCCATCGTCCAAGCTAGTCCATCAATGCACCAATCAAACCGTAATTCAACCCGTCATCACCCACCCTGAGGAGCGCATCTGGGCAGGGCGAACGCCCCGGCGGAAGCCCCGGGTCCCGGACGCTCCGAAGAGTGAGCACGATATCACATGAAAATCCATACGCATAAAAAGTGCGGAAATGCAAAAAATCCAAAAACACAAAATTGCGAAAAAACTTGAAAATAACGCCAAAACATGGTATAATTTTGGTACGAATAAGCCGGTTTTGGTACGACAACGGTATGCTGTGGTACTGTAACTGTTGTTTCGAAATTATGAACGATCACAAAAAAAATCGTGAAAATTTAGCGTAGCTACGATGACACCTATCAGGTTCAGGTCGTGTCTTGGTACGACAACGAGAACTCCTACACCTCTCAGATGGTTCGTACCATTAAGTACTTTGCTGAGAACTGCTAATGACGTTCTAACGTTAAAAAGCGCTTGAGACGCTGCGCCGAATGACGGCTGATAACAGCCTTTCTGGTACGAATATGCTGTGATCGGCGCGACAATAGGATATTGAGTTCAACACCCTTCCTTTTGCGGGTCTCCGTGAGAGGAAGGGTGTTTTTTATCTGCTTGCAGGGAGAAAATCCAAAGAAAGGATGATTTGCTCTGAGAATTGTGCTATACTGAACTTACAGCGTCCCGGAGCCGATGTACCATACAGACGACAATGCTTCTCTTTGCAGGGAGCATCAGGCAACAGGGAAAAGCATATACACTATAAAAAGTTCGCTTTTGGAAACGAGGTAATCAAGAATGGGAAAGTATTTTGGGACCGATGGCTTCCGTGGGGAAGCGGGCATTGATCTGACCGCTGACCATGCCTACAAAGTTGGCCGTTTTCTGGGCTGGTACTATAATGCACTGCGCGAGCGCAACGGCAACAATGAGCCCGCCCGTATCGTTATCGGCAAGGACACCCGCCGCAGCTCCTATATGTTCGAGTACAGTCTGGTCGCAGGCCTGACTGCTTCCGGCGCAGACGCCTACCTGCTACACGTCACCACTACCCCGTCTGTGGCCTACATTGCCCGCGTGGATGACTTCGACTGCGGCATTATGATCTCTGCCAGCCACAATCCGTTCTATGATAACGGCATCAAGCTCATCGACTGCTACGGTGAGAAGATGCCCGAGGAGACCCTGCTGTTAGTGGAGGACTACCTTGACGGCAAACTCCATGTGTTTGACAAGGACTGGCCGGAGCTGCCCTTTGCACACCGGGAGCACATCGGCTGCACCGTGGACTATGTGGCAGGCCGTAACCGCTACATGGGCTACCTGATCTCTCTGGGTATCTACTCCTTCAAGGGCATTAAGGTCGGTCTGGACTGCGCCAACGGTTCCAGCTGGAATATCGCTAAGTCCGTGTTTGACGCTCTGGGTGCTGACACCTACGTCATCAATAACAAGCCGAACGGCCTGAACATCAACAATAATGCTGGTTCTACCCATATCGAGGGCTTGCAGAAGTTCGTGGTAGAGAACGGTCTGGACGTTGGCTTTGCCTTTGATGGCGATGCTGACCGCTGCCTGTGCGTGGACGAGAAGGGCAACGTCATTACCGGCGACCACATCCTGTACATCTACGGCTGCTACATGAAGGAGCACGACGAGCTGATGAACAACACCGTGGTCACCACGGTCATGTCCAACTTTGGCCTGTACAAGGCCTTTGACGAGCAGGGCATCGGCTACGCAAAGACCGCCGTGGGCGACAAGTACGTCTACGAATACATGGCTAAAAACGGCTGCCGGATCGGCGGCGAGCAGAGCGGCCACATCATCTTCTCCAAGTACGCCAGCACCGGTGACGGCATCCTGACCAGCCTGAAGATGATGGAAGTTATGCTGGCGAAGAAGATGCCCATGAGCAAGCTGGCTGAGCCGCTGAAGATCTACCCGCAGGTGTTGGAAAACGTCCGTGTGACGGATAAAAAGGCTGCACAGAACGACCCGGCGGTGCAGGAGGCAGTCAAGGCTGTGGCCGAGGCGCTGGGCGATACCGGTCGCATTCTGGTGCGCGAGTCCGGTACTGAGCCTGTCGTGCGCGTGATGGTGGAAGCTCCTGACCATGATACCTGCCAGAAGTATGTCTCTCAGGTTGTGGAGGTCATCAAGGGCAAGGGCTACGCCGTCTGAGACGGAGCACTGCAGCAGATGTTGCCCGTGCACCAAAATGCGGGCGGCAGATGCTCTGTGTGGCGTGATCCTGCATCTTTTTGTTGACAAACCCGCACTTTTTGCGTATGATAAAGGTAACACTGAAAATTGTGTCAAATTGGCTGTGAAGAGAAGAGTACGCAACGTCTGCGCCTGACAGAAAGCCCGAAGGATGGAACCGGGCAGGCCGCGCGGTGCCGAAGATGGTCTTGGAGCCGCGCAGGTGAACAATGAGCCTGCGACGGGGTGCGCCCGTTACCGCGCAAGGCCGGTTTTTGTCGGCTAAAGGCTGCGTCCGCAAGGGCACAGCGAAGCAAGGTGGTACCACGAAGGTTCAGCGCTCTCGTCCTTGTCCGGTTATACCCGGCAGGGCGGGAGCGTTTTTTGCTTGCAGAACCAAAAGAAAGGAAGATAGAACCCCATGAGCGAACACAAGACATTTTATATCACCACCCCCATCTATTACCCCAGCGATAAGCTGCACATCGGCCACAGCTACACCACCGTGGCATGTGATGCACTGGCCCGCTTCAAGCGGATGCAGGGCTACGACGTCATGTTCCTGACCGGCACCGATGAGCACGGCCAGAAGA
>ENA-ORSA01002374-ORSA01002374.1-human-gut-metagenome-genome-assembly--contig:-NODE-2374-length-13551-cov-2.910862_pt1 | contig 13551 bp, 10 predicted proteins | sample MGYA00242179_ERZ509142 | MGnify/ENA primary metagenome ERZ509142 (study PRJEB26280, sample SAMEA2338659) | human gut metagenome | biome: human gut; feature: human-associated habitat; material: faeces... | reverse complement strand
CCAACAAGCACTGCCAGGCATACTTCTCTTACGACTCTAAGAAGTCAGGAGGTTTCACCTGCTCACACCTGCGTTTCGGTGATGAGCCTATCCACTCTGCATATCAGGTTAACACGCCTAACTTCGTGGCATGCCACGTTCAGGCTTACCTCCACATGTATGATGTGACACGCGGTCTGCGCAAGAACGGTACCTTCCTGCTCAACACGATCTTCGACGATGAGGAGCTCGTAAGCTTCATTCCTAACAAGGTAAAGCGTTACTTCGCTAAGAACAACATCAAAGTTTACTATATCAACGCCTCCAAGATCGCACAGGAGATCGGACTGGGCAACCGTACCAACACGATCCTGCAGAGTGCATTCTTCCGTATCACCGGCGTCATTCCTTTGGATCTCGCTGTAGAGCAGATGAAGGCATTCATCGTGAAGTCTTATTCTAAGAAGGGTCAGGATGTTGTTGACAAGAACTTCCAGGCTGTTGACCGTGGTAACGAGTACAAGGAGCTGGCTGTTGATCCCGCTTGGGCTAACCTTGAGGACGATGCACAGGTAGAGGACAATGCTCCTGAGTTCGTAAAGAACCTCGTTCGCCCCATCAACGCTCAGGCTGGTGACCTGCTTAAGGTGAGCGACTTCGTAAAGAACGACACCGTTGACGGTACTTGGCAGAACGGTACCGCTGCTTATGAGAAGCGCGGCGTAGAGGCTTTCGTTCCTGTATGGAATGCTGACAACTGTATCCAGTGCAACAAGTGTGCTTTCGCTTGTCCTCACGCTACCATCCGTCCGTTCGTCCTGACCGACGAGGAGCTGGCTAAGGTTGGCGATGTTCAGACGCTGCCTATCATCGCTCCGAAGGAGCTCAAGGGCATGCACTTCCGCATGCAGGTATCTGTACTCGACTGTCTTGGCTGCGGCAACTGTGCCGATGTATGCCCTGGCAAGAAGAACAAGGAGACCGGCGAGGTGGAGAAGGCTCTGAAGATGGTTCCTTTCAACGTAGATACTCCCGAGATGAAGCAGGAGGCCGAGCTGTGGACAGCTATGACCACCAATGTGAAGTCAAAGCAGGATCTCGTCAACATCAAGCAGTCGCCTAAGAACTCTCAGTTCGCACAGCCTCTGTTCGAGTTCTCTGGAGCTTGCACTGGTTGTGGTGAGACTCCTTACGTGAAACTCATCTCTCAGCTCTTCGGTGACCGTGAGATGATCGCCAACGCTACTGGTTGCTCTTCTATCTATTCTGCTTCTATCCCCTCTACTCCTTACACCAAGAACGAGAAGGGTCAGGGTCCTGCCTTCGACAACTCTCTGTTCGAGGACTTCTGCGAGTTCGGTCTGGGTATGGTACTCGCCAACAAGAAGATGAAGGAGCGTATCGTGATGCTGCTCAACGAGAAGTGCGCTAATGAGGCTACAGCCGCTGACTTCAAGGCTGCCGCTAAGCAGTGGATCGACAACAAGGATGACGCTGACGGTTCTAAGGCTGCCGCTGCAGAGCTGAAGCCGCTCATCGAGCGTGACGCTGCTGCCGGCTGTGGCATTGCCAAGGAGCTGCTGACACTCAGCCACTATCTGGTGAAGCGTTCACAGTGGATCATCGGTGGTGACGGTGCTTCTTACGACATCGGTTACGGTGGTCTCGATCACGTTCTCTCTACCGGTGAGGATATCAACATCCTCGTGCTCGATACCGAGGTTTACTCTAATACGGGTGGTCAGTCGTCTAAGTCGACTCCTCTGGGTGCCATCGCTCAGTTCGCTGCCCAGGGTAAGCGCGTAACGAAGAAGGATCTGGGTCTGATGCAGACTACCTACGGTTACGTTTACGTTGCTCAGGTGGCTATGGGTGCAGACAACGCACAGACACTGAAGGCTATCCGCGAGGCCGAGGCTTATCACGGACCTTCACTCGTCATTGCATACGCTCCCTGTATCAACCACGGTCTGAAGCGTAAGGGTGGCATGGGCCGTTCACAGCACGAGGAGGCTCTGGCTGTTGAGTGCGGTTACTGGCATCTGTGGCGCTACAACCCCGATCTGGCTAAGGAGGGCAAGACTCCGTTCCAGCTCGACTCTAAGGCTCCGCAGTGGGATAAGTTCCGCGAGTTCCTGCTCGGCGAGGTACGTTACCTGTCTGTACAGAAGGCTTATCCCGATGAGGCTGATGAGCTCTTCACGGCTGCAGAGAACGCTGCCAAGCGCCGTTACCAGTCTTACGTACGTAAGTCACAGGAGGACTGGAGCGAGGTTATCTAATCATTCACTGAGAATCTCTGTCAGGAGCGTCAACCGCTCCTGACCTTATACATAACAAGCCCGACGGACACTGATGATCCGTCGGGCTTTTCGTATATGGACACACGGGTTCCTGTCTACACCCTACAAATACATTCCATCCATATCAAGACCATAGTCTATCTCCGAACACGGCCTAAGAGCAGGCCAAGGCTATCCTTACTACAATCTATGACAATCATGAATCCAAAAGGCATTAGGCCGAGACATTTCATTTATTGACTTATCCCATTCGGGGGAAGAACCATCTTACAAGAAATAATAAAAAAAGTTCCTTTATTTGCACCAATCGACGAGAAACCGTATATTTGCGACGTAAACCCAAAACAACCAACATTTTTATCGTATTTCTGCCTTGAAGGCAATTATTCATTTTAAACCATAACAGATATGAAGACTTCCATCCTTTTAATTTCCTCACTCCTCGCTCTCACAACTTGCAACGCCAAACAAAGAGTGACGAGTCCGACAGTAAAAGTTGCCCCATCCCTGACATTCGATTCTCTGTCCGTCACACGCTCCAGCGATACTGACACCTTAGCCTTTTCCATACTGGCAGTGGGCAGCACTGACGGGCACTGTCCGGCTGCCTATTCCATTATGGAACACTTCAGTGAGACAGCCGGCGGCACCTTTGCAGGCAACCCCACCGCCGATGCAAAGCAGATGCTCGACTACTATGCCGACTCTCTCCATCAGGAGCTTCTCCACCATCCCAACCTACCCTACCTACGCGATGGGATCAAGCTCTTCCGTAGTCTGGAGATGACGAAGATGGCAGAGACCGCATCCTACATAACCATGTCGATCAGCTCAGAAAGTTTTGACGGAGGCGCACACGGCATGAGAACCACGGAAGGGTTCACCGTGCGTAAAAGCGACGGACGCATTCTCGGTAATGAGATATTCCGGCCATTTAAGGATGAGCAGCAAAGGGACGCATGGAACATCATCGTACGCCAGCAGCTGCAAAAGGAGCTGAATGCAGCTACGGACGAGGAGCTGACACAAATGCTTCTTATCGAAGATTCCCTTGTTCCCATGCCCCAGTCACGGATCTATCTGACTCCGGAGGGACTCCATCTTGTATGGCAACCTTATGAGATCGCACCCTATGCTGCCGGCATACTCCATGTGACCATACCCAAGGAGACCGCCATGCCATACCTCAACATCACGGGACAACGGCTTCTTAATTCTTTATAATAAGGAAGTAGGACTGCCTCTCTTTTAGACTTAATTAGCCACAACGGGAAGAAAGAATCTTGCTTGTGCGGAAAATAATACGTAACTTTGCATTCTGATAAGAATACATAGAATACAAACAATACAGATTATGGATCCCATTTATCCCAAACTGATCACCGACGCTCTGTCAACGGTGATCTACCCCGGAAATAAGAAAAATCTCGTCGAGAACGAGATGGTAGCCGATAATATACGCATCGACGGCCGCAAGGTGAGCTTCTCACTCATCTTCCCCCGCGACACCGATCCCTTCATCCAATCTACCGTAAAAGCTGCCGAAGCTACACTGAAGTACCAGCTCGGCAACGACCTGGAAGTGACGATCAATAAGGAATACCGGTCAGCTCCCCGGCCTACGGAAGACAAGCTCCTGCCAGAAGTGAAGAATATCATTGCCGTCAGCTCCGGCAAGGGTGGCGTGGGCAAGTCGACGGTAGCTGCCAACCTGGCTATCGCCCTCGCACAGCAGGGTTACCGTGTGGGACTGCTCGATACCGACATCTTCGGTCCCTCCATGCCCAAGATGTTCGGCGTGGAGGATGCACGCCCTTATCTCGTGGAGAAAGATGGACGCAAGCTCATTGAGCCGGTTGAGAAATATGGCGTCAAACTGCTCTCTATCGGTTTCTTCGTCAATCCTGACACCGCAACGCTCTGGCGAGGCGGTATGGCCACCTCAGCCCTTAAGCAGCTCATCGCCGATGCCGACTGGGGTGCCCTCGACTATTTCATCCTTGACACGCCTCCGGGGACAAGCGACATCCACCTCACTCTCCTGCAGACACTGGCCATCACTGGTGCCGTGATCGTTACGACCCCACAGGAAGTAGCACTGGCTGATGCACGCAAGGGCATCGACATGTACAGCAACGACAAGGTGAATGTCCCCATCCTCGGACTGGTGGAGAATATGGCCTGGTTCACACCGGCCGAGCTTCCCGAGAACAAATACTATATCTTCGGAAAAGACGGTGGCAAGAAGCTGGCCGCTCAGGCAGGCTGCCCACTGCTCGCACAGATTCCTCTCGTGCAGAGCATACGTGAGGCCGGTGACGACGGAGCACCCGCAGCCACGAAGGTCGACACTGCGACAGGGCGTGCTTTCCTCACCCTCGCACAGGCTGTCGTCACCGTGGTCAACCATCGCAACAAAGACTTACCTAAGACGCAACGCGTGCACGTAAACAACCAATAATTCAGAAATCCTCCCCGCCTCATCGACGGGGAGGTCTCTTTTTCGGCCACATAGCCGCCGTGGCCGTACAAAGAGAGACGGAAAGGCGGACGATACGAATAATCCGTGATTGATGCTCCACAGACTTTTTCTCTTGCTTCTCGTGATAGTTTTGCTCGCTTCCTGCGGTGCCGGCCGCGACATCAAACGGGCGGAGAAAGCCATGGCATTGGGCGAATACTACGATGCGGCACTCGCCTACCGTGCCGCCTACCGTAAGACACCGGCTAAAGAGCGTGCGACACGCGGAAAGATAGCCCTGCAGATGGGCGGAGCATACAGCAAAAGCCTCCAGACAGCCAAGGCCATCGGAGCTTACCGCAACGCCATACGCTACAAGCAGGCCACAGCCGACAACCGCCTCGACCTGGCACAGCTACTGATGAAATACGGCAACTACAAAGAAGCGGCAAAAGAGTTTGAAGCCGTTCTCGATTCCATGCCCGACAATCCGATAGCACGGACAGGACTGGAAGCTGCCCGCACAGCACCGGAGATTAAGGAACTGGGATCACGCTACACCGTGAGACGCATGGACGTGTTCAATTCGCGACGCGCCGACTACTCACCGATGTTGTTGCCCGGTGACAGCACGCAACTCTACTTCTCCTCCACACGCAATGAGGCCTTGGGTGACGAGCTGAGTGGTATCACCGGCACGAAAGCCGCTGATCTTTTTGTCAGCACGATGGACAACACCGGCAAATGGGGTAAGCCCGAACAAGTATCCGGTGGCGTGAACACCTCCTACGAAGAGGCTACCTGCTCCTTCTCGCCCGATGGAAGCGAGATGTATCTTACCTGTTGCACCACCGATCCCAACTATCCCCGTTATGCCCAAATTATGAAGTCGGCCCGTTCTGACGCTTCATGGGGCAAAGCTTCGGACATCAAGGTGACGGCTGACACGCTGTCAAGCTATGCCCATCCGGCCATATCTCCCGATGGAGTATGGCTCTACTTCACATCCGATATGCCCGGAGGAAAAGGCGGACTCGACATCTGGCGCGTACGCATCACGTCGGCCGGTTTTGGAGGAGTGGAGAATTTGGGAGCGCCCATCAACACTGCAGGCGATGAGGAATTTCCCACCTTCCGGCCCAACGGCGACCTCTATTTCTCATCCAACGGACACGGCGGACTCGGCGGACTCGACATCTTCATTGCCAAGATCGGAAAGGACGGACAATACCATCTCTCCCATCCCGGCTATCCCCTCAACTCATCGGGTGACGACTTCGGTATGACTTTTATAGATGTGCATAACCGTGGCTACTTCAGTTCCAACCGCAACGACGGCCGTGGCTACGATCATATCTACTCGTTTGACAATCCTGAGATCATCCAGACCATCACCGGATGGGTCTATGAAGCCGGAGGCTATGAGTTGCCGGCAGCAGAGGTACGTATCGTCGGCGATGACGGTACCAACCAGAAGACAGGTGTACGCTCCGATGGCTCGTTCCGCATTGTAGGCAAACCAGGAGTAAGCTATCTGCTGATGGCATCATGCAAAGGATTCCTCAACCATCAGGAGCAAGTGACCCTCGACGCACATCCTAAGGAGTCCAGCGACACGACACTGCAGTTTGCACTGGCCAACATCTCCGCACCTGTGCTGATCGACAATATTTTCTACGACTTTGACAAGGCGACTCTGCGTGATACGTCAAAGGTAGCTCTCGACAAGCTCGTCGCTACGTTGAAAGAAAATCCTAATGTCACTATCGAGTTGGCCGCCCATTGTGACTATAAAGGCTCGGCTGAATACAACAAGCGCCTCTCACAGCGACGGGCCGAGTCCGTAGTCGACTATCTCATCGCGCATGGCATCTCTGCCGACCGCCTGACGCCTGTCGGCTATGGTAAGGACAAGCCCTGGAAGGTATCGAAACGGCAGACTGAACGCTATCCGTGGCTCAAAGAAGGTACAGAGCTGACCGAAGCGTTCATCACAGCCCTTAAAGATCAGAAGCAACAGGAAATCTGTAACCAACTCAACCGACGGACAGAATTCTCCGTCCTTCGCACCACTTACGGCATGTTCGATGAAAAAGGCCGTCTCAAGAATCCGCCCAAGCAACGCAAACAAGAGACTCAATCCGGCGACTCAGAATTTTATTTTGGGCAATAAACAGCTATTCTCTAGGGATGCCACTCTTTGTATCGGGTAGATACGCTAACAAAGAGCGTTCCATTGGCCAGACTGCAAATAAACAATAAAGGGAAGCACCTCACGTTACAGGTCCTTCCCTTTATTGTATTCTATTCCATAATACCCGATGACGTAACAGGCTACCTTATACTATCGGTCCCTCCATGTCGACAAGTTCCCGATAGAAGCGCTGAACAGGGAAGCCCATCACATTGTAATAGCTTCCACGCAGACCGGTGACGCCCACGTAACCGATCCACTCCTGAATGCCATAAGCGCCAGCCTTATCCATAGGATGGTACTGCGCGATATAATAGTTGATCTCCTCCTCTGTGAGTTTCCGGAAATCGACCTCTGTCGTGACGCTGAAATGCCGTTCATCCTTAGCCGTCTTCATGCAGACACCCGTGATCACATGGTGCGTGCGTCCGCTCAGCTCACGAAGCATGCGTCGGGCGTCATCTTTATCCTTTGGCTTTCCCATGATCTCATCACCCAAAACCACGACCGTATCTGCCGTAACGACCAGCTCATCCTCAGCCACGCTATAAGCAGCCGCCTTCTTCGACGAAATGTACAATGCCACCTCAGAAGCCGGCAGATCATCAGGATAACTCTCATCGATGCCCGGCAGGACACGTACCTCAAAAGGGAGGGCGAGCCCGGCCAGGAGCTCACGACGGCGGGGTGACCCGCTCGCAAGAATCAGTTTCTTCTTCATTACCATCCAAATGCTTCAGAGTCGCTCAGCCACTTGCCCTGTGCACGGAGTACCTGCTCCACCACATCGCGGGCACAGCCATAGCCACCCTTATAATCAGAAATATAACAAGAGACAGCACGCACCTCCGGTGCTGCGTCCTTGGGACAACAGGCACATCCCACCCGTTGCATCACCTGAAGGTCGGGGATGTCATCGCCCATATACAACACATCAGCATCGGTGACGCCATACTTCTCCAGAAGAGCCTCATAAGTCTGCATCTTCATGCCGGCACCCATGTGGATCTCCGTCATGCCTAGATACTGATAACGTTTCTCGACAGCCGCTGAACGGCCGCCGGAGATGATCGCGATGGGCAGCCCTTTCTTCACGGCTAGCTGTATGGCATAGCCGTCTTTGATGTTCAGCGTGCGCAAGGGCATGCCTTCACTGTCCATGCCGACGGTAGAAGCACTGAGCACCCCATCGACATCGAAAATAATGAGCCGGATGCGACTTAAATCGTAGTTGATCATTATTCTCCGTAGACCGTTACGTTCTCCCACTTCAGATCATCCTCACTATGCTCAGGCATTTCATCAGCAGCATGGCCGATGGCGATGATGCAATCCACCTGATGACCTTCCGGCAGTCCTACAATACCCCGGATGATTTCCGTCGAAGGCACACCATCCACATTGTACTGACGCATCTGTGCCCAGCAGGAGCCCAGTCCGAGATCCTCCGCCTGCAGCTGCATGAATGTAGCGGCAATGGCACTGTCCTCAATCCAACATTCATTCTCGTCTGGATTGACACTGACGATGATGGCAACGGCACAATCTTTCACGAATGTGGCTCCGTGGGGCTTGGCCTCAGAAAGCTTCTCCAGCGTAGCCTTGTCATCTACGACCGTGAAATGCCAATTCTGGCGGTGACGGGAGGTAGGGGCATAAAGAGCCGCACGAAGGATCAGTCCCAACTCCTCGGCTGTTACGGGTTGGTCGGTAAACTGGCGGTGCGAACGCCGACGCTGTATCAAGTCTTTAAAGTCTGTCATAATCTAATGTTTTTAATGGTTATATTTGCAAATGTACGAATAAAAAGTGATAAATAAAAGAATGCGGCAAAGTTATTGGCAGAGAATTTTTACTGGAAAAAGACCCGAAAATCAATGGATGAGCAAAGATACCAAGAGCATTTGAAAACACCCATGGTGGCACGAAGATCCTTATATATTCCTCCCGTAATATACCAAAAGCATTGCGAGACGACCTACCATCTTACCTTTATGGAATGATGGTGTGGTAAGATCGGGTCACATCCTCCAGTCCGCACAAGTATCCCTATCTGGCCTGAACACCTTTGCAATAAATTCGTCATCCGCCTACTCACACGATTCTCTGATCTTACGGATAAGACGTGCCGGCACACCACCCACTATCGTATTGGATGCCACATCCTTGGTCACCACCGCGCCGGCCGCTACGATTGCGTTGTCACCGATTGTCACGCCCTGCAAAATCGTCGCGTTCGATCCTATCCACACATTCCTTCCAAGTCGGATAGGTGCCGGTAGGGTGTAGCGTCTTGCGTCAGGCGACTCTCCGTGATTCAAAGTAGCAAAGACCACATTGTGACCGATCTGGCAGCCGTCGCCTATCATCACGCCTCCATGATCTTGGAAATGGCAGCAGGCATTGATAAACACATCACGACCAATCCTAATATTCTTACCAAAGTCGGTATAGAAGGGAGGGAACACACGCAAGGTCGGATCAACCTCATAACCAAACAAGCGGGAAAGGAGTGCCCGCACCTCTTCCTGGGTATGATAAGCTCCATTCAACTCAAAAGTGATGCGGCGGGCCTCATCACTCATTCGGTCCATAAGCTCCGCAATATCCGGGGTACACAATGGCTTGCCCGTTTCTACATAACACAAAAAATCATTCAATGTCATCATTTTCTCTATTCATTTAATTACCTGCAAAATTGCAATTTTTTACGGAATATCATAGTAGACAAATTACAGATTTTATTCCCTAAATCTCTGTTTTAATATTTTTATCAACAGGAGAATGCCTTTTCCTGAAACAGGAGATGAGATCAGCCCCCGTCACCCATCCACAATTCAGACTGACACTTATCAAAAAGAGACGCGACCCATAAAATCATACTTTCCTTCAAACGAATCTCAAGAAAAAAGATTATATTTGTATCCACAACAGCAATTGCAGACGCAAGGAAATATGTTGGTACTCCAATCGCTTTGTAAATACATGTCACTATGAGAACGATCAATCTGGAAAGCATCAGTCAGTATAATGCATTATATGGTTTCGACACATTGCACCCTCTCATCACCGTTGTTGATCTGAGAGAGGCGACCAAGGCACTCAACAATGTGCAGATCAACTACGAGGTCTATGCAGTGTTCCTCAAGATGTATAAGACCTGTGACCTGCGCTACGGCCGACGGCCATACGACTATCAGGACGGTACCATCGTGAGTTTCGCGCCCGGACAGAGTGTCACCGTGACCAATTCCTCACAGGTCTCCCAACCTGTCATCGGTCTGCTCTTCCATCCCGATTTGATCCATGGCACTTCTCTGGGTAGAAATATCCGGAAGTATTCCTTCTTCTCTTATGCCTCCAACGAGGCGCTACATCTGTCAGAAGAAGAGCGGCAGATCTTTCTAGATTGCCTGAAACATATCCAATCCGAGCTTAAAAACGCAACGGACAAGCACAGCCGCTCGCTCATTGTCATGAACATAGAGCTGGCTCTCAACTACTGCATGCGCTTCTATGAAAGACAATTCGTCACCCGTCAACAAGAAAGCAATGACATCCTCGTGAAATTCGAGGAGCTGATAGACAATTATTTCACGAGTAAGAATGCCGCCACCTACGGTCTGCCCACCGTCAAGTACTTTGCAGACAAGATTTGTCTCTCACCCAACTATTTCGGCGATCTGGTCAAGAAGTTTACCGGTAAGACAGCCCACGATTACATACAAAGCAAGGTCATCGACTTCGCCAAGGAAAGGATTCTTGGCTCCCAAGCCTCTCTCAGCGAGATCGCTTACTCATTAGGATTCCAATATCCTCAGCACATGTCCAGACTATTCAAGAAAAAAGTAGGGTGTACTCCGAACGAATACCGATTTACCAAGAACTGACCTCCTCGTCCTAACACCACCTATCAGAACGATGGCAGAACCGGACACCCTTTCCCCATCCCGGTTCTGCCATCGTTTTCTTCTACCCTATGTCATAAAAAGTCTGATCTCCTACACGCTCCCCCACATTCCAAGACAGTGTCGCTATTTTTTTAGTCATTACTTTTGCCAGCCTTTCCTTCATTCTTCCTCCCGCTTTCCCATCCATCTATCTTTCCTAAAAGAAATAAGCCCTTGAGGTGTTCCGACAATTTCCTAATAGTCGTAGGACTTCCCCTTCTACCTTACTCCTAATAAAGTGCCTTCTTACTGATAATCTTTCCCGTTTTTTGTCGCCGGACATCAACTCTTTTTCATTTTTCTTTCGATATGATACTCAAAAATGATTATTGATTCCAGCCCCTACTCCTATATGTCTGCCTGATAAAATACCAATTTTTTGCTATTGTACATATTTTTTTATTTGCAGCTAACTTTGCAGTGCTTTTATTAATAATAAAAAACATATCAAGGTGGAAATTAGCAGATTAAAATTTGTGACAGTTCTTATAACGATGTTGATGCACCTTTCCGTGCAGGCAAGGGCCGATGGTAATGGTATGATCTCAGGAAAGATCCTGTCAGGTCACAAAAAGGCCGTTGACTATGCTACGGTACGACTCGACGGCACGTCCTACGGTTGCCATACTGATCAGCAGGGAATCTACCATATAACAGCTCCGGCAGGAAATTACCGTCTCATAGTGTCTGCAGTAGGTTACAAGACCATCGAGCACGACATCACCATCAAGACTGACTACCGGAAGAAAATGAACTTTACCTTACAGGAAGATGCCATACAACTGGGCGAGGTGTCAGTCGTGTCGACAGGGGTCAACCGAGTGAAGAACTCCGCCTACAATGCTGTGGCCGTAGATACCCGTGACATGCTCAACACCACCAAGACACTCAGTGAGGCTCTCGCCAAGACGCCCGGATTAAAGCTCAGGGAATCCGGTGGCGTAGGATCGGACGTCAATCTGATGCTCGACGGATTCAGTGGCAAGCATGTCAAGGTATTCATTGATGGTGTGCCACAGGAAGGCGTCGGCGGCTCTTTCGGATTGAACAATATTCCCGTCAGCTTTGCCGATCGCATAGAAGTTTACAAAGGTGTCGTACCAGTCAACTTCGGTACCGATGCCATCGGAGGTGTCTTTTGGCATCATTATCACCTTAATATGTTTTTCAGGTGCTATGCTCGTCTTTGAAAATGACATCGTCAAGGTGATAAGACACGACCAGCTCTACGTTGCCAGTCCAAGCCACACCGTATTGTCAATAGATGAGATTGTAAAAAAAGTGGAGCAGACGCTTCCCTCTGATGTTAAGGTGACAGACGTGACCCTGTTTTCCGATCCTGAGCTTGCCTGCAAGGTGAGTCTCTCTAAGCCCAACAAGGCCGTCATGTATGTGGACCAGTACACCGGACAGCTGAAAGGCATGTACGAGCGACCGGCCTTTTTCGACACCATGCAACGGCTTCACCGTTGGCTGCTCGGCAGTCCCGGTAATGGTGGGACATTCTGGGGCAGCATCATCGTAGGCACCTCTACCATCATATTTGTCTTGGTGTTGCTGTCAGGCATTGTAATATGGTGGCCGCGTACCACGCGCATGCTTCGCAACAGCCTGAAGATCAAAGTCTCCAAGGGGAGACATCTCCTATGGCACAGCCTGCACATTGCCGGTGGCATGTACGCGCTCCTGCTGCTGGTCATGGCACTCACCGGCCTTACCTGGTCCTTTTCCTGGTATAGTAAAGGATTTTACGCCTTGTTCGGTGCCAACAAGACAGAAAAGAATACTACTCCAACTACTGACAAGACAGCAACGGCAAGAAACGAAAAGGGATCGACCGAAGCTACCAACGCACAGACGGTCACAGCCCATACTAAATGGCAGGCCGTGTACGAGACATTGCGTGCAAAAAATGCCGGCTACAGCCAAATAACCGTGTCTGACGGTACGGCCAGCGTGGCTTTTGGAGGATGGGGCAATCAACGGGCTGCCGATAAATATACATTCAACCCATCTACAGGCCGAATCACATCAGCCGCTCTCTATGCCAACGGCGACAACTCCTCAAAGATCCGTGGTTGGATATTGTCTGTACACACAGGCAGCTGGGGTGGCCTGCTCACACGCATACTGTGGTTCATCGCAGCCCTTTTGGGTGCGACACTGCCGCTTACGGGTTACTACCTCTGGATACATCGGCTCCGTCGGCGCTTGCATTGACACCCGTTTCCATCATACGATATATGAAAAGCGACTACCACCTCATACCCTGTTAACCGGCAGCAAACTTGTCCGATGCCTTCGCACAACGATGACATAACGGACCTAAATCCCTTACATACTTCGCATAAGGAGCATCAAACAAAACCGAGAAGACCGTTCTTCTCGGTTTTGATTCACTCTTTCTGATACGAATATCGAACTTTTCTATTCTATACTTTCAAACAATATTTCGGTGACCATACCATGTAGACCGTTGCCGCCCTAAAACATTATCCACTTTAAAAACATATTCATACTGAGAAATAAGTTTAACATCTCATATTTTCAAAGATAACCATCATAAATAAAATAAAAACGTATTGTTAAAATGACAACAATATCACTATTCTGCTTATTATAAATAACGTAAATAAAACAAAATATAGCTAAAACGCTGTAACT
>ENA-ORSA01002373-ORSA01002373.1-human-gut-metagenome-genome-assembly--contig:-NODE-2373-length-13553-cov-3.796488_pt1 | contig 13553 bp, 13 predicted proteins | sample MGYA00242179_ERZ509142 | MGnify/ENA primary metagenome ERZ509142 (study PRJEB26280, sample SAMEA2338659) | human gut metagenome | biome: human gut; feature: human-associated habitat; material: faeces... | reverse complement strand
TACGGTCAGCCAGAATTCGCCCCGCTTCGCCATCGCCGCGCCGCCGACGCCGATCGCCTCCGCATGCTCCGACGCGATGCCCTGAAAGATCGTGAACGCCGCCAGCGGCGAAAGCGCCGCCGCGCTGCCGCACAGATCCGGGGTCAGAACGATCTGCTTTTCAAAAAACCCTGTCTGCATGCCTGATCATGCCTCCTGCTTGTGTTTGTCTGTATTATAGCATGTTGGTTTTCTGTTTGCCAGTTGGTTTCACGACGGAATCTTGTAGAAATCCCAGAAATTTTTCGTTGTTTGCATTGGAATCATGTTGATTTCTGCGCGAGTTTGGAGTATGATAGGCATATGTTTGAGACATACGAACGCGGTCCATTGAGTTGACACGCGCCCGCATTTCATACGCAAGGAGACGTTAGCATGATTATTACGCAAAAGAAGCCCATGGAAGAGCTCATGGCGATGGTCGGCGACGCGAAGACAGTTGCGATCGTCGGCTGCAACAGCTGCGCAACGGCATGTCACACCGGCGGTGAGCCGGAGGTCGCCGCACTGGCAAAGGCACTGGAGGAAGCAGGAAAAAAGGTCGTCGGCACGACGATTGCCGATTACTGCTGCATGAACCTTGGCGTCAAGGGCAAGATGAAGCCCCTCGTCGCAGCCAAGCCGGACTGCGTGATCTGCATGTCCTGCGGCGACGGCGTACAGTGCGTCGCAAAGAATGCCCCTGGCATCCCCACCTATCCGTCCAATAACACCATGTACCTCGGCGAAGCCGTCCGCTTCGGCGTCTGGGAAGAGGCGTGCCATTTCTGCGGCGACTGCGTTCTGGGCCAGACCGGCGGCATCTGTCCTGTGACCCAGTGTGCCAAGAGCCTTGTCAACGGTCCCTGCGGCGGCCAGAAGAACGGCAAGTGCGAGGTCAACCCGGAAAACGACTGCGCATGGATCAAGATCTACAAGCGCCTTGACCAGATCGGCCAACTCGACAAACTCGGCCACACCCGCGAGGACAAGGGCTACGCGAAGTTCAGCTATCCGAGAACGATCAGCTTAAAGGGGAAGAAATAATATGAGTATGTTAAAAGAGGCTTTTGAAGCCGGTAAATTTGGCGTCACTGCCGAAATGGCCCCCCCGAAGGGTTATGATTTTTCCGAGCAGCTGGAGGCTGCCAAGCTTCTGAACGGCAAGGTTCACGGCGTCAACGTGACCGATATGCAGTCTGCCAGCCTCAAGGCATCCAGTCTCGGCCTGTGCATTGCGCTCAAGAACGCGGGCATCGAGCCGATTCTGCAGATGACCGGCCGCGACCGCAACCGTATGGCGATCATGGGCGATATTCTGTCCGCAGCGGCTTTCGGCATCGACACGATGCTGGCTCTGACGGGCGACCATCCCGTCGTCGGCGACTGTCCGGAATCCAAGCCGGTCTATGATCTGGATTCCGTCGGCATTCTGAAAATGCTCACGAAGATGGAGCAGACAAACTGCGACTGCGGCGGCAACGAGATTGCCGGCGGCGCACCGAAGTTCTACAAGGGCGCTTCCGTCACCCCGGTCTATGACCCGATTGAACTGCAGATCAACAAGCTGCGTCAGAAGGTCGAAAACGGCGCGGAGTACATTCAGACGCAGGGCATTTTTGATCTGGAAACGTTCAAGCGCTTCCTCGACAAAGTTGATGCAGCAGGCATTAAGACGCATATTATGGCCGGTATTATCCCGCTCAAAGCTGCGGGCATGGCGCGGTACATGAACGAAAACGTCCCCGGCATCGCGGTGCCGCAGGATATGATCGACAAGCTTGCCGCGGCGGCAGCCGAGGGCAAGGAAAAGGGCGTCAAGGGCCTTCCGATGCAGCTTGGCATTGAGATGGCAGCAGAGATGATTGCAAAGATCAAGGACGAGCATCTGTGCGACGGCGTACATATCATGGCCATCGGCGCGGAAAAGAACGTCCCGGCTATCCTCGAAAAAGCAGGCGTCACAATCTAAGCTATATTTCAGCGTCCATCCGTCCAAATGGATTGCCTGAGTTTCGATACAAAACCAGTAATATAGCAGCAGACGGCAGCCCCATGTCCGGGGGCTGCCGTTTTGCGCACAAAAGGGGCTTGATGGAATCCTTCGCTTCCATTAAAATAGAAGCAGAATAAAAAGAAAGAGGCTCTGATATGGAACATCTCAAAAAGAACTTTGGCTTCGGCTTCATGCGCCTGCCGATGAAGGATGGTGAGATTGATCTGGCGGAAACGTCGAAAATGGTTGACGCATTTCTGGACGCGGGGGCCATACTAATGTCTTTTTAAAAAGGTTGATAATTTATCACTGTTGATGTATAATGAAGATGGTGATGAGAAATGAAAAGATACACTTTCACGCTTGAGGAAACGGAGTTGGCAGCCGTCCGGAACGTGCAGGAGATTTTCCGCAGCAAGCACCTCATCCCCTGTACGTCCTGCCGCTACTGCACGGATGGCTGTCCCCAGCACCTGCCCATCCGCCAGCTTCTGAAGGACGTGGCAAAGGAGTTTGAAAAGAAATAACGCGCTGCGCCCACATACAAAAACCCCTCCGCGCTGCGGAGGGGTCTGTCATATTCAGGATACCGGCTTGGCTGTGGCCTCGGTGTTTGAAGCAGCTTCCTTCCCCTGCTCTGCCTCCTTCGGCAGTTCAAACGGGACAACGTCGTCCGGCTGAATCTCGATGCGGCTGCTGCCGGGTTCGAGCACGCGCGTGCCGGATGGAACGCTGATCTTGCTGGTCGTCCCGCGCACGGGCTCCTTTGTCGCGCGCGGGTTTCCGTTAGCCGGCTCGTACCACTCGTTGACGCCGTGCATGAGAACGGGCGTCCCGTCCTCGGCCAGATACCAGATCATGGCCATGGCCTCCTCCGGCGTGTTGACGCAGCCGTGGGAGCCGCCGTAGACATAGAAGCTTGCGCCGAAGTTCTCCCGCCACGACGCATCATGCAGACCGATGATGTCGCCGACCACACTGACCCAGTATTTGACGAAGACGAGATAATCGTCACCCTTGAGCCAGACGTCGTGCTCCTTGCCGTGCGTCTCGTACAGGCCGGTCGGGGTCTGGTGGCCGTTGAGGGCACCGGTCACGACGTTGGTGTTGACGACCAGACGGCCGTCTTTGATAAAGGTCATCTGCTGGTTGTCAAAATCGACCTCAATATAGCTGTCTCCCAGCGAGAAGGGCTTGCCGTCCTTATCGTAGCACACAGCCTCGGCAGACACGGTGCCGGACTGCATCGTCAGCAGCTGCGCGCGGATCTGCTCGGCCAAACTCTGCGCGTCGATCTGATAGTCGCAGGTGACGAAATCGATCTCTGTCAGCCCCTTGACCCATGAATCAAACAGAAACGGTGCGTCTTTCTTGCTGTAGCTTTCTGCCCACTTGGAAACCTTTTCACGCAGAACCTTCTCATCGACTGTAACCGTTCCATCCGGCTCCATGTCCACGATGGAAGCCAGATCATGGCTTGTGAGCGTTTCCTCGCCGTGCGGCAGATACTGCGCGGTGTCTGCGTTGAACGTCACCTTGATTTCGAGATCTGCCAGCGCCTTGCGGAACAGGCTGTCCGGCGTGTCTCGCAGCGTCGCAGTCGTAATCTCGGGCTGCTTGTAGCAGTCAACCGAGGTCAGTTCAAACGCCGTGTCCTGCGGCCCGTCCGCCGTAACACCGAGCACGGAGACCGCCGCGCGCAGCCCCTCCAGAACAGTTTGCTCGTTCAGTTCGGTTCCGGGAACCTCGGCATGAACCGTGTAAACACCGTCTTCCAGCGTGGTGTAGGCGTTCTCCGCTGCCGTGCGCTTCATGTTCCGCAGGTCGGCCAAAACTGCTGCCGCGTCAAGCTTGTCCGTGCTGACCGTGCAGGCATAGGGCGCGGAGAAATTCCGCTTCGCCCAGTCCTGCTTTTCCTTGATGGTGAGCGCGGCAAACTGCACGTCCGTCATGCGGTCTGTCTCGGAAAACTGCGCCGCGACCTTATTCATCAGATCGTCGCGCAGGCCGAGCGCCTGCAGATCATACTGGCCGGCCGGCGAGCCGTCCTCCGTCACGGTAAGCGTGACCTGGTCGACAGCAGCGGTCATGGCCTCATACTGTGCATAAACGGCGCGGTGCGACTGCTCCGCCTGCGCGGCTTCGGACGAAAGCCAGTACCAGAAGCCTGCGGCAGCCGCCGCAAGCACAACAATCACAATGATAATCACCCAAAGGGCGCGATTCTTTTTCATGCTGTTCCTCCGCTCTGGCGCGGAATCAAGTTCCGCGCAGTCTTCTCTGCGAAAATTATAACAGATTCCGCCATAAATTCAACACGTTTCGTGCGCGATTCCAAATTTTTCTTTGCGCTGTGTGTCACGGCGCTGTATAATATAAAAAATATCACGATCGGAGGATTCGCCATGCTTGATCTGCTCTGCCCCGTCTGCGGAGAGACGCTTGTACGGGAGGAAAGAGTCTGGCACTGTAAAAACCGTCACAGCTTTGACGTTGCACGCAGCGGCTATGTCAATCTCCTGCCGCCCTCGGCGTCCGGAAAGCGCCATGGCGACGACAAGCACATGGTCGCGGCGCGCACAGCGTTTTTATCGCGCGGCTATTATGACCATCTGATCGGAGCCGTGGCCGAAGCCTGCATGCAGCTTGCCGGGCCGGATGCCTGCGTACTCGACGCAGGCTGCGGAGAAGGGACGTATACGCGCGCAATCTACGACGCACTCGCTGCAAAGGGCGGTCGGCCGCAGCTGCTCGGTGCAGATATCTCCGCCGAGGCCGTCAAGCGTGCGGCGCGGCAGGTACCGGAGGGCATCTTCTGTGTGGCAACCCCCGCGCGGCTGCCGCTGGCGGCTGAAAGCCTGGACCTGATCGTCAATATTTTCTCGCCGTTCATGGCTGAGGAGTTCCGGCGGGTTTTAAAGCCCGGCGGATATCTGCTGCGGGTCGTACCGATGGAAAAACACCTGATTGAACTGAAGGCCGCTGTCTATGACCACCCATATGAAAACCCGCCTTTCGAGCCTGCCGCCGAGGGCTTCCGCCTGATGCAAACGCAGGCGCTCCGAACAACTATCACACTTTCGTCAAACGAGGACGTGCAGGCGTTGTTTCTCATGACGCCCTATTATTACAAAACAGGCGCAGAGGATCAGAAGAAGCTTGCCGCCGTGCAATCGCTCCGCGTCACGACAGAATTCCTGCTTGCCGTCTATCAGCCCGCATAAGCTGCCGCCCTTTCCGGCCGGCAAAACAGCCCCGCCGGGATCCCGGCAGGGCTGTTTGTTCATTCAACGGTGACGCTCTTTGCAAGATTGCGGGGCTTGTCGATGTCGCAGCCGCGCTGCAGCGCGACATAGTACGCGAACAGCTGCAGCGGCACGACACCCAGCAGCGGCAGCAGCGGCAGTTCCGTCTCCGGGATGGTCAGAACGCCGTCAACGCGGCTGGAAAGATCCTCGCGGCGATTCTCTGTTGTAAGCGCGAGAACGCTTGCGCCGCGGGCCTTGACCTCAATGACATTGCTCATGGCCTTGTCAAACAACGGGCCATAGGTTCCCAGCGCGATCACGAGCGTGCCCGGCTCAATAAGTGAAATCGTCCCGTGCTTAAGTTCGCCCGAAGCATAGGCTTCGGAATGGATATAGGAGATCTCCTTGAGTTTCAGGGACCCCTCCATACCGAGCGCATAGTCCAGATTCCGGCCGATAAAGAACACAGAATCGTGGTTGAAATACTGCGAAGCGTAATACTGGATCTGCTCGCGGCTGGACAGAATCTGCTCAACCTGTGCAGGCAGCGCGGCAATGGCCGCAGTCAGACGGCCCGCCTCTTCAGCGCTGATCGTTTTGCGCTGCGCAGCGAGATAGACAGCCAGCAGATCCAGAACGGCCATCTGCGTGGAATATGCCTTGGTCGTTGCGACAGCGATCTCTGGCCCGGCCCATGTGTAGAGCACGTCGTCCGATTCGCGGGCAATGGAACTGCCGACGACGTTGACGATAGACAAAATTCTCGCGCCGAGGCTCTTTGCCTCACGCAGCGCGGCCATGGTGTCAAGCGTCTCGCCGGACTGGCTGATAATAATGGCAAGCGTCCGTTCGTTTACGATCGGACTGCAATAGCGGAACTCGGAGGCCAAAATGACCTCGACCGGCATGCGCGTTAGCTTTTCAAGGTTATATTTGCCGACCATGCCCACATGATATGAAGACCCGCAGGCGATGATCTTGATGCAGTCGTACCGGCTGCTGTCGAGCATCAAGCCATCGAAGCCGACCGTGCCGTCTTTGATGCGGGGCAGGATCGCCCGGCGAAGCGCCTCGGGCTCCTCCATGATCTCCTTGAGCATGAAATGCTCATACCCGCCCTTTTCCGCAGCAGAGATCTCCCAATCGATGTGATGGTGCTCTTTTTCGATGGGCAGTTCCATCGCATTATAGACCTGCACGCCGTCGCGGCCCAGAATGGCGACCTCGCCGTCCTCCATATACACGATGTCGCGCGTGTGCTTGACAAGTGCCGTCACATCGGAGGCGATGAAATTCTCGCCCTCACCGAAGCCAATGAGCAGCGGTGCGTCCTTGCGCGCAGCATAGACATGATCGGGATCGTCCGAGCAGAGGATGCCAAGCGCATACGCGCCCTCGATCCGGTGCAGGACCATGTACAAAGCGTCTGAGACTGTCTCAACCTCCGGCAGTCCCATGCAGTATTCCATCAGCTGCGCGACGACCTCCGTGTCGGTCTGTGAGGCGAATTTGACGCCCTTCTGCTGCAGAAATTCGCGCAGTTCCAGATAATTCTCGATGATGCCGTTGTGCACGACGGCGATTTTTCCGTTCTGCGAGACGTGCGGGTGGGAATTTGTGTCGTTCGGCTCACCATGGGTGGCCCAGCGGGTATGGCCGATGCCAAGCGTGCCGGGCAGAAGCGCGCCGTTTTCCGTCTTTGCGATCAGATTCTGGAGCCGGCCCTTGGCCTTTTCGACCTTTAGAACGCCATTTTGCTCCACGCAGATACCAGCGGAGTCATAACCCCGGTATTCCAGCCGCGACAGACCCTCCAGCAAAATGGGCGCAGCCTGCTGCGTGCCGACATATCCTACGATACCACACATATGAAATTGTTCCTCCTGTAAAATCAGCTACAGGACAAACGCGCAGAAATTTGCCTGATTCTCCGTTCAAAGCCCCTTTGTTTTGCGGTCACCCGCATATTTCTGACTTTGTCACGCGCACGGAGGCGCACGGGAACGCATCCGCCGAATCTTCGATCGCGTTCCTCCTCGTTATCCTGCCTGGTTCTGGGGAACCGGCAGGCGCATGGCGCTTGTGATGGCGAAAGCCATGATCCTCCTTTCTGTCTCTGCGGCTTGCCCCTATTATATTCGATACAGCGCAAAAAAGCTACTGCTAATTGCGCGCTGCGCCGCCCGGCGCTTGCATTTCCGGAGAAGCTGGGCTATACTGGAAAGAAAAAAGGAGAAAAGGAGCGAATTATGATAAAAGCAAGACGAATTTCCGCGCTGCTACTTGCTGCCGCACTGCTGCTCGGCTGCATTCCGCAGGCGCTGGCCGTAGGCGAACAGATTCACAGCTACGAACCCATCCGCACCGGAGACCCCCGCATCGATTCTCTCGCGGACGAACTTTTAAAGCAGATTCCAACCGACGGGAAAACCGACGCGCAAAAAATTCAGGCCGTCTATGACTGGATCATCCGGAACTGCGTCCGCGACGGTTGGGACGGAACGACGTGGTTCGACGAAGCGCAGGTATCCGCCGCAGCGGATGCGCTGGCGCGCGACCCGAACTATCAGGCGCAGATCCTGCGCCCGGAGTTCAAGGCTGAACGCACGCCCGGCGACCTGCCCGGTATGTATCTCTACGATTACGATTCCAATGCCTATATTGCCGCCTTTGCCTATGAGATGATGTACAAGCGCTGCGGCAACTGCGCACACTTCGCCGCGCTCCTGACCGTCCTGCTGACGCGGCTGGGCTATGACTGCCGCCTCATTGACGGCGTTTTCGTCAACAACGATGGCAGCACCTATGAGCACAAGTGGAATTATGTGCTTGTAGACGGGCAGTATTACTGGCTGGACGTACGCATGGATCACGCGGGCTACGCGCGCACCGGCTCGATCAGCCACTCTTATTTCCTCAAAAGCGACACCGCCGCATGGGCCCGGTCGCACCAGTGGGAACAAAGCTACAGCGATTGGCTGACGGAAAACGCGGATTCCATTGCGCGCATGACCGTCAAAACAGCGCCTTGGGCAAAGACTTCCTCGTGGGCAGAGCCGTATCTGCAGCAGGCGGAGGCACAGGGACTCATTTCCGTGTGCATCTACGGCACAGATATGACGCAAAGCATGACGCGTTTTGAATTTGCCTCGACCGTCATGCGCATCTATGAAGCAGCGGGCGGCGCGCCGGTCACGATCACGGCCCGTTTTTCCGACACCAACGACGCAGATATCCAGAGCGCCGCGACGCTCGGCATCGTGAACGGTACCGGAAACGGAAGCTTTTCACCGCGCGGTCTGCTCACGCGGGAGCAGGCTGTGACCATGCTAGGCAGAGCCTATGCCCTGTTCCGTGACGTTCCGGCAGACGGCGCGGAACTGCCCTATTCCGACGCAGCGCAGATTGCAGACTACGCGCGGCAGCCGGTCGCGCTTCTGACCGGCCTCGGCGTTCTGAGCGGCTCCGGCGATGGCATGCTGCATCCGCAGTCCAAGCTTACGCGCGAACAGGCGCTCAAGCTGGCCGTCGAACTGCTGGCCGCACTGAACGGATAAAATGATTGCCCCGCCCTTGCGCGAATCTCCTGCTGAACAGGCGTTTGCACAAGGGTGGGGCTGGTTTCATCTTTCATCGATCGTCAGTCGCGGGAAAAGCTTAAAAATCTGGTGCCTTGGAAGGCGAGGCTTCCCCGGTCGCCTTCTACGAGATAGCCGTAGTCGCGGTCCGGGATGCTGAGTTCCATCCGGTCGCCGCTTTCGACCTGGAACGTTGCGTAATACCATGTGGACGAGTGGCCTGTGTGCATATTCGCATCATGGTGATGCGTCACCTCCATCCGCTTGGAGACGACCGTAGCCTGCACGGTCAGGCGCGGGGAGTTGTTGTTTTTGTGCCACTGGCTGACATTACGCACGAGCGTCACGATGATCACGCCCAGAACCAGCACAAACATCACCGTGAACAGCACGGGAAACACCGAATCAAAAAAACCGAAGCCGAACATAAAGCGTCCTCTCTTTCTGTCATTTGCCTATATAGTATCAGACGCAGGAATGGCGCGCAAGTTCCCGTTTAAAAATAAAAAACTTGTGCAGATTCCCCTTTGATTTTTTTCGCCGTCTGTGCTATGATTTTCCTGTTGTGTTGCAGCTTTGCGTAAGTCCAAACGGACTTGCGCGATTTTTTTATGTTTGGAGGAAAACAAAATGGAAGAAAAACAGAACGCCGTACTCGGCACAGCCCCGCTTGGCAGGCTAATGATGAAATTTGCCTTGCCGTGTACCGTTTCGCTGCTGGTCGGGGCGCTTTACAACATTGTCGATCAGATCTTTATCGGCTGGGGCGTCGGGTATCTCGGCAACGGCGCAACGAACGTCGTGTTCCCACTGACCGTTTTAGCCCTCGGTCTCGCCGTCATGATCGGCGACGGCGCGTGCAGCTATGTGTCGATCTGCTTCGGCAAAAACCAGCCGGAGAACGCGAACCGCGCCGTCGGCAGCGCCGTGGTGCTGAGCGTACTGGTAGGCATCGCAGTCGCGGTGCTCTATGCCGTGTTCCAGATGCCGCTTCTGTCGCTGTTCGGTGCGACGGAGGCAAATTTGTCCTATGCAAAGGAATATTTCACCTACATCACCATCGGCGTTCCCATCTACGTCTTCGGACAGGCAATCAATCCCATCATCCGCTCGGACGGCAGCCCGCAGTTCGCCATGCTCTCCATGCTGGCAGGCGCGATTGCAAACTGCATTCTGGACCCGATTGCAATCTTCGTTCTGCACTGGGGCGTGATGGGCGCAGCTGCCGCAACGGTGGCCGGGCAGGTCATCACGGCGGCAATGGGCGTATGGTACCTGTTCCACACAAAGGCACTGCGCCTGAAAGCGGACGATTTTAAGCTGCGCGGCCGAATTCTCGGCGCGTATCTGCCGCTGGGCCTTTGCAGCTTTCTTGCGCAGATCTCTCTGGTCATCGCCATGGCCGCGACGAACAACATGCTGGTTCAATACGGTGCTTCCAGCAAATACGGCGCGGATATCCCACTGACGGTGCTCGGCATCGTTATGAAGGTCTTTCAGATCATCATTTCCATCACCATCGGTATGGCCGCCGGCTGCATTCCCATCGTGGGATATAACTACGGCGCGCAGCTGCTGCGCCGCTGCCGGGGCGTACTTTGGCGGCTGATGGGCGCAGAATTCCTGCTCGGCGTGCTTGCGCTGCTCATCACACAGCTTTTCCCGCGTCAGATCATCGGCCTGTTTGGCTCGGAATCGGAGTTGTACAACGAGTTTGCCGTCACGACCTTCCGCGTATATCTTTGCATGCTGCCGCTTGCGACGGTCAACAAGGCCGCGTTCATCTTCATGCAGGCCATGGGCAGGCCGGTCGAATCGGCAGGGCTGTCATTTTTCCGCGAGGTTCTGCTGGCTGTGCCGCTCGTGATGCTGCTGCCGAAGGCGTTCGGGCTGATGGGCGTTCTGTATTCCATGCCCGCGGCAGATATCCTTACATTTTTCGCTTCCTGCTTCGTCCTCCTGCGCACCGACCGGCAGCTGCGAAAATAACGCTTGCATTTTCTGATACCCGTGTTATACTTGGTATGAAATTTCATACTGAGTATAACTTTTTATAAAAAGGAGAGATCTTCATGGCGATGCAGTTCCCGAAGGGGAAATTCATCAGTCTGGTCAAGGTCGGCGAGAAAGGGCAGATCGTCATCCCAAAGGGTGCACGCGAACTGTTCGGCATTCAGCCGGGCGACCAGCTTTTGCTCATGGCCGATAAAAAGCGCGGCATTGCGCTGGTCGGCATGGACGATCTGAGCGTGCCGGACTCGCTGTTCCGGCTGGCAAAGGATGCGGATGACGATGGAAATCTTGAGACTTGACGGCCTTTGCAAGCAGTATCCGGCCTTCCGGTTGGACAACGTCTCGTTCTCCATGGAGGCCGGAACGATCATGGGCCTGATTGGCCGCAACGGCGCGGGCAAGACCACAACGCTTAAATCCATGCTCCATCTGGTGCATCCAGATGCCGGGAAGATTACGATCTGCGCTCTGGATATGGACACGGACGAGCGCGCCATCCGCTCACGCATCGGCTTCGTCTCCGGCGGTGCGTCGTATTACCAGCGCAAGCGCCTGCGGGAGTTGACGAACGTGACGAAGGATTTCTATCCCGATTGGGACAGCGAACGCTATGCGCGGCTTGTCCGGCAGTTTTCGCTGGATGAAAGCAAGCGTGTGTGCGAACTGTCCGAGGGCATGAAGGTCAAATACCAGCTGGCTGTTGCGATGTCACACAAGGCAGAACTGCTGATTCTCGACGAGCCGACGTCCGGCCTCGATCCCGTTTCGCGCGATGAACTGCTGGACACATTCCTGACGCTCTGCGAGCAGGAGGGCGTGTCGATCCTCTTCTCCACGCACATCACATCCGATCTTGATGCCTGCGCCGACACGATCACCTATATTCAAAACGGACGCGTCGCCGTCAGCGAAAAAAAGCAGGCGCTGACCGGCGCATATCTGTCTGTACAGGGACCGGACGCCGCCTGCGGCGCAGCGCTGCGCGGAAAACTCATCGGCGCGCGCAGCCACAAGGGTGAACTGGATGCGCTCATCCGTGCGGAGGACGCGCCGCTTGCGGCAGGACTTTCCTGCACCCCTGCAAATCTGGAACAGATCATGGTACATCTGGAACGGGAGGCGGAAGCATGAAACTGCTGATGAAAAAGGAATGGAAGCTGACCGTTACGCCGGTGCCGCTGCTGTTTTTGCTCTTGAGCGCACTGGTGCTTGTGCCAAGTTATCCGTATTATGTAACATTTTTCTACAATGCCCTCGGCATTTTCCTCATGCTGCAGGCCGCGCGAGAGAACCGGGACGTATATTACATGGCGCTGCTGCCGCTCACAAAGCGCGATCTTGTCCGGACGCGGTTCTCGACCATCGTGACGCTCCAACTTTTGCAGGCGCTCGTCTGCATCCCGTTCATGCTCCTCCGCAGAAGCTATGCAGAGATCAACAACCCGGTCGGCATTGAGGCGAATCTGGCCTTCCTTGGCTTCGGCTTCGTACTGATGGGCCTGTTCGATCTTGTGTTCCTGCCGATGCACTATAAAAACGGCTACGATCTCGGAAAACCGTTTGTCATTTCCAGCATCGTGCTGTTCGTCGCCATCGTGCTGCTGGAAGCGCTTGACCATATTGTTCCGTATATGAAAACTGTCTGTGAAAGCTACACCCCCGCAGACCTTGTACGGCAGCTTCCCGTCCTGCTCGGCGGCATGGCAGTCTACGCGCTGGAAGTTTTGCTCGCCTATCGCAAGTCGGCAGCCCGCTTTGAGAAGGTCGATCTGTAAAAACCATCCCCTCCGTCATTTGCTCCGCAAATGACGCCTCCCCTTGCCGCGCAAAGCGCAGCAAGGGGAGGCTTTTAGGGAAACTCCGGCGAATCCGTGCCGCCCTGCAAATCTCAACCGCAAAGCGTTTTTGCCGCAGCCATTCAAGTGCAGCTGCTCACAAACCTGTTGTACCGTAACAGGCGGCGCGTACCATAGTGCTCGTAGAATGAGTATGTGTTTGTAGAGACTCAATAATTGGTGCTTGTTAAAACCGTATTCGCAGAATGCACCAACCGCATCCAAGCGCCCTTTTCTCCCCTATCTTTTCCCACGCAGGGGAAAAGATAGGGCCGCCGGAGGCACATCGGAAACGCTTCGCTGGTTTGCACGTTGGTGTTTAGGTCCTGACGGAACAACGCCCCGTCTGTCCGAGTGGACAGGCGGGGCGCTTTTTGCAATCGCTCAATGTGTTTCGTTATATTTCCGGATTCCGAGCGCCAGAAGATCCATAGCGCGCTCCAAATCCTCCTGCTTGAGAACGTATGCGATGCGGATCTCATTGCAGCCCTTGCCGGGCGTGGCATAGAACGGCTCTCCGGCAGAGAACATGACCGTGTCGCCGTGATCTTCAAATTCCTGCAGCAGCCAAAGCTGGAATTTTTCTGCATCGTCAACCGGCAGCGCAGCCATGAGGTAAAACGCGCCGCGCGGGCATTCGCAGATGACGCCGGGGATCTCATGCAGCTTGCGCACGACCGTATCGCGGCGGCGCTTGTACTCCTGCCGGACCTGCTCGAAATAATCCGGGCCGACGGTATAGAGCGCGGCGGCCGCGATCTGATCGAGCGTGGCGACGGACAGGCGCGCCTGACAGTATTTGAGGGCGTTGGCCATGAAGTCCTTGTTGCGGCTGATGAGACAGCCGATGCGCGCGCCGCAGGCC
>ENA-ORSA01002371-ORSA01002371.1-human-gut-metagenome-genome-assembly--contig:-NODE-2371-length-13557-cov-2.420456_pt1 | contig 13557 bp, 17 predicted proteins | sample MGYA00242179_ERZ509142 | MGnify/ENA primary metagenome ERZ509142 (study PRJEB26280, sample SAMEA2338659) | human gut metagenome | biome: human gut; feature: human-associated habitat; material: faeces... | reverse complement strand
GATGCGGCGTTCGGCGAATGGAAAGCCGGAAAACCTGCCTTGACCCGACTGGATGCCCGTGGTACAATGAAGTTGCCTGATGTGGAAATCCTCCGCAGTTTGGGCGCAAAATCGAAAAACTACGATATATATGATCCGGCGACAGGCGACTATTATCGGTTCAAAGAGGGTTCGCGAATCCAGAATCGGGAAGTATTTGCTGGATATGGTTCACGGACTTCGCTGCATGACGGAGTAGCGGAAGGATTAAGTGAGCAATGTGGCGGCGATGCGAGAAAATGGCAGCACGTTAAGGGCTTTGCGACGCTTGATACCCCGGATGGCGATAGGAAAGCCGAAGTTCACTGGTTCGCCAATGAAGATGTTGGGCAGGTTAAGCATAAAGTAAAGAGGTGGTTGGATGAAGATTAAATACAAAGGCGAAACCAGCTTTTTAATTGCAACGAAAGGTAAGATTTATGATGTGCTTTCTGTTGAAAAAGGCTGGTATCGCATTATGGATGATTCCGGAGAGGATTATCTTTATCCGCCAGAGATGTTCGAGGTAGTCGAACCGTAAAAAAGATAAGTAAATATTCTGAGCGCACCCGCAAGGGCGCGCTTTTTACATACCAAAAATTTTGACAGGAGGACGAAAAAATGTTTAACCCCTTTCGCATGTTTTGTTTTGCCCCTGACGGTGTGCCGGATGGCGCGCCTGCTGCCGATGCTGAAAACGAGCAGGAGCAGCATGACAACCAGCAGCCTGAAACGACCGAGCAGACCGGGGACGCTGCGGCGAAAGCAGCGCAGACGGCTGCACCCGCTGGCAAGGAGCAGCCTGTTCCGAAGGATGAACCCAAGAAGGACGACAACAAGACGGATGACCTCGCTGCGCGCGTTGTGACAGCGAACGCGCGCGCGATGCAGGCGGAATTACGAACGGCTGCGGCGCTGGCGGGCGTGCCGAAGGAACGCATCCCGTATGTGCTGCGCATGTGCGATACGGAGGGCATCGACCTTGACGCGGCGGATGCGCAGGACAAGCTCGACGCGGCGGTCGCCAAGGTGCTGGAAGCCGTGCCGGAGCTGTGCGGCGGCGCGGGTACGGGCAGCACGGGCAATTTTGCCCGCAGAAGCGGCAATGCAGAGGACGCGCTCGACGCAAAGATTCGGGAGAACATTATGGGCGCTTATTAAGAGCGGGAAAGAGAGGAAAAGAAGATGGCGAACAACATTGAAAAGGTTGACCTGATTCAGAAAATGCTGGACAAGGCGATGGTTCAGGGCGCTGTGACCGGCTTCATGGAAGCAAACGCCGGTCCCGTTAAGTACAGCGGCGGCGATGAAATCAAGATTCCGTCCATTGCGATGGATGGGCTCAAGGACTACGATCGACAGCTCGGCTTCGCGGAGGGCGACGTGACGCTGGTCTATCAGACCGAGAGGCTGACGCAGGACCGAGGCACCGGCTTTACCGTGGATGAAATGGAAGTGGACGAAAGCGGCGTTCTCGACCTGATGAGCCTGCTGGCGGGCGAGTTCCAGCGCACGCGGGTCGTGCCGGAGGTGGACAGCTACCGCCTGAGCAAGATCGCGAAGCTGGTCGGCAAGGATCGTCGAAGCGCATATACAGCGGCGGCTAATTCGGTCTACAAGGAATTGCAGAACGATATCGGCGGTGCGCGCGACGCAGTGGGCAGCGACGTTCCGCTGGTTGTGATTCTTTCCAGCACGATTGCCACGATGCTTTCCACGAGCACGGAGATCTCCAAGAAGCTCGACGTGACCAACTTCAAGCGCGGCGAAATTGAAACCCGCGTGAAGGTGATCGACGAGGTACCGATCCTGCCCGCGCCGACCGCACGCATGAACAGCCGCATCACCATCAACAAGGCGGACAAGGGCGGCTATGCCAAGGCGGAGGGCGCACAGGCGATCAACTGGATTATCTGCCCGCGTTCCGCACCGATTGCGGTTTCCAAGACCGATAAGATGCGCCTGTTCGACCCGGAGACGTGGCAGAAGGCGCGCGCATGGCACCTTGACTATCGCAAGTTCCATGAACTTTGGATTCCGAAGAATAAGCTCGACGGTTTCCGCGTGAGCCTTGCGGCGAAGGATACGACGCTGGACGGGGAGGGTTAAGCGATGCTGACGACGAGGGAAAGTTTCAGTTTGAACGCGGATATCCGCGACGCGGCGAATAACCAGAAGGTGATGCTGCACGCGACGTACAGCACCACGTCGCTCAGCCTGAACCTTGACGTGCTGGACGCGGGTTATGTCGCTGAAAACGACGAGAGCGTGCAGGCGGACGTGAAAGCATTCCTGCTGGAAGCCTGCAAGCGGGCTGCCTGCGTCGGGCTTCCGTGCAGGACGGTGGCGGGCAATGACTGACCTTGAACGGCTCAAGCTGCTGACCGAGGAGCTTGACATGCCGGGCGGGGATACGGAAACGGGCTGCGGCTGTATGTCGCCGCCCGCATCCGCCCGGATGTATACGGACGCGCAGCTTGCAATGCTGCTGGAGCTGCACGAGGGCGACGTGCGCCGCGCGGCGTATGACGTGCTGATCCGCAAAGCGGAGAACTCGGCGGTGCGGCTGTCGGGCGGCACGGAGCTGCCGGATCAGCGCGCCTACTGGCTGAGCAGAGCGCGGAGCGTACGCCCGAACGGGACGAAACCGGCAGGAAGGGCGGACGGCACATGATGAGCGGCTTTGCAATGCGGCAGGCGGAAGCGACGTTCCGGCGCGCGCTGGCGGCGTATGGCGCGGTCTGCGTGCCGGTTTGGCGCGTGCAGCGGGACGCGAACGGCGTGCCGATAGGCGGCGCGCAGAAGATCGGCTGCGTGTACGGCGTGCGCTATGAGCGCGGTCAGACCGCCAATGTGCTGGTGGATATCCCCGGCGTAATCGCCCGGATGGACGCGCCGAGGTTGTGCTGTGCCCTCGGCGATACGGCGCGGAGCTTGCAGGAGGGCGACGGGCTGAACATCGCGGGCAGATGGTACACGGTGCTGCACGCCGACGTGCAGATGGGCATCCTCTGCGACGTGGTGCTGAAAGAGGGCGAGCCGGATGGGATTGAAAATTGACGCGAAGGATTTTCTCACGAATATGTCCGCCATCAAGCAGCGCAGCATGTTCGCCGCCGAGAAGGTCGGGCAGAACGCGGCGGCGCGCATGGAGGGAGAAGCCAAGCGCAACGCCGGATGGACGGACAGGACGGGGCTTGCGCGCCAGACCATCACCGGCTACTCCGGCTGGCAGGGCAAGAAGCTGCGCATGGGCGTATCCGGAAACATGGAATACAGCGCGTATCTGGAGCTGGGGCATGAAGGCAGGTTCGCGATTCTCTGGGCGACCGTGCAGGCGAACGAGCAGAAAATCATGGACGACTTGCGGAAGGTGGTCAGATAGATGGACGCATGCCAGCGGGCAATGGAACACTTGACCGCATCCGACATTTTGACCTACAAGCCCGGCGTGGCGACCGGCAAGTGCCGCGCGCCGTATGTGGTCGTTCGGGGAGGCGGCGCATATGCGCGCGGTATGTCCGGCGCGGCGGGAATCGGCTATCGGACGGTGACGCTCTATTGCTTTGTGCCGCGCGTGGGCGGCGACCTGCCCGCTTTCGTGGCGGAGGTCAGACAGACGATGCGCGGGCTGAAAAGCCAGCTTCGACCGACGGGCAACGAGGGCATCGAGATGCTGGAAGAAGATTTTGACGCGCGCAGCCAGACGCTTGAATATCAGGCGCTGCGCGCGATTTTATCGTAGGAAATCGTACAAAGTCTGCCCGCGTGCGCAAAACTTTTTGAGTTGGTAAGCTGCGGCGGAAGTGAACGCGGTCTCAGACCGCTGGGAGGAAGTATGGCAAACGAAAAAATTGTACAGATTCCGCTGGCGAATGTCGCCCGCGTGGAGCTGGTGACGGAGGAAACCACACCCAAGACCTATGTGGTCGATACCGCCAACGAGATGAAGCTGGAAGCCTTTGTCTCGGAAGGCGAAGAAAAGGAGCTGCGCAAATTGAACAGGCTGCTGGCGCAGCTCAAGACGGAGGATCTGACGAAGGGCTATGACCTGACTATGAAGGATATGGTCATGAGTCCGCCCGTGTTTGCGCTGGTGGACGGCGGCGTGAGTACGGTCGGCGCAGAGGGCAAGTTTGAAGGATACACGGGTCCGAAGATGGGCGAAGTGGTGAATCGCACGCCCTTCACGGTCAACATCTATACCGAGGAGAAGGATGGCGACGGAGAGACGACGGGTTATTTGAAATTCACCTGCGAACACTGTAAGGGTGCGCCCGCCGATATCGAGATCAAGGACGGCGACTTTTTCGCGCCGGAGTATAAGCTCAAGAGCAGACCGAAGATCGGCGAATCGCCCATTGCCATCACGCCGCTGGACGAACTGCCGACCTAAGAACTGCGTCAAAGGACAGGAAGCGAATAAAGCCCTATAATGGGGCTATCCAACAAAAGGAGGTTTTCACAGTATGGCATCCACAAAAAAGGACACGCACATCACCAACCTCGCCGCGCTGGAAAAGGCGGCGAACGGCGAGATCGTCACGCTGCCGGGCTGGACGGAGGAGCAGCCGTTTGTGGCAAGGCTCAAGCGCGCCAGCCTGACGGGCATGATCCGAGCGGGCAAGATTCCCAACCCGCTGATCGCGGCGGCGCAGAAGCTCTACGAAGGACTGAACAAGAGCCGCGTCAGCGCGACTTTTGAGGAAACGGCGAAGGTTATGCGCCTTGTCGTCGAAGAAGCGCTCGCCGAGCCGACGATGGAGCAGCTGAAAGCGGCAGGACTTGACCTGACCGAAGAACAGGCGGATCAAATCTATCTGTACGCCATCAAGGGCGCGAAAGTGCTGGAAGCCTTTCGTTCTCAGCCCGCAAATCGTCAGCCTGATCCATCTGGCGACGACGTACAAGCAGCGCCCCAGCAGCCTGATGGGGATTGAGGACGAGTACGCGGCGTTCTGCCTCGACGAAACCTGTCTTTTTATGATTCAGCAGGCACGAGAAAAGCGCGAGCCGGACTTTGGCAGACCGGCGCGGCTGGAAAAGCAGAAGGGCAGGCAGAACGCGACGACCAACGCCGAGGCGGCGGAGATGATTCGTCGGCTGATGGGCTGACACACTGACGGAGCGGGCGCTCCGTCAGCTTTTTCTTTCCAAGGTTTTTGGAGATGACCGAAGCGAGACGGTCATTTCCAAAGACCTTTTTTGATTGCCAAAAAAGCGGATTCAGGCTGCAAAGGAGGTGAGCCGAATGGGCACGAGTATCAGCGCGGGTACGATCATGGCGTACATGGATTTGGACATGTCCAGCTTCAACAGCGCCATCGACATGGCGGGCGAGCAGCTCTCCGGTTTCGCCTCCGGCGGTGTGGCGGGCGCGCTGGGTTCCATCGGCGCGGCGGCGGAAACGGCAGGGCGCGCGCTGACACTGGGCGTTACTGCGCCATTGATGACGGCGGCGGGCGCGGCGATTCAAACAGGCATGCAATTTGATGCGAGCATGTCGAACGTCTACGGCTTGATGTCGTCGCTGAATCTGTCGCAGGCACAGATGGACGCGCTGCGCGATACGGCGCGCGAGATGGGCGCGACGACCAAATTCAGCGCCAGCGAAGCTGCCGACGCGATGGGTTATATGGCGCTGGCAGGCTGGGACGATGCGCAGGTCATTGCCGGTATTCCGGGCGTATTGAATCTGGCGGCTGCCGCCAACATGGATCTGGCGAAAGCCTCGGATATCGTGACCGATACGATGACTCCGTTCGGCATGGCGGCGGAGCGTGCGGGCGAGGCTGCCGATGTTTTTGCCTATGCGCAGGCGAACAGCAACACGACGGTCGAGGCGCTGGGCGAGGCGATGAAGTACGCCGCGCCGACTGCGGACGCTTTCGGCATGACCTTGCAGGATACCGCAGCAGCGATGGGCGTGCTGGCGAATGCGGGCATCAAGGGCAGTCAGGGTGGTACGACGCTGAACGCGATGCTGCGCGACATGAAGAACAACGCCAAGAACGGCGCAATCGCTATCGGCAAAACCAAAGTCGCGCTGACCAACGCAGACGGAAGCTATCGCTCGTATGCCGCTATCATCCGCGATATCGACAAGGCGACCAGCAGCATGACCGCCAGCCAGCGCGACGCGGCACTGGGCGCAATCTTCGGCGACGAGTCACTCAAGGGTATTCTGGCGACGCTCAAGCAGGGACCTGACGCGCTGGACGCGATGACCGAGGGCATGTATGCCTGCGGCGGCGCGGCAGAAGATATGGCTGCCACGATGGGCGACAACCTCAAGGGCGATCTGGCGATCCTTGAAAGCGGCGCGCAGGACATGGCGATTGCGCTGTCCGACTGGCTGATGCCTGCCGCGCGCGGCGTGGTGCAAGGCATTACCGATATGATCGGCAAGTTCAACGCGCTGGACGACGGCACGAAGAATACCATTTTCCGCATCGGCGCGATGGCGGCTGCGGCGGGTCCTCTGCTGCTGAACGGCGGCAAGGTTCTGACGCTGCTCTCCGGCGTGAACCCGCTCGTGGTCGGGCTGGGCGCGGCGGCTGCGCTGGCGTATACGCACAGCGACGCTTTGCAGGGCATGGTCGCCAAGCTGGGCGACGGCGTGACGGCGTTCGGCGCGGCGTTGGAAAGCGGCGCAGGATTCACGGCGGCGTTCTCTGCGGGGCTGACGGCTGCCTTTGGCGAGGAAGCGGCGGGCAAGGTACTCGGCGCGATTGAAGGCATCAAAACTGCCATTTCGACAGTGGGCGACGTACTGACCACGGTCACGGATGCGGTCGGCACGTTCTTCGGGGCGTTGTTCGACGGAGAAGGGCTGAAACAGAGCTGGGACAACGCGGCGGCGGTCATTTCCGGCTATGACTGGACGGCGCTGGGAACGTCGATTCTTTCCGGCGTAACGGGCACGCTCGACGCGGCAGGCGAATGGCTCAAGAACATCTTCACGGCAGGCTTGACGGCGGCGAAGGGCGTGAACTGGTTCGAGCTGGGTACATCCATCCACGACGGCATCCAGACGATTCTGGATACCGCAGGCGGCTGGCTGAAAAGCCTGTTTGAAGCGGGCAAGACGGCGGCGGGCGAAATCAGCTGGGCGGATATCGGCACGGCGATATGGAACGGCGTGACCGGCGTGCTGGATATGGCGGGCAGTTTCCTGTCCGGGCTGTTCGGGTTGGGTAAGGATTCGGCGATTGCCAATGTGGACTGGAGCGCCATCGGCACGGCGATTTGGAATGGCGTGACCGGCGTGATCGACGCGGCGGGCAGCTGGCTTTCGAGCCTGTTCGGATTCGGCAAGAGTGCCGCCGGAGGGCTGTCATGGGACGAGGTCGGAACAGCCATCCAGACGGGCGTTGGAACGGTGCTGGACACGGCGGGCAGTTGGCTGTCAGCCGGATTCGATGCAGCCAAGACCTATGTAGCAGGGATTCCGTGGAACGAGGTCGGAACCGCCATCAAGGGCGGCGTTGAAACCGTTCTGGATACGGCGGGCGCGTGGCTGTCCTCCGGCTTTGAAGCTGCAAAAACGGCAATCTCCGGCATTGACTGGGGCGGCGTCGGCAGCACGATCTCCAGCGGTATCAGCGGCGCGATAGACGGACTGGCGAAGCTCGGCAGCGGCATCTGGGATACCATCACCGGCTGGTTTGGCGGCGGCGACGAGGAAAAGGCGAAGGGCGACGCCAAGACCAGCGGCGGCAATTTGACGACCGGCATGGAAACCGGTCTCACCGAGGGCAGCGCAGCGGTCACGACGGCGGCGACCAACGCGGCAAGCTCGGCGATGACGGCAGCAGCGCAGACGCTGACGGCGGAGAGCGGCACGACCATTACGGAAACGTGGGTCGGCGGCATGGTGACGGGAATCGCCAACCAGAACCCGATCCTGACGCTGGGTGTGCAGACGCTCGGCGACAATGCGGTGACGACGGCGACCGATACCCTGACGGCGGACGCGGGCAAGACCATTGCGAACAGCTTCGTGGGCGGCATCTGCTCGGCGGTCGCCGTGGCGGGTCCCATCCTAAACGTGCAGATGCAGACGACGGCGAGCAGTGCAGCCGCCAAGACGAGCGCGGTACTGTCGGCAGACCAAGGTTATGACATCGGCGCGAACATGGTGCGCGGCATTGTCGCGGGTGTGCGAAGCACATCGGGCGAGCTGTACAGCCAGATGGTGCAGATGGCGCGCACAGCGGTCAGCCGGACGAAGAACGCGCTGCGCATCCATTCGCCCTCCGGCGTGTTTGCCGACGAGGTCGGCGCATGGATTCCGGGCGGTATCGGCGAGGGCGTACTCAGCCACGAGGATGACGCGCTGGGTCCGCTGGAAGAAGTGCGCGCGAGCATGGTGGATACCATGACGGGCGCGCTTTCCGGCATAGATACCGGCTGGTCGGATGCGCCGTGGAATCCGGGCGGAGGCGGCGGGCGAGCTGTGACGGTGAACATCAACGTGACGGGTGACTGGCACGTCAGGAGCGAGCAGGAAAAGCAGGAGATTATCTCCGAGCTGGGCGAACGGGTCAGAGAGGAGCTGAGGGGGTTGTGATTGCACAGGGAGAAAGTCCGCTGTTTTCCTTCAACGGGAAACACTGCGACGATTTTGATGTGACGTTTCTGCCGTCCGCCTATCCGTTCATTCCGGCGCAGAGCATCCCGCAGACAAGCGTCGGCGGGCGGCACGGCACGCTGCGCTGGAAGGGGCGGACGTTCAGCCCCAAGCGGCTCAAGGGCAAGCTCTATTTTCTGAATACATCGGGCGACGATACGCCCATCCCGACCGACGAGCTGCTCCGGCGCGCGAGCGATGTGACGGCGTGGCTCTGCGGGACGGACGGGCGCGGCAAGCTGATTCTGGACGCGCTGCCGGATCGGTATTTCATCGCGGAGGTCAGCGACGAAGCGGCGCTGATGGACGACGACTGGGCAAGCGGTGAGGTGGCAATCGCGTTCACCTGCCAGCCGTTCGCCTACGCCGTCAGCGAGGACGGCGTGACGGTTCAGACGAGCGCCAACGCGGCAAAAAGCGCGGCGCTCGGCGTTCAGGGAAACACCGAAACCATGCTCGCGTTCCGTGTCACATGTGCATCCGGCACGATGAACACGGCGACGGTGGAAACGCCGACCTGCCGGTTTGACTTCACGGGGCTGGGGATGACGGAGGGCGAAACGCTGGTCGCGCGGTATGCGCAGGAGGATATCCTGCTGCTTGAAATTGAGGGCGTGGACGGCGGCACGCGCTCGGCGATGGCGATGCGGACGACGGACAGCGACGACGACCTGCTGCTGTCGCCGGGCAGGAACGCGGTGACGATCAAAACGGAAAAGGCGTGCAGCGTCCATCTGACGGCGAGGGGCAGATACCTATGAGATACCCAAGAATCTATGATCTGAATCTGAGACGCACGGGCGAACTGCGGACGGCGGAGATCACCGACCTGAAGCTCAAGGACACGCCGCTTTCCTGCGTGACCGTGACCGTGCCGACGAAAGATATCGGCTCGTTCGGCTATCGTCAGTTCGTGGAAATCTTCGACGCGGCAGGCAAACGAATTGACCTGTTCCGCGTGACGGAGATTCCCAAGGGCGTATACGGCAGGGCAGGCACGAAGAAGCTCAAATGCGATCAGGTGCTTTGCACGCTTTCGGACGATATCACGCCGACCTACATGCAGATCGGCGGCAACGGGCAGCCATTGGAAAGCTGTATCCGGCAGGTGCTGGCGTGCCAGCAGACAGCGCGCTGGAAGCTCGGGCGCTGCGACTTTGCGACGCTCTACGAGTACAGCTTTGCGAGCGAAGGACTGCTTTCGGCGCTGCTCAAGCTGATTGAGCCGATCCCAGATGCACTGATGACGACGGACACAACGAGCTACCCGTGGACGCTGAACGTCGTGCGGGCGGACGATACCGACGCGACGGAGCTGCGGTACAGCCGAAACATGGAGGAGATCAGCGAGGAGGTCCTCGACACGGACTTTGCGACGCGCCTTTATCCGCTGGGCTATGGCGAGGGCGTGAACCAGCTGAACATCAGGAGTGTCAACGGCGGCACGGCATACATCGACAGCCCGACGCAGGCACTCTGGGGCGTGGTCAGCAAGCCGTATGTGGACACGACCATCACCGACGCGGCGACGCTGCTGGCGCAGGGACGCGCGGCGCTTGAGCTGTGCTGCAATCCCCACGTTAGTTACGGAGTGACCTGTAAAGATATATCTATCCTTACAGGAGAACCACTGGATGCTTTCTATACAGGACGCATGGCGCGGATTATCTATCACGACTACGGGCTGACGATTCGGGCGCGGGTGCGGGAAATCCATTATCCCAAGCCCATCACAGACCCTTGGAATGCGAAGCTGACTATCGCCAACCGCAGCGCGGACGTGGCTTCCGTCATCGCCCAACTTCAAAGAACGTCGCGCATCGAGCAGCTTTACGGGCAGGGCAGCACGACGTTTTATTCCGGCGGCATCGAGCAGAACGCCGACGCGGAAACGCCCGCCGAGGGCGATATCTACATCCCGGACGACATGGTACATATCAACGCCATCATGCTGAAGGTCACGTTGTCGAGCTTTCGGGCGGACAGCAAGGGCGCAAAGGGCGGCGGCGGGACGGTGACGACGACGCAGGCCAGCGGAGGCGGTACGCAGACCAGCGAGGCAGGAGGCGGCGCGACGCTGACCGTCGAGAAGCGCACGGTATCCGAGGTGAAGATGACGGGTTCGCCCATGCAGGATGGGGCGGTCGACGCGCATACGGGCTTTGCGAAAACGTCCGGCGGCGACAACATGTCGGAGACGGACGGCGCGAGCGGCTCGACCGGCTCCGGGGGCGGCGGCAACACCGGCGTCAGTCGAAACGAAGGCGGCGCGATGACCTCGACGGACGAAGCGGGGAAGCACTCTCATGGCTCCAACAACACGCACCGGCACACCTTTGACGGCGTTTCCGTCGGCAAGACGGGGTACACAAGCTACAACGGCGCGGGCAGCACGACCAGCACCGGCGCGCACAGCCACGGCATGGGTCACTGGCACAGCTTTGACAGCCACACGCACGGTCTCGGCGGCCACCGGCACGGCATGATTCATCGGCATGAATTTTCGCACTATCACCAGATGAATATTAGCCTGCTGGTTCCGTCTCAGACGCTCAATCTGCCGGAACATCGGCACAGCGTAAACATTCCGGCGCATACGCATGAGGTGAATGTGCCCGAACACGTACATGGGATTGAATACGGTATGTATTCCGGCCCGACAGCGGAAGAATACATCGTCGAAGTGGACGGAAAGGAACTGCCGACGGATGCTTTTACAGGCGGCGTAGGCGACATTGCGCCGTATCTTTCGGCAGACGGCGACGGAAAAATCAGACGCGGAACATTTCATACATTTGCGGTTCGGCCTAAGGGGAAAAGCGGCAATGAGCAGGGGCTGGCGCATATTCGCGCAAGCTGGAGCGCGCAGGTTTTCATTTCCTGTCAGACCGGCAGACAGTATTAGGAGGAAAACATGGACGGATGGAAAATTCGCCGCGCGGTCGATCTGCAGGAGGATTCGCCGCCGGTGGAACGGCTGAGGGCGCTGGCGACGCTTTCGAGCCGTCAGGCGCACGATTTTGTGATCGTGGTTCTGGACGGCGGCAAGCCCGCCGATCTGACCGGGATGCAGCCGTGGCTGAGCATGATCCTGCCGGGACGCGCAAGCCTGCAAAAGCAGGTGGGCAAGGTGCAGGCCAACGTGGTATCTGTGACGCTGCCGAAGATCGGTTACGCAGAGCGGGGCGACGTGTCGATTATCCTGTCGCTGATGGATAAGGACGGGCAAACGCAAATCCCGCTTTATGGCTGCGTGATGCGGGTGATGGAGGACAGCACGGACACGATTATCGACGAGGGGAATGTGATTCCGTCGCTTGCCGAGCTTTTGGCGCAGTTTGACGCTTGCAAGGCGGCGGCAGGCGCGGCGAACACGGCTGCCGGAAAGGCCATTTCCGCTGCGAGCGGTGCACAGAAGGTTGCAAACGACGTGCAAAAGAAGCTCGACAACGGGGAATTTGTCGGCGCGCAAGGCCCGAAAGGCGACACCGGCGCACAGGGACCGAGGGGCGAAAAAGGGGACACCGGCGAGCGGGGGCCGCAGGGCGAAACCGGAGCCACTGGCCCGCAAGGGCCAAAGGGCAAGGACGGCGAGGTGACATTTGAAAGCCTGACGGATGAGCAGATAGCGTCGCTTCGGGGAGAGCCCGGCGCAAAGGGAGAGAAAGGAGAGAAAGGCGATCCCGGCGCAAAGGGCGAGAAGGGGGAGAAGGGCGACCCCGGCAGGGATGCGCCGCAGGAAGCGGTGCTGTATACGGCGCAGACGCTTAATGATGCGCAAAAGACGCAGGCGAGGGAGAACATCGGCGCGGCGGATGAGGAGACAGTTAATCAGCTAAAGGACGATAAAGTCAATCAATCCGACGCACTGACGTTAGAAGAGATTATGGCAAGCACGGACTTGTCTAAAAAAGTCGCCAGCGCCGAAGCGGTTAAATCCATAAAAAATGCTATCGGCTCGATAAAGTCAGGTAGTTTTTATGCAGAAAAAAGCAAAGGAAATACGGTGCCTGTTGATTATGGCGGTTTTATCCGACTTAGTGGCGGAAGCTGGCCGGGAAGTTTTTATTCGGACACATACTATGTGGGCGTTGGTGCCGGCAGCGAGGCGTTTTTGGGCGTACAAATAAACGGCGCTAAACAAATTACATGGGTAAAAATATGAACCGAATAGGAACGGAATTGACTGTGAAAACGAGGATATGCAATGATTAAAATCAAGATAAACGCATCGGACGAAATCCGGGAAGTAACGTTTTCGCGGCGCAGTGAACATGTTATTGAGCTTGGCGGTATCACCGACGCTCCAACAACGGGCTTTACGACGTGGCGCATAGATGGCGTGACCCGGCTCGGCGATTTTAGCGATTACACGACCGTTTACCGCACCCTTGACAACGCGGTGCAGCTCTCCGACGACGGCAGTGTGTACGTCGAGCCGGAAGTGCCGGAACCGGGAGAGCCACAACCGACGCAAGAGGAGCGCATTAAAGCGCTCGAAGACCAGAACGAAACCCTGCTGCAATGCATCCTCGAAATGAGCGAGATTGTGTATGCTTAACATTTTTGGACGGCTCATTATAATGAGCGGAAAGGAAGAAGATATGATGGCTATGATTTGGGCACAGCAGATTATGCTTGGGAAGAAGACTTTTGCGCAGGTGCCGCGACTGCTCAAGGAGAAGGTCAGGGAAGTCCTGATCGACAGCGGTTGCGAAGACCTCGTGACGGAGTGACGCAAGGGGGCGAACCCAATGATTCAGGCGGAAGAAGCCATCCGCGCGGCGCGGGGACTGATCGGGACGGCGTACAGCGAGCTGGACTGCATCAACCTCATCAAGAAGGTCATCCGCACAGCGCCGGGCGGCGACAAGCGCTACACGACGGCGGGAACAAACGCCCTGTGG
>ENA-ORSA01002368-ORSA01002368.1-human-gut-metagenome-genome-assembly--contig:-NODE-2368-length-13573-cov-2.813804_pt1 | contig 13573 bp, 11 predicted proteins | sample MGYA00242179_ERZ509142 | MGnify/ENA primary metagenome ERZ509142 (study PRJEB26280, sample SAMEA2338659) | human gut metagenome | biome: human gut; feature: human-associated habitat; material: faeces... | reverse complement strand
TACCGCCAACGCAAGCCAGTCCACATCTGGTTTGCACAGGTGCGCCGGTTGTTATCGACGCACCTTGCCGCTCATGAAGACAGCCTCCACGTGGCGAGCGGTGGACAATGACTACTATAGTCACTGACGAATGTTCTCAACCCAATTTGGAGGGCAAACCAGACAAAGTAAGCAACCTTTGGCCCAGGTCATGGCTTAAAACCGACTTCCCCGTGTTGCAAAACGCCTTCGGGCGTTCCCTCCGGGGTACGGCGTCGGCGGACGCTCAACGAACCCCCTCAAGCAGCAGGGAATACGCGGAAGCTGCTTGCGCGGACTGGTCTACACAATCCGCGTTACTGCTCGGAAGACAACCTCCTCGTGGTGAGCAGTGGGCAACATCGTTGCGGTCAACAACCGCAACATGGCTAAGTCTTCAACTATCGGAATCGCATCACAACTCCCGGTGTGAGCGGTATCCAAAAGGTCAGGAAGCCGTGTGGGCGAGTGCTTCCTCTTGGGCTACGGTCCAGAAACAACAAATCTCGTCCCATCAAGCATGCAGACGTACGAGCATCCCCGTTAAGCCGGGGCGCAGCCAGACGCGACACAGCCGTTAAGGCGGGACTGCTGCACGGCAACTGGTAAGTATGCCGCAGTCCCAGACAAAGCCCACAGCAAGAACCGCTCATGTACTTGGACGGACAAATAGGGCTGCAAGAATCGAAGTTGACCAACGCTCAAGTGCTTTCCCGGATTCCCTTGCCCAGTCAGCATTGTGGATTCGCGGGATTGCTAGAGGGTGTAAAGATGATGTTCGGGGTTGACCACCTCCAAAACGAGCATCATGGCGGGGCTAAGTGAGGGTTCACCCGCAATTTTATGGAGTATTCGTATAACGGTTAATACCTCTGCCCTCCAAGCAGATGACGTCGGTTCGACCCCGATATACTCCTCCAATGTCCCTGCGCTGACAGCCTCCTTGTGGCAAGGGATGGACAACAGATGCTGCAGCATCTGGCTAATGTCTAGCACAAAGATTGAAATCAAACGGGCGGTGTCGGTTCAATTCCGATATATTGCCCCACGTCGCCGTCACCGTACACCACGACGTTAAACTGGTGAGCATGGTCCACTTGTGGTCCGCTGTCCGAATGCCAATGGACAGCCTATAAAAGAATAGGCAAACAGGTGCTGTGCCTGAGAGTATCCGAGAGTCCCGGTGTCAGTCGCGAATGAGACCGGAAAACAGCGGAGAGGGTACAATGCAGAATCCATCGGCGTGGCTACCGAATGGTACTGGAAAAAAGGGTTGGCTACCCTGATTGCGGGATGATAACCAGTATAAAACATCCTACCGTGCTTGGTTAGCTCAGTTGGTAGAGCAATGGTATCGTAAACCATAGGTCGGCAGTTCGAGCCTGCCACGAAGCTCCACGGTCCGATTGGGTGACGCGCTCTTTGAGAATCCGCCCAAGAAGCTTCCAACGGGGGCATGCACCTGTTGGCGGTTGGCTAAGTCCTTACGGAAGTCGTCGTAGCCGGAACCGAACACGAATAGGCGACGTAAAGCCCCGCATGGTAGAGCGTTATCTGCTATAGCGCATGACAACTCTAACATAGAAGGGAGGTTGATTCCAATGGAGCAGGCAATTATCAACGTCGAAGGAACTTCAACTATCGAGACTGCAGCAGCAGCCAAAAAGCTGATTGAGACATTCGGAAGCCAGAACATCCGCGCCATCTCGGTTAAACGCGTGAACGAGAATAGCAACGAGGTCGTTGTTGAACTCGATTTTGTTCCGGGTCTTGCACAGCATCTGCACGGTTTCACTATGCAGGTCAACGGCTTGACCGCAGGCTACGACGGCACCGGTCCCTCAAACCTGTACGAAGTCCTGCAGGCGGCTGGCGTAAGCGAAACGCTGGTAACGCGTGAAGACATCACACAGAAGGATGCCAAGACCATCCCGCTGCATCTGGAGCGCGAGGTGAAACAGTACGGCGAACTCCAGTACGCCTAAAGAAAGTATCCCCTATGTCGACAGCCTCTTTTGAGGCAGGGATGAACGATGAATGGCACAAACATCGTGCTAATGCCGAATTAAGATTGAAATCTGCGATGGCCTACCCTGGGCTTGATTGTGTACTGTTTCGTACAGTACGAGTCATTTCGCGCGGAACTCCTATAACTATGACCACGAAGACGAACGCCTCGTCCGCGCCGCTTGGACAAGCGAATTACACGGGGCATCGTCAAGCCGAAAAAATGCAGTGTCGAGTGGCGAAACCGGCTGCGGTATGGGCGGGATAAGTTCCCGCCAGTTACTCAATCAAGACAACCTCTGCGCGGTGAGTGACAGGCAACGGATACAATGTATCCGGCAAATCGTCTTATAAACAAAATACATGGTTGGGTGTCCGAGTGGTCTATGGAACCGGTCTTGAAAACCGGCGATGCCGCAAGTCCGTGGGTTCGAATCCCACCCCTACCGCCATATCTGCCGGGTATCGTCCCGGCTTTCTTTGTTTGTTGGAGTCACAAAATGAGCACTACTATCACTTGCCTTGAGAAAATTGATATTCGCCGTGGAGACAAGGACGCAGATGATGCAAGGCTCTATCTTGTAAAATACCTGCATCAGTTCATTGACATGGTCGGTATCTTGTCGTTGGAAGTCTATGACTTTGCCATCGAAATTGAAGGCGACTTAATTTCGTGGTGCGAAGGCAAAATCGGTGGTTCAAAGTCTCAGCCGGAAAAATCCGAGTGGGAAGAAGAAATCGTAAAACATCGTGCCGTTGATGCCATTGACTGCATCTTGAATGATGTCGATGCAACTGTTATACTTTCCTATAAGGTTACATATAACTCCTACAAAGTTAAATTCGGGAAAGAATACTGGAACTACATCTTGCAAGGGCTTTTCAGCAAAGAAATGGTTTTCCACGGGCTGCAGTACGATGATACTGCGAATGTTTCAATGCTGCACCTTGAGCACGGGGAATTCGCAGACGAACCCGCTCCTGTACCCAAAGAAAAGGTAGACGATATCCCTATCTGGCATTGCTGCCAGCTTGAGATAAGCTGGGATACAGAAGATGTATTCACAGCAGGGCAATTCACCCGATTGGAGAAAGCAATCGCCTCCGTTCGTGATTTATTCGTTGATAAAGATAACGGTATAGCTGTCATCGAGGACGACTCACTCTTCATTTGCTCTCAAGTTATCATCCCAAAAGAAAGCATTCCCAGATTTTGCAGCTTCTTGACCGTGCTATACAAAATTGCAAGAGAACACGGCAAAACGATATATGACAGCATGCAATTTGTCCCTTGGTATTTTCAAGAATTCGCCGTAATGTCTATTGATTTTGACAAGGGTATTGCGTTACCAACCTATTATAGATACTAAGACGGAGAAAATACTATGACCAAACAAGAACTCACCGAGATGGTCACAAAAGCCAAATTGTGGGCAATCGAAGCTCACGCCGGGCAGAAAGATAAAGCAGGGAAAGACTACTTTGAGGCACATGTCTCTGTGGTCGCCAAGGGCGTTAAAGGAGACCCGGTAGCTGAAGCAGCCGCTTTCCTGCATGACACAGTGGAAGATACCACGCTTACGATGGAGGACATCCGAGCAGCATTCCCGAAAGAAGTCGCCGATGCGGTAGAAACCTTGACACGCAAGAAAGGGATGTCTTATGCCGAATACCTTTGGCACATTCAGCAGAACCATACTGCTGTCAAAGTAAAACTCTCTGACCTGCGCAACAACATGGATTTAAGTAGGTTGCCACACGAGCCGACTAAGAAAGACCTCGCGCGAACGACGAAGTATAGCCGAGCCTATGCAATGCTCAGTGGTATCCACGATACCCCTTATAGCATCTCTGAGGTAAACCCTTACGCACTTTACGACTACCTTCTCTCTACCGGCTGGGAGAAAGCAGAAAAGCAAAAGAAAAGCAGTGAAGTAGTCGTTCTGAAAGCGCCTGCTGATAGCCTTACTATTTCGGTTCCTATCGACATGACGCTTCCGGACTATGAGACGATGATGGGTGAAGCCGTGACCAGACTGTGCGTACACGAGGGCGCTCCGCGCCCCGATGTTCTGGGCACAATCATCCATTGGAAGCCGTTGCCAAAGGAGTAGTGAACGACCTCATAGACTTGCGTTTGTGTTGCTGCTCTTGTGGCTAAACTGTTAATTTCGCAGCCTAAACTACTATATATTGTGTTTTCGTATTGACTATTCCAGCATGTTGTGGTATAATGATGATACTGAAACAACGAAAGGAAATCAGCCGATGTTCGCCACTATGTTGAACCAACAGAATAACTCACAAGGGCTGTGGAGCATAAATCTCCTCGGTCAAGTTGTGCTGTCTGTTCAGGGTCATCATAGTGCGGTAGTTGCGGGTTAAATAAAGCCTGCACCCCATCGGAAGTTCCGTTTCATCACGCTATGACAGCACCCTCAGGCATAAAATGTCTGCCGGGTGCTTTTTATATGTTGGGTTGTCGCCAAGCGGTAAGGCACGGGACTTTGACTCCCGCATTCGTAGGTTCAAATCCTGCCACCCCAGCCAAATAGGATCCATTAGCTCAGATGGTAGAGCACCTGACTTTTAATCAGGGTGTCCGGAGTTCGAGTCTCCGATGGATCACCATCATAAACCCGAAACCGTTTGGTTTCGGGTTTTTTGTTTGCAATTTTTAAGCGGCATACCCCCTTGTTAAATCGGGGCAATACAAAGCTTTGGGGGAAAGAGGAGGATGGACAGGCAGCAGCAAAGCACGGGGAGATTTTGTCGTGAAAGAGCGCGGGCAAACGCGATTGCACGGCAAGCGGAGGGCAAGGAGTATCGTTTTGCAGCGAAAGGCCGCGGACGGGCGTATATAAAACAGACAGGCAGAGGCAGGGAAAGCACGGAGGGAGTAAGAAAAAGGAGAGATTTTATAAGAAATCCGCTGCAAGAGAAAATCGACAATGAACAATAGCGGTAAAGCATAGCTAGGTCCGGTTACGGAGGCGGAGGAATAAAAAAACAGCCCCCGGGATTGGGGGCTGAAAGAGGAAAAGCGTGATGGCCGGCCTTTTCGCTGCCCGGTTTTGGGGCAACCGCTGGGGAGGCACCCTGATAGGGCATGGCGGAGCTGCTGGTTCCATCGGTGGTTTTGCTGCCGGAAAGGGCAAAGGGGCGCGCATTGGCTCGATAGATTGGCCCCGAAACGGCGCGTGGATTAAAGCGGCGGTTAATAGGTGATGTTGCTGAGGAATTTTTGCAGGGTGTTTTTGGCTTCCTCCACCGTAACGCCGGAGGAACTGTCGCATTGATAATCAACACAGACAAAATTCCCGCGAGCGATGGTGATTTCTTCCACTACGATGCCGTATTCGGTATCTCCCCAAATTTGAGCGTAGGGAACATCGTTCACTTTATGGATTTCATACGATACATGCTTAAGCCCTAGTGATTCTGCACCTTTTGCCATATTCTGAGCAAAATCCTCAACGGAGGGAAGCTCATCCAGATAGGAAATTGCCATGTTGTCTACATACGTCCAAACCACGATTCTGTCGTCAGATCCTTGTTTGGCTAAAAAAGCGCAAGCATCGCCTGATTCAAAGAACGTATCCATTTCTTCGCTGTCCACACCCCAGAGAAGGGCGTCTGCAGCGTTTGTTTCGGGCGTGATGAGGTGCCAATCGTCAAACTCTTTGATCACAGCGCCTGTTTCCAGCGTGTATTGCAAGGGTTCGGCATTTTGGGCTTGAGCGGTGGGTTCGGCGGCGGTTTTGTCCGAATGGTTGGCTGCTGAGACGATGCCCCAGATCAACAAAACGACGGCGAGCAGCGCAAGGACATACAGGGCAATTTTTCCCGGTGTAAAAAACTTTGCCTTCTTTTCTGCCGCCGCTGCGGGCTGGCCGTTGGCTTCGGGCGCTGCTGTTTCATTTTGGCTGCTTTCCGTTTCGGGAGGCGCTGTTTGGCTTTGGCTGCTTTCCGCTTCGGGAGGTGTTGCTTGGCTTTGGCTGCTTTCCACTTTGGGAGGTGCTGCTTGGCTTTGGCTGCTTTCAGTTTCGGGAGGTGCTGTTTGGCTTTGGCTGCTTTCCACTTTGGGAGGTGTTGCTTGGCTTTGGACGTTTTCGCTTTGCGGCGTGCTGACTTTTGCCCCGCAATTTTCGCAAAAGCCGCTGTCGTTTGGAATTGGTTTGCCGCAGTTGGTACAATACATAAGTGAATCCCCCTCATTTCAATTTTGCATTTGTGTGGGTCTGCGTCCCGCAGTTGAAACAGTAGAATTTTGGATGGCTGTTTTCGTTTTGCCTGGCCGGCAGATTTTATGTATGCCTCCTTTCCCGGAAAGTTTATAAGCGACGCTGAAAAAGCTTTGCAGAGCTCCTGCGCATAGTTTGCCTATTGGAAACGAAACCCTGCGTTTTACGGTCTTGCTGTGATCTGTATTTTATGGAAGGGAAGATATTTTTGATGGGAATTGCGATCCAATATGTGGTATAATATGAGAAAGGAAGCGGCCAGTGCAACGGTCGCACCCTGAAATCAAGTTTTGAGCTTGAGGATGTGCCGTGCCGTTTGGTGCGGCTATTTCTCTTTGGCAATGTCCTGGCGGATCAGTGCGCGGATGTAGCCTTGCTTGGATGGAACAGAAGCAAGCTTTTCTATAATGTCTTTGTCGGTGTTGTTATTAAGCTTGAGGCCAATACGGGTGGTGTTGGCTTTTGTCCATTCTTTTAAGGCTTTTGTTTCCGGCACTGCAATCGCTCCTTGCGTGTATTATATTGAAAATAAGAGGGGTACCGGTGGTTCGGTAGCCCGGCAGTCTTCCGCTAAGCTATATTCGTTTAGCGGTCTTTCTTTACCCATGGGGTCAAAAAGGGCACCATGTGATGGTGGTAGCCCGGCTAGGACTTGGCGTTAAGTTTTTTGTTTAACGCTTTTTCTCTTTTGGCCAATTGCGAAAGAGGCGGGCGGCCTGGATAGCGGCAATGAGAAGGAAAGCATCTATGCGCTTAACCATCGGCGGCGTGCCTGCATTTTGGCTGCGGTTCCATTTGTGTACGGTTATAATAAGAGTATAATCCCAAAACGTTGTTTTGGATATAATTTTAGGGAATTTTGCAGGGTTTGCACGGGATTTTACGCTTTTTTGTTAAAACGGCAGGAAAGGGAGAAGGGCAAGGCACCGGAAGGGTGCTTTTTGTTTTTGCGGCAAGAAAAAACGGCGCAGCGGCGGCGGGCATGGTATACTAAAACTATGAGGAGGGGGAACAGCATGAAAAAACGCATGGCTGTGATTCTTTTTGCTGTCTGTCTGGCGCTGGGGCTGACGGGCTGCGGGCAGGCGGTATCGGTAGAGCCGGTGCAGACCGCGGGGCAGACCGCCGCGATTCAGGGGCAGGCGCTGGCCGAGGTGCATTTTTTGGATGTGGGCCAGGGGGACAGCATCTTTTTGCGCCTGGGCGACAAAACCATGCTGATAGACGCCGCAGAAGCGGACCAGGCGGAGAAGATCATCGCGTATTTGCAAAGCCAGCAGGTGGAAAAGCTGGATTATGTGCTGGGCACCCATCCGCATGCGGACCATATCGGCGGGCTGGCGCAGGTGATCCGCGCGTTTGACGTGGGGCAGGTGTATCTGCCGAAAGTGAGCCATAACACGGCGACGTATAGAAAGCTGCTGGAAACGATTCAGCAAAAGGGATTGAAGGTGCACACGGCCAAGGCGGGCGTGAAGGTGCTGGAGGAAAACGGCATTACGGCCGAGATTTTGTCCCCGCCGGAAAACTGGGAAGGGGATTTGAACAATCAATCCATTGTGATGAAACTCACGGCGGGCGAAGTGTCATATCTGTTTACGGGCGACGCGGAAACCGAAGTGGAAAAGATGCTGACAGACGTGCGGGCGGATGTGCTAAAGGTGGGGCATCACGGGTCGTCTACGTCGTCAAGCGCTATGTTTTTGCAGCGCGTGCAGCCGAAAATCGCCGTGATTTCCTGCGGGGTGAACAACGACTACGGCCATCCGCACAAAGAAACGCTTTCCGCGCTGGAAAAGGTGGGGGCTACGGTGTATCGTACGGACGAGGACGGGACGGTGGTGGTGTCTACCGACGGGAAGGCGCTTTCGGTGCGCACGGAGAAAAAGGGCGAATTGCCGATGGACACCACGGGCGAAAAGCCCGCGCCCACCCAGGCCGCGGCAAACGACCCGGGGCGGACGGTGTATATCACCAAAACGGGCAAACGATACCACGCGGACGGCTGCGAAGGGTTGAAAAACAGCAAGATACAAACCACCATACAGCAGGCGGAAAAGGACGGCTATACCCCGCACAAGGCCTGCATGGGCGAATGAGAAGAGGAGACGGAGCGGAATGTGGACGATAGACAGGCTGGAAGGCGATCTGGCGGTTTTGGAAGTGGAAGAGGGAAAAACAGTCACGGTGCCGAAAACGGCGCTTCCTGAGGGCACTCAGGAGGGAGATGTGCTGTGCATCACGATCGACAGGGAGAAAACAACCGCCCGGGAAGCGGAGATCAAAGCGCTGATGGCGGATGTGTTTGCGGACTGAAAGGCTCCGGCACGGTGTATAAAGAGATAAACGGCTAAGGCAGCAAAGCGCTTTGCCGTTTTTTTATGGGGCAAAGCGCGGGCAAGAGGATGGATTTTGCCGCGATTTAACGCAGAAAAACAGCGCGGCGAAAGGCGCGGTATATAGAAAAAGCAAAGACAAACGGGAAAGATGAAGAAAGCCATGAAACAAAAATAAGAGGCGGCATTGGCAAAAAGGATAAAGGAAAGCGCCTGGTTACACGCAAGGCGGAATTGTCCGGTATAGACAGGCTGCAAAAGCAAACAGGCGGCCAAAGCGATGTAATAGGATAAAGGAAGGGCAAACGTGAAAACGAGCGGCAAGAAAACGCGTTTGCCGGGGATACGGCGATATTTCGCGCGATGGTTTTGGCGGTGTAACACGAAAGCGGCGGGCTATGTCTGCGAGAGGCCGGGCGGGAAAAGCGATGATATGCAGAGCCGGAATTTTGGCAGCGCGGCAAAGCATTGGGTGCGGCTTGGGCAAGGGATCGGGCAAAAGGCGGCAAAGTGCGGCGCGGTATGAATGGGACAAGGAGATGATCCTGAAGCGGCTAGCGCAAGGAACGAGAGGCGAAAAACGCTATGGTTTTGGCGGTGCGGGTAACGCGGGAGCGGCGGGTTGCAAGGGAAAATCCAGGCGCTAAAAGCTATGACACGCAGGGCGAGCGTTGTGGGAGCATGGCAAAACAGCCGGGCGCGGCTTGGCGAGGGGCAGGCGCGAGGAAAAGATTTTCCCAGGGATTAGGCGATTGAAAAGGGATTGTGAAAGGCGCGGGTAAGGAGAAAGGGCAGGCACAAGGGCGAAAATGAGAAAACGCGACGGCAAGGCCGAGGGAAAAGGGGAAACAGAGCGTGCGGTTTGAAAGGAAACGGCGGCGAGGGCGGCGCGGATTGTTTGCGATGGAAAAGGGCGGCGGCGCGGCATTGAGAGAAAAAACAAAAACAGAGGTTGACAAACGGGCAAAAAGCAAGTAAAATAATCAACGTTGTGAAAGCAACCGCGCGGGCGTGGCGGAATTGGCAGACGCGTTGGATTTAGGTTCCAATGCCGGTAGGCGTGGGAGTTCAAGTCTCTTCGCCCGCACCAATCGTTTTATTATGCGGTAGTAGCTCAGTGGTAGAGTGCCACCTTGCCAAGGTGGATGTCGCGAGTTCGAATCTCGTCTACCGCTCCACTGATTGCGGGTGTAGCTCAATGGCAGAGCTCCAGCCTTCCAAGCTGGCTACGTGGGTTCGATTCCCATCACCCGCTCCAAAAATCCGGAGATGTTCTCTTTTTAGAGAGCATTTTTTCTTTGCCCGAAAACGCCGGGCGCGGGGCTGGGGCCGCCAAAGCGGGGGGAGGAAGAGAAATAAGGCCTGGTAAACGGCAAGACAGACCTAGCGAGAAGATAAGCAGTATAATGGGGCGCTATGGCAGAGGTTTTTTCAGAGAAGGCAAAGCGAGCTTGGGCGGAGCGGCGCAAAGGGAAAGCCGTGTTGGCGGAGGATTGCCAAGGTGGAAAAAGCGCTGTTTTATTTAACGGGAAATACCGCGGGCAAGAAAGCGGGCATGGAAAAAGCCGTGCGTTTGCTGACGCGGGCGGGATGCGATAGAAAAAGATACAGCGATGTTCTCTACATAAGAGGACATTTTTTTATTTCCAAAATAGGAGGAGGCGCAGGGCAAGGGCTGCGGATGGGCTTGAAGGCGCGGGGGGGAAGAGGAGCTTGGACGATGAAGGAAGGGAAAAGCGGGAAAAACGACTGATGATAGGCGGGGTGGAAAAGCCGGCCGAAAAAATGGGCGCTAAGAGAGCGCATAAACCGGGAGCAAAAGCAGGGCCGGGATATGGACGGGGCAAAACAAAAGCGACAGAAGCTTTGAAAAGGCCGGGCACGGGGAAGGGTTTTGCGCGCATTTTACGCCGATTTAGCAAAGAAAAAAGCGGCCGGAGCCGCGGGCGCAAAGCCGTTTTGGGAAAACCAAGGCGGCTTATTTTTGTTTGTTTTCGCGATCGGATTTTTTGCAGTGGGCGGCGGCCAACACGATGCCGACAAGGTTTGTGGCGATGGACAGGCCAAGCAGCAGGCCGCTGGTGAAATCCGCAAACGGGCCGTTGGAGCTGTCTGCAAAAAAGATATACGCCAGATACAACACATTGCCCAGGACGATGAGGCAAAGGGCAGATTTTAACGAATTCAAAACACGCGCCTCCCGAGGACAGATTCTGCTTTTATAATAAAGCAAAGAATGAAAAATTGTGTTAAGAAAGTGTAAAAATTGCCGGGCAGGGCCGGAAACGGACGATAAGCGGCAGGGCAGCGCAGGCACAGGGAGAAGAGAAAAGATGACGCGGAAAGACGCGCAAGGCAGAGGAACGAAAAGACATTCGCCCGGAATAAGCGGAGCGCCCCAAAAGGACGCAGGGCAACGGGAATTATGAGAACAAGAAGCGGCAGCGCATGGGCAGGGGCCGGAACGCGGCATGGTTTAAAACTGGGATACGCTTGGCTTAGCCCGATAAGGGAAAAGGGAAAACAAGGGGGCATAGGTTTGCTTGAAAGGACGCGGCGCATGAAAAACGGCCGGGGCAAACAAAGCGGCTTTGCGGCGCACCAATGAAAAGCGGCAAGAACTTTGCAAATAAAAAAACCTCCGGAATTTGGCAAAAGCAGGTTGAGGGAAAAGGCGGGAAAGAGAAAAACCAAGGGGAAGAAAAGGCGAAGAGCACAGGCAAACAGGCGCAGGCAAAGATTTTACGGCATGGCAGAGGAAGCTTGGCCATGAGAAATGGTTTGCCGGTAGGCGAGCATAAGGCCGGGCTGCGGGCATATTTGCGCGGCCAGACGAGACGTTTGGGGCGCTGGTAAGCTTGCACCTTTTAAAGGCGGGGACGACGATGAGCGGGCAGACGGCGGCGCGCTGTGCAAAGGGGAGAAAGACGCATTGTTTGGATGAGGGGGCAAGGCAGAAAAGGCGCAGGCCATCTTGCGCCTTCTAAAAGCTAGGGACTATGGCCGGGCGGCGTGTGGATTGGCCCAGGCAAAACAGGGGCGGAAAACGGATTTGACCGAGCTGTTTTCCCGATCCCGTATTTTTACAGATATTTTTGCAGCGCCTGTGTTTTTCTGCGGGAGTTGCCAAAGCTGCAAGTTTGAAAACACTGTGTTTAGAAAGGGAAATAGGAGGAAACGATGCTTTTCAAAAGGGGTTTTGGCCGAAAAGACCCGCCTGTCTGCCCGGCTGCGGATCAGGATTCGGCCGGGCGGCAGCACACAATCAGGCGGTGTTGGCCGCCGGGGGTGCAGGTAAACAGCGTGAGCCCGGAGGCGGGCAAGGTTTCGGTTTCTGTGGGGGAGGTGGTTGCAAGGGAAGAAACGGCATAGGAAAAGGTGCGGCCGTCCGCATCGGAAAACAGGACGGCATCGCCAATATGCAGGGCGCGTAGGCGGCCGAAATGCGAAGGGTAGTTATGGCCTGCGAGGACGAGATTGTTTTGGTAGACAGAGCCGCTGTATCGGCAGGGGGCGCGGCGTAAATTTGGGTAGCTCCACCGGCTGACAACGGGCAGCCTTAGCTGCAAAGCGGGGATTTCCACCATCCCGATATAATCCAGGCCGCCAATGCGCCGCACCGGCATTTCCATGGCGGGATTCAGTAGGGTATTTTCCGCGGGGGCGCTTTGCAAAAGGGTTTGCAGCTGCAAAATGGCAGTTTCGATGGTTTGATTCATCTGTAAGGATTTATCTTGCGGCATCGGGAACATCCTTTCCGGCTTGTCTGTTTCCTTTATTATACCAGCGATTTTCCAAAATGCAAAATTTCCGCGGAACGGCATTGACGAACCTGCGCTGCCGCGGTACAATGCAAAGTAACCAAGCAAACAGATAGGAATAAACAACAGGGGTGATCTACCAATGCAGCCGCTTTCTGACCGTACCGCAGGCTTTACCGATTCCGTCATCCGCCGCATGACCCGTATCTCCAACCAATACGGCGCGGTGAACCTTTCCCAGGGCTTCCCGGATTTTGACCCGCCCAAAGCAATTCTGGACCGTCTGGCCGAGGTCGCGCACGAGGACTACCACCAGTACTCCATCACCTGGGGCGCGCAGAACTTCCGCGAGGCGCTGGCCGCCAAGCAGATCCGCTATATGGGCCGGACAATTGACCCCAACAGTGAGATCGTTGTGACCTGCGGCAGCACAGAGGCGATGATGACCGCCATGATGACCGTGACGAACCCGGGGGACAAGGTCGTTATCTTCTCGCCGTTTTACGAGAACTACGGCGCGGACACGATCCTGACCGGGGCAGAGCCAATTTATGTGCCGCTGACGCCGCCGGAATTTACCTTTGACCCCGAGGTACTGGAGAATGCCTTCCGCCAGCACCCGAAGGCGCTGATCCTGTGCAATCCCTCGAACCCCTGCGGCAAGGTGTTCACCCGGGACGAGCTGGAGCTGATTGCGGACCTTGCCAAAAAGTATGACGTCTATGTTATCACCGACGAGGTGTACGAGCACATCGTCTACGCGCCGCACACCCACACCTATTTTGCCGCGCTGCCCGATATGTGGGAGCGGACGATCTCCTGCTCGTCGCTGTCCAAGACCTACTCGGTCACGGGCTGGCGGCTGGGCTACGTCATTGCGCCTGCGCCCATCATTGAGCGCGCCAAGAAGGTACACGACTTCCTGACCGTCGGCGCGGCGGCTCCCCTGCAGGAGGCCATCATCCCGGGACTGCGATTCGGCCAGGACTACTACGATGACCTGCTGGCAAAATACACGCACAAGCGCGATTTGTTCTGCAAGGGCCTGGACGCTCTGGGCCTTGTCCACAACGTACCGCAGGGTGCGTATTATGTGATGATGGACATTTCCGAATTCGGCTATGACAGCGATTTGAAGTTCTGCGAGGAGTTGGCCGCTAAGGTCGGTGTCGGCGCGGTGCGGGGCTCGACCTTCTTCCGGGAGCCT
>ENA-ORSA01002362-ORSA01002362.1-human-gut-metagenome-genome-assembly--contig:-NODE-2362-length-13606-cov-2.970260_pt1 | contig 13606 bp, 4 predicted proteins | sample MGYA00242179_ERZ509142 | MGnify/ENA primary metagenome ERZ509142 (study PRJEB26280, sample SAMEA2338659) | human gut metagenome | biome: human gut; feature: human-associated habitat; material: faeces... | reverse complement strand
CCACGCCTTAACATTATCAAAATGAAAAAAAGGTTATTCTCAGTTCTACTTGTTTTAATTATGTCCCTCTCACTTCTAAGCACTGTTTATGCGGAATCGCCTCCAACAATTAAGGTTCCCGATGGATATGAAATTGTTGCTCAATATGGGAGTGGATATACATACACTGCAAACGGTAATGAGGAAGAGCTATTATTTGATACTTACATCGTAAGGGTTCCCACTGACACAACAGTGATAGCCAATGTTATTCCCGGTTTTGATATTTCGCACTGTGAATGTTCAACCCATGATTGGGACAATCTCGGCGAAGATACTTACGAATTCGACAATGGCTATGATCTTACAATTCATTCTGGATGCAAGGAACCTGAGCCTACTATATATGTTCCATGGGAAAAATCAGATTTATATGATTTCTATGGAGTACAATATAGTGATAAAAACTACGATAACACCATCCAAGTTTATTTTTTCTTGGCTAATGCAGATTCTGGAGAAACAGTTGACAAAACAAAGCTTTCAGAGTTGCTCAATACTGTTACAGATAACAATACCAATTACTATTTATCCAACGACCGCTATAACGGGAATCCGGCAGAAACTATCACAGATAAAAGAAGCGGCTTTTGGGCTGAATTTACAGCTGTTAATGGACCACGCGCAAGAGCGCAACGTATACTAGCGTCGGATGTGCCACAAGCAGATATTGACGACACCGTTGTTGCACTACGGGTTGCAATTTCTAAGCTGATTCCCACTACCCGAGCCAATACAACACTCCTTCATGAAGCTATCGAAGCAGCCACCATCACGGAGAAGGACGACTACACGCCGAGAAGCTGGGCAGCTTACAGCGAAGCAAAAGACGCGGCGACAGCCCTGATGGATACCATGTTTGCAGATGGTAAACCGACGCAGGCGAACAACGCCTCCGCAAACGATACCATCAATGCGGCAGCCAAACGTCTGCGTGATGCACAGGCAGCGCTCGACCTTCGTGTGAGCAAGTACGGCAAGGACGGCGAGACGCGTGTCAAGCTGATGGCAAGCGCACTCGAAGAGCTGAACCGCCGCTTCTCCGCGCCGGGCGCACTGAACGGCTATACGCCGGAAAGTGTTGCGGCTTTGCAGAGCGCGCTGAAAACCGCGAATGAAACGCTGGCGGAAACCCCGGTCTACTCCGCCATCGGACAGCTGGAATCCAGCCGGCTGACGAGTGCGGTTCGCGCGGCGCGCGCGGCAGCTGCCGGTCTGGAAACCGAGTCGCAGGAGCAGATCCATGTGAAGCTCTCCGCGCTGGACGCCTACGACGTCTATCAGAAGCGCACGGATATGTGGTGGGCGCTCCACAACAAAAACATCCTCACGACAGAGCTGACGCTTCCCGCAAACGCGAGCGCGGCTTCCGTGCTGCGGGAGAAGAACCTCCTCAAGCGGACGCTCAATGAGAGCAAGTACGATCCGTCGCTGCTGGTCTTCCGCAACGGCGAGCTGCTGAACACGACGAGCATGTTCGACTATAACGACATTGGCGTTCCGGACGGCGTGTTTGAGTCGCTCAAGCTGCACGACGGGGACGAGCTGACGCTGGTCTGGATCTGCGGCAAGCAGATCATGTATTCCAGCACCGCGGGCTACTACACGCAATACCTGTACGAGATTCCGGCGTATTTCCGCTACAGCCGCGTCGAAGCGCCGGCAGAGGTCGTTGCGGGCGAGGCGTTTGAGATCACCGTAACCTCTGACGCCGCGCTTCCGTTCCTCGCCACCGGAGAGAAAACGCCGGTCGTGGGCGCGACGATCCGCCGAAGCGCAACCGAAGCGGACGCAGAGACGGTTTCCACAAACTACGTCCATCGCAACACCTATCAGACCACGGACGAAAACGGCAAAGCGACGCTGACGCTCTACAATGAGGGCTATGTGCTCATCAACGCCTTCCGGACGGAGGACGAAGAGGGACGCTACATTGTCGGCCCGTCTGTGCTGATACATGTGCTGCCGACCAACGATCTGGAATCGGTCAAGCTTCAGCTCCGCAAAGAGCTCGACGAAGTCTACTACGACGAGAACTATCCCGAAAGCGTCTTCACGCCGGAAAACTGGCTGCTTGTAAAGGCTGCGTATGAGAACGGCGTGCAGGCCATCGCCAACGCGGAAACACTCGGCGTGGCAAGCTCCGAGCAGGAGTCGGCCATTCAGGAGATCAAGCGCCTGCAATCCACGGCGGATTCCGGCAACAACAACAACCTCAAGAAGTTCCGGGATATTCTTGCCGAGCTGCCAAACGACGTCAACAAGCTGGACAAGTCTGCGGAAGCAAGAATCGAGGAGCTGAAAACCGCCTATGAAGCCATGACGGACTATCAGCGAAGCGAGCTGTCTGAGCAGGAGGTCGCGCGTTATGAGAAAATCATCAACGCCAAGCTCAAGGACGCGCAGAAGCATCAGCTGAAGTTCGAGCAGGCCTTCTCGGACGGCGTGACGGAAGACGATCAGAAGACGATCCTCGCCATGATCGACTATCTGAAGAAAAACACGCCGAACGAAGACTGGTATCAGCAGAAGCCGGAATCCGGAATCGGCAACCAGAAGCTTGCAGAGCTGTTCACGTTCAACACCGTTAAGGGTGCGAAGATGAACTCTGACGAGACCAACCAGAGCTATGTATATAAGCAGCTGGATGAATCGTATGCTCTGCAGCGGGACATTTACGCCTGCGTCAGCCCGGAATATGCCGCGTATCTGCTTTGCCGTGACGCAGCGCTTGAAAACGGCAATCGGAACGGCCCCGGCGAGATCCGCGCAGCGGACGGAAGCTGGTCGATCTCCGATGAGAACATGCAGATGTATGTGCCGGATTCTTCGGAAAGCAACACAACGCGTGTGCTGGGCAAGATGACCTTCACAATCAACGGCACCGAGTACGCCATCCGCAGCATCAAGGTCACCGGTCTGGAACATGCCGCGCAAAAGAGCGCACTCGACTTCTATGACGGCACAGCCTATAGGGGAAGAAGCGCGGAAATCCAGTGCAACCAGATCGTGCAGGATTCCTTCCTCAACTTCACAATGCCGTTTGACGATGTGACCATCACCGTGACGTGGGGTCCCGTCGCCGGTACGACGAGCGAGGTCGAGAAGGCAAGAACTGACGCGCTGACCGCGCTGGAAGCGATCCTCAACAACTACGCCGAAAAGTACGACGCGCAGAGTGAAACCTATCTGGCGATCAAAGCGAAGTACGACGAAGGCGTAGCGAAAATTGAGGACAAGGATCAGACGTCGACTGTCGATGCCATCAACGCCGAGCGCCGCAGCACCGCCAACGCAATGGCGAAGGCAGCAGCTGGAAACACGGGCACGGACGATGAGTTCCTAAATGGCTGGGGTGACCCCGACAATGACAAGGGCTTCTACGCCGGCAACTACGTCGGCACGGTCAAGGTCATTGTTGAGAACACCACCTATTCCGGCGCGCCGAAGGGCTTCTACACCAACCCGGACGACCCGGATTACGACATCGAGGATTCCATCGTCTACCGGGAAAGCTACGCCATTGGCGACGAGGACTCCATGATGACGGTCATTCTCCGCGCGCTGGCCGATGACGGTTACGAATGGACTGGAACCGGCGGCTCGAAGTTCGGTATTACCTATCTTTCCAGCATCTCGAACAGCCAGGGTAAGCTCGGCGAGTTCGATGGCGGTGACGAGTCTGGTTGGATGGGCACGCTCAACGGCTTCTTCGTGAACCTCAGCTTTGCGGAGTTCACAGTGGAGAAGAACCAGAACACCAATATTCAGCTGGCGGACGGCGACGTGATCCATGTGATGTATACCAGCACGGGTCTTGGCGAAGACCTTGGCGGTACGTTCTACAACTCGGATACGACGCTCAAGGCGCTCAAGGTCATGGATGGCGACAAGACGCTCGTTCTTGCGCCGGAGTTTGAAGCGAGTGCGGCAGAGCCGGGCGGAACGTATTCCTACACCGTCATGATCGACGACAATGCCACGGAGCTCACCATCCTTGCAGATGCAGCGAACAAGAACTATCTTGTCAAGCGCTTCCTCAATGAGAAGGTCACTGACAACACCGAGGGCAGCAGCTACTACAAGAGCACGCAGGCCATCCCGGTCGTAAGCGGCGATACCATCTACATTGGCTGCGGCGAGCCCGTCTGGCCCTCGATGAACAACCAGTCCACGGAAGCCAGAGAGTACGTCGGTACATGGTATGAGCTTCACATCGTCAGCGCAAGCAGCGGCGGCACGGAAGTGGACGCGCAGATCGATGCGCTCCCGAACCCCGACGATCTGACCTACGAAAACCGCGAGAATTATCGTCAGGACATCGTACAGGCCAAGAAGGCAATGGATGCTCTGAAGGATTCCAAGGTGGACGAGGTTCGCGCGAAGAAGCTCACAGACCTCTGCGAGAAACTTGCGGGCTTCGACGCGGTCGACGAGGTGAAGGCGGCCATCGCCAAGCTTCCGAGCGTCTCGAACGCAGCGCTGGAAGACGAAGAATCGATCAATGCTGCGAAGGAGAAGTACGACGCACTGGATACGGAGCTTCTGAAGTATCTCAAGGCTTCTGAAAAGCAGAAGCTCAGTGATCTGCTCCAGCGGATGAAGGAGCTCAACGAAGAGCTTCTGACGAAGCTTGTGGTCACGCCGGACACGGTAACCGCAGTCGTAGATGCAAAGACCAAGACGATCCAGCTGGTCGGCTACATCACCGAAGGAGAGCCCATCACGCTGAACGGCGAGCCGATTACGCGGAGCGGAAGCAAGTTCACGCTTGGAAACACCGTATACCGTGTGGTTCTGAACGTCACTGAGCGGCCCATCAACGTCACGCTCGACGAAAAGCGGCCGGAAATTGCACCAGCGGAGGACGCTACGGACGATACGAAGAAGGCGGCAGCCGCCATCACCAGCCCGAGCACGACCTCGGATGGTCTGGCGGCGGCAGCGGCTGACCACCTCACCGAAACAGCCAGGAAGCAGGCGGAAGCTTCCGGCGATGCAAGCGCATCGGTCACAGCGGAAGTCAAGCTGAACATCTCGGTCGAGAAGTACGAGGAAGTGGGCGGTAAGCAGGAACTGACGCTCGACATCACCCCGCAGGTCACCTACACCGTGACGGCGGATGGTCAGACGCTCAGCACCAAGACCGAAACGCTGGACAATAGCGCGATCAAGGCGCCTGTCACCATCAGTGTCGCGCTTCCGCTCGACATGCCGCAGGAGAACCTCTATGTCAAGCACAAGCTGGAAGATGGCAGCTTCGAGTACATCAAGCCGACCATCGAAAGAAATGTTGCGACCTGGCAGCAGAGCAGCTTCTCCATCGTCGTTCTGACCGCGGACAGCCGCACGGCGACCGTCAAGATGAACGATCTTGACGTGACGCTGACGCCGGAAGACGTCGGCAAGGAGCTTCCGACCGTGACGAAGCCTGGCAAGGACTTCACCGGCTGGACGTTCGTCATCGACGGCACGGAATATCCGGGCGGCCCGTATACGAAGCTGACGGATGATCTTCTCACGAAGCTGAGCGAGGCAAATGAAGTAACCGCAACGCCGAACTTCAAGAACAAGACCTCGTCCGGCGGCAGTTCTTCCGGCAAGATCGAGTCTCCGAACAAGCCCAACAAGAGCACGATGGGCGAAGCGGATGCTTCGAAGTTCCGTGACGTAGCTGCATCCGACTGGTACTTCGACGCTGTTCAGTATGTCCTTGAAAAGGGTCTTATGAACGGCACCTCTGACTGGACGTTTGCGCCCAATGACGCAACGACCCGCGGCATGATCGTCACGATCCTCGCCAGAGTCGAAGGCGTCAATACCAACGGCAATCCGTGGTACGCGGCCAGTCAGAAGTGGGCCATGGACAACGGCATTTCGGACGGCACCAACATGCCGGGCGTTATCACCCGTGAGCAGCTGGCGACGATCCTGTACCGCTACGCGAAGCAGAAGGGTTACGACGTGAGCAAATCCGCCGCCCTGACCGGTTTCTCCGATGCGGACAAGGTCAGCGGATACGCTTTCGATGCCATGCAGTGGGCTGTCGCCGAAGAGCTTCTCAAGGGCTCGAACGGCAAGCTCGACCCGCAGGGCTCCGCCACCCGCGCACAGGTCGCGACCATCCTGATGCGCTTTATGCAGAAGTACGAAAAATGAATCTGAGACTCCAATATCCTGAACTGAATATTGGATAACCACCCCAAGCTGGGCGGTTCCCCACGCGAAAGCGTGGGGTACCGTGCGGCTTATTCGTGCGTTTAAGGGAACTTCTTAAAAGTACGAATAAGCTGCACAAAATGCAGACTTTTTAAGGGGGAAGCCCTTGTCCCGGAGGGCGAACACACATGAAAAAATTTCTTGAAAGGTTCCCGTGGGTGCAGCAGGCCGGCTGCGGCGTGCTCGTCTGCGCGCTGCTGCTGAGTATTTGTCTGCCGCTCATGGGCATGCGGGCGGCAGAGCCGGAGAATCCAATCCTACAAGCCGCGCCGCAGGAAATCACTGTCCTGCAAGCGGGACAAGGAAGAGTTCACGCTGGAAACGGCGAGACGGAAAGCCAGAACGCCAATGGCTCCGGCGGCTCCAAAACCGACGAAACCCAGCAGGGCGAACAGGAGCAGCCGGATCCGGAGGAAACGGAAAACCAGACCGAACAGGGGCAGGATACCCAACCCGAGCAGCAGCCGCAAGGAAAGCCACAGCAGGAAGTCCTTGCCGAAGCCGCAATTGGAACCAATACGGATTCCAATCAGGGCGATGAGGGCGAAGAGATCGGCGATACCGGCGAGGAAGACGAAGCGCTCCCACTCCCCGACCTCGACCTCGGCGCAGTTTTGACGTGGTACAAGTATGGCTCACAGGCAAGCTCCATGGTCTGCGCACCCGAAAAAGAAGTCGGTAAGCGCGTGCTTCTGGCGCAATTGGACAACGGCAAGCTTCGCTACGATGTGGAGCTCTCGGGTCTAGACGCGGATGACGCGGAAATCACTGGCGTGCAGATCGCCGCGGGCAACGGCGTACCACAGGAGGCGGACACGCGCGGCGCAATTGAAATGGAACTGCCGGACGGCGCGGACTACCAGAACTACATCCTCTCCGTCAGCGCCCACGCCGTGCAGAAAGACCAGAACGGCGAGACGGTCGAAACGGACGTGGAATTTACGTTCATTCTGCGTCTCGAGAGCGGCATTGACCTGGATCTGCAGCTGACGTGGCAGCCGAACGGACAGGCCACCTGCGGCGCGAACGCAACGATCAACCGCACGGTCAAGAGCGATACGCTCACGGACGGTCTTTTCATCTACAATCTGGAATTTCTCGGTGACAGCGCCGACGACGCGCAGATCAAAAGCGCCGGCTACTGGAGCAGCGCGGACAGCGGCGATCTGGAAACCTCCGGCGAAATTCAGATGAAGGTTCCGGACGGGCGCGATACGGAAACGTATTACCTCGCCGTGACCGCCGAGGTGCTGGGACAGACGATCGACTACACATTTGTCATTACATATGAAGACGGACTAGACCTGCAATTGCAGTTCACATGGTATGAAAAATCCGTCACCGCGCAGCAGCTTCTGTGCGATGCGAACCAGAGAGCCGCTTTGAGCGTCAAGCACAATCAGCTGAACGGCGGCGAGCTTCTGTATAAGCTCGATCTCAAGGGAAGAAGTGCGGATGATGCGCAGATCACGAGCGCGAGCTGCAATGGAGCGGACATCTCTCCCACGGATGGCTCCATCCAGCTGCAGGCAAGTGAAAGCGGCGCAAGCTACACCGTGCTCGTGACGGCAGAGGTCAATGGAAAGAATGTGACCTTCACCATCACGATTCGCTACCAGAGCGACGTTGCGCTGGAAATGGCGTATACGGTCATGGAAGACGGCTCTGCAAAGGCTTGCCTTCTCACATGCGAGAACAAAAAGAGCGTCCGTGCGGAAGACGTCTATGACGATCAGCTGACAAACGGCCTTCTCAGCTACGAGCTGCGCCTGGCCGGCGAGGATACGGCGGGCATTGAGATCACGTCGGTCTCCTGCTATCAGTCGGGCGATTTCAGCACGAAAACGCTTTCCGCGCCCACAGGCAGCGTGACGCTCCTTCTGGCGGAAGACGGCAAGACGGGCGAAAATACCTTCACCGTCAAAGCAGGCGGTGCGGGCGAAGAATATACCTTCACCATCAGCATCCCGTATAAGCACCGGGGCGACCAGGAGGTGCAGATCGAGTGTGACCTTGAGGGCGTCGAGAGCGTCGCCAGCGGGCAGCCGCTGGACTTCAAGGTTCGCGCCTGGAGCGAGGATGCAGAGCACAACAGAACTTACATCACAAGCACGGGACTTGGTACGATGCTGAGCGTCAAGCTGGACGGCGAAGCGTGCCGGTTCACGGGCGTGGCCAGCGGAAACTGGCAGCAGTATAAGGTGTCGGAACTCAAAACGCCGGACGAGGGCGATACGATCGAATATACGCTCGTCATCACCGCCGAAGACGCCTTCGGCAACAAGGGCGAAAAGACCATCGCACTCCTTGGAAAATACGCGGGCAACGGACAGAAGCTCGGCGAAGCGACCATTGTCATTGACATGGGCATCGTGGGGCTCGGCTCGAGTTCTGTGACCTGCGACGTTCTGGCGGGCGAACCCGCGTCCTGCACGGTCGCAAAGGCGGTCTGGGGCTATGACGCGGGCGAACCCTTCGGCGCGGCAGAGCGGAGCCTCGGCTGGTCCGCGGAGTGCAATGATCCGCTCGGCGTTGGCTTCTATCTTGCCAGTCTGGACGACGGAAGCGGCCTTGGTCGGAGCGCGAACGCGCTGAGCGGAAAGTGGAGCCGGACAGAGGAAGAAAACTTCGCCATGATCGACGCGCAGTTCGGCGAAGGTACCAATCTGGACATTCTCTGGCGCTGCATCTACCGCAACGGTCTGAACCTGAAAAGCGCGAGCACAGGGCTTGGCGAACAGGACTTCACACAGGGCTCCGGCTGGGAATATGAGATCAACGGCTCGTATCCGGGCGTCGGCATGGACGCATTGAATTTGCAGCCAGGAGATGTGTTGACGCTCCGGTACACACTGGCTTACGGCTGGGACATCGGAAACGGCTACGGAAGTCTCGGCAACGCGGTCGGCTACTGCGTGACGTATTACGGCGGCGGCAGCTGGTCCGGCGTGAACCATGATACGGAAGAGGTCACAGAAGACGGTGTGACCAAAACCGTTTGCCGCAGATGCGGTCTTGCGAGCGAGGGCGGGCTTTGCTCGCACCCGGAGGATCACCGGAAATACGTCGATCAGAAAGACGGCACCTGCGCGCAGGTCTGCGAGGACTGCAACCAAATCGTAGGCGAAGCAGAACCGCATGTGCGCAAATATACTGGCGAAAATAATTCGGAAAACCACACCATTACCTGCGAACATAATTGCGGCTATGAAGAGGAAGAGGCGCATGAGCTGAAGGAAGCGGACGAGCAGGACGAGGCAACAAAGCCGACGTGCGAGCGCAGCGGCGTGCTGGTCTATGTCTGCAAGGACTGCGGGGCGACGGTAGAAAAGGAGCTCGAAGCGCTGGGACATACAGCGGATCGCTGGAGCATTGATAAGGACGACCCGGCGAAGCATTATCAGAAGTGCAGCCGCTGCGATGAGGTCATCGGAGAGCCGCAGGATCATAATTACCGGCAAAGCGGCTCGTTCTGGAAATGCGATGAATGCGGCGCGTACCACGGAAAAACCGCGTGCAAGGGCTTCAATTTTGAATTCAGCGGCGACTACACAGACAGCTCGCACACGCTGACCTGCCCGAACTGCGGTCTGTCGGTCACGCAGATGCATGACCACAACGGTGAAAACGGCAGCTGCTCGGTCTGCGGCTATGGCGCGGAGGAAGAGCATGTCTGCGAAGAACACGTTTCCCGGTTCTATGACGTTGGAGACGGCGCACATCACAGTGGAACCTGCTCAGAGTGCGGGAAAATGGTAACAGAACGCCATACATTCGAGGACGGCATCTGCACAGTCTGCGGCTACAGCGAATCGACAGAGCCGGAGCATGACTGCGCAACCGAAGGTCATGTCTTTGTGAATGGCCGCTGCAAATATTGCGGCGAGCAGGAGCAGGAACCCGAACCGGAACCGAAGCCTGAGCCCGAACCGGAACCCGAACCGGAACCCGAGCCCGAACCGGAACCTGAGCCCGAGCCCGAGCCGGAGCCGGAGCCCGAGCCCGAGCCGGAACCTGAGCCCGAGCCCGAACCCGAACCAGAAAGCGAAGAGGACATTTGAAAACAGAAAAGGAGCAGCTTGCTATGAATACGAAAATCAATGAAATTTTACAGGAAATCGAGTCCGTTATCGTCGGCAAAAACGAAATTGTCGAAAAAATCCTGATGGCCATTCTGGCGCAGGGACACGTTCTCATGGAGGACGTTCCCGGCGTCGGCAAGACCACGACGGCGATGGCGTTCGCCAAGGTTTTAGGCTTGGACACCCGCCGCGTGCAGTTCACGTCCGACACCGTGCCGTCCGACATCATCGGCTTCTCGGTTTACGACAAGAAGGAAGACGAATTTGTCTACAAGCCCGGCGCGATCATGACGAATCTGCTGCTGGCGGATGAAATTAACCGTACCTCCAGCAAGACGCAGTCCGCGCTTTTGGAGGCGATGGAAGAGCACAAGGTCACGGTCGACGGCAAGACGTATGCCCTCCCCGACCCTTTCATCGTTCTGGCCACGCAGAACCCGGTCGGCTCGGCGGGCACGACGATGCTCCCCAATTCCCAGCTTGACCGCTTCCTCATCCGCGTCAGCATGGGCTATCCCGACCACAAGAGCAGCGTCAACATTCTCCGTGACCGCCATGTGGATAATCCCCTTGACCGGGCGTATGCCGTGGTCAACAAGGAAGAACTGCTGGGACTGGTACAGGACGTGCGAAAGGTCGATATGCGCGATCCTGTTCTGGACTATGTGACCACGCTCGTGGAAAAGACCCGCACCCATCCGCAGGTCGCGCTCGGCGTCAGCCCGCGCGGCGCGCTGGCGGTTTGCCGGATGGCGAAGGCGTTTGCTTACCTGCATGGACGCGACTTCGTCATGCCCGAGGACGTGGCGGCCATTTTCCCGGACGTCTGCGCCCACCGACTGATGCTTAACAGCAAGGCACGCATGATGGAGGAAAAGCCGGAATCTGTCCTGGCGGAGATCCTCAAAACGACGGATATGCCGGTGCTGAAAAAATGAGAATGATACGAAAAATTATCTGGCTTTTGCTGACGGCGGGACTTCTGGTTCTGAGCATCCAGACGGCAAGCGCCATTGCGCTCGGCTTGGCGGCGTGCCTCATTTTGCTGCCGCTGGTGCTTCTGCCAATGAACCTCCGCGCGGCAAAGAAGCTCAAGCTGACGGAGAAGCTGCCTGTGAACCTTCGCAAGGGCGAGCGCGGAACGGCAGAACTCACGGTGCAAAATCCAACCGTTTTCCCGATTTGCCGTCTCTCCTGCCGCGTGCGGCTGGAAAATCAGCTGAACGGGGAAACTCAGGTGGTCGAGACCAGCTGCGGCGTGTGGCCGAAGGGCGAAAAGACCATGAAAATCACGCTCCAAAGCCCGTTTTGTGGCAGAATTCGCGTGACGGTGGAATCTGCGAAGCTCTATGACTGCTTCGGCCTTCTCGGCGTGAAGGCGCATTTTGACGCGCACGGCGCGTGCGTGGTGCAGCCGGATACATTTTTGCAGACGCTCGTCCTGTCTCCCGCGGCGGCGCACATCGACGACACCGAGGACTATTCCAACGAGCGCCCCGGCTATGATCTTTCTGAAATGTTCCAGATTCGCGACTATGTCCCCGGCGACAGCCAGCGGCAAATTCACTGGAAGCTGAGCCATAAATACGGGAAACTCATCGTGAAAGACCCGTCACTTCCCATCACGCGTTCAGCCGCTGTCTTCTGGGAGCGGACGGAGAACGACCCGACGGCAGAGCGCACGGACGCCGAGGCCGAGATCGTCGTTTCCGTCTGCCGGAATTTACTTTCCCAGTCGGTGCAGTTCACCGTCGGCTGGAACGAAGAGGCCACGGGACATTGCGTGTTCCAGCAGATTCGCGACATGGACGACCTCATCGGTCTGCTCCCGCGTCTTTTCACAGCGAAACCCGCGAAGGGCGCAAGCGGCGCGTCGCTGCTTCTGCAGGAGCTGCCCGCAGGGAGCTGCTCGCACCTTGTCTACGTTGCCGCCGAGCGAAAAGCGGAGACGGACGAGCTTGCAAACATCGGCCGCCTGACGGCGCTTATCTGCGGCGAGCAGTTCAATGAAACCGACTACGCCGCGCAGCTCTCCGAGCTGGAACTGTAAGGAGGGCGGGCTATGAAAAAAACGAAACATACCGGCCTGCAAGCCGGAATTTACAGGGAAAACACAAAGAAAGACGAAGTATTTGCGCTTTCTTCCAGCGTTCTCATCTTCCTCGCGCTTGCCGCTATCTTCCATACGGCGGCAAACTTCTCCGCGATCCTGCCGCTTTTCGGTGCGGGCGTTCTGACGTGCGTCGTGATCGCCCTCGTCCGGCACTTCAAAAAAGCAAAGTGGCTGGCTCCTACATTATTTATAGTTGCGTTAATTGCTATCCTGCTTGCGAGAGCGCCGCTTCTGCGCGGCTTCTGCGCGACTTGGAACGATCTGCGCGACCTCTGGGCGGCGGAAAAAGGCATTTTACTGCCGCTGGCCGAGACGGACGGTTCGGGACTCTGGTTGGCCGGGATCGTACTGGGCGTTTTGCTGGCACTGGTGAGCTTCGCGCTCTCGAATGTGCCGGCGCTGGCGGCGATTTTGCTGGCGGGGCTCAGCGTGGCGGCGGCCTTTGTGCAGCCGAGTGTAATTCTACTTTTTGCGGCGGGAATTTCCGTATTGCTTCTTTCGTGGCAGAAGGAAAAGAACACCGTCTCGGCGGCAAGCTTCGTGCTCGTGGGCGCAATTGTTGTGGGAATCGCCGCGCTGGCGATGCAAAACGGCACGATGCAGAGCCTTTCGCAAAGCGCGAAGGACTGCCTGCATCATTGGCGCTTTGAACCGGCGGAAGAATTGCTTCCGGAAGGAGACTTGACGCAGCCGGTCAAAGCTTCCGACAGCACAGACGCGATTCTAACGGTCACGTCCGGCGAGAGCCAGACGCTCTACCTGCGCGGCTTCGTGGGCGATTCCTACGAAAACGAAACGTGGACTTCTCTGGACGCGAAAACCGCCGCAGAGGAAAAAGACCTCTTTTACTGGCTGCATCAGTCCGGATTTTATCCCCAAAGCCAGTTGGCAACGGCTGCGCGGCTGATGGGAAATTATCAGTCCGGCAGCGTCAGTGTCCAGAACCTTGCCGGGTGCAGCCTGTATCGCTATGAGCCGTGTACGGTGCTGCCGGAACGCGCTGGACTGACGAAAAACAGGATCCAGCCGTCTGCAGTTGAAACGAATGGTCTGCGCGGCGAACGCGGATATTCCTATGAGACGGTTTCGGATGCACAGACGATTCTGCCGGAGCTGCTGGACTTCCTGCAAAACGATACGTCGGACGGCGTGA
>ENA-ORSA01002358-ORSA01002358.1-human-gut-metagenome-genome-assembly--contig:-NODE-2358-length-13619-cov-3.617148_pt1 | contig 13619 bp, 17 predicted proteins | sample MGYA00242179_ERZ509142 | MGnify/ENA primary metagenome ERZ509142 (study PRJEB26280, sample SAMEA2338659) | human gut metagenome | biome: human gut; feature: human-associated habitat; material: faeces... | reverse complement strand
TGGGCAGCATGAACGCACCCATCACCGGATTTGTTACGGCGTTGTCCGGCAATATCCGCAACCTGCTGTATGTGCTGAACGCCATCGGCGAAAAGAAAAGCGCGTAATGTGCGCCAAATAATCTAAAAAACAAACAAAACGGAGGATAAAAAAATGAACAAAGATCAGATCATGGAAGCCATTGAAAATATGACAGTGCTCGAACTGAGCGAACTGGTTAAAGCTATGGAAGAAAAATTCGGCGTATCCGCTGCTGCTCCGGCTGAAGAAGCTGCTGCTGAAAAAACCGAATTTGACGTTGTGCTGAAAGAAGCCGGCGATCAGAAGATCAAAGTAATCAAAGCGGTTCGCGAAGCGACCGGCCTGGGCCTGAAAGAAGCCAAAGAACTGGTTGACAGCGCTCCGAAGACCATCAAAGAAGGTCTGTCCAAAGAAGACGCTGAAAAGCTGGAAGCTGCGATCAAAGAAGCTGGCGGCGTAGTAGAAGTAAAATAACAAATGAGAAAAAGCACCGAGCAATCGGTGCTTTTTTTGTACCCTGAAACCACGGGCAAAACACACCGCGCCGGGAAAAACGAAAAAGCGGATAGGCAAAGGGCAGGGGATGCAAAAGGAGAACGGAGAAACCTGCCGCCGGGAAAAGGGCAAGTATTGTATAATAAAAAGGAAAGGAGCGTGGGCCGATGGAACTTCGGGTGTTAAGATATTTTTTAATGGTGGCCAGGGAGGAAAACATCACCAAAGCGGCGGCCCTGTTGCATATCACGCAGCCCACCCTTTCGCGGCAGCTGATACAGCTGGAAGAAGAGCTGGGGGTAAAGCTGTTTCACAGAAGCAAACACAGCATTGTGCTGACCGAGGACGGCATGCTGCTAAAACGCAGGGCGCAGGAGCTGATTTCGCTGGCGGATAAAACCCGGCAGGAGCTTTCCCATCTGGAGCCGACGTTGGCAGGCGAAGTGGCGATCGGCTGCGCGGAAACAAAGAGTATGCTGTTTTTGGCTGAGCAGATTAAGAATTTTCAGCAAAAATATCCGATGGCGCGGTTTGAAATACACAGCGCGATTGCGGACGATATCAAAGAGCGGAGGGAAAAAGGGCTGCTGGATATGGGGCTGCCGGCGGAACCGGTGGACATTGGCAAATATGAATTTATGCGGATGCCGCAAAAGGAGCGTTGGGGCGTTTTGGTGCGTAAGGACGCGCCGTTGGCCCGAAAACAATGGATTGCGCCGGAGGATTTGAAGCAGAGGCCGCTATTGATGGTAAAGCGTGAAATGGTGAAAAACGAGCTGGCCGGGTGGTTTGGAGATTCGTGTGAATCGCTGTAAATCATGGCAGTGTATAATTCGGTGGTAAACGCGGCGGCGATGGTGAAAAGCGGCGTAGGCGTGGCACTGTGCTTTGATTTGGGCGCAAACCTGTATGAGGACGTCTGCTTTGTGCCGCTGCGGCCGACGCTGGAAACGGGCTCCGTATTGGTTTGGAAGAAAAACCAGGCGCTGGGGGCGGCCACGGCGCAGTTTATTCGCTTTCTAAGAAATGCCTTATAAGCATTTTAAGAGATTGAAAATAGGTATTAGATATTTTTAAGCAAAGCGTTTACAATATAGGTGTCTAAAAAGGACGCCTATTTTTATAGGCAGCGGAAAGAAGCGAAACGATGACGAGGGACGAGGTGAATCAGCGATACCAAATTCCGATGGAATTGCTGAAAGAATATGAAGAGAGGGATCTGCAAAAGGAAAAAACGGACGGCCGAGCAAAGGTATATGACGACCGGGATCTTCTTTGGCCGAGCCGATGGATGACGCTGCAAAAGGCGGGGTTTCACAAGAGGAAAGGACCCGGTATATCGGCCTATGGGAAAGGAAAGAAAGGGAACAGCGGCTGGCAATGCTGGAAGAACAGCGACACGCGTTGCTGAAAGAGATTCATCAAAAGGAAGAACAACAGGATCATCCGGATTATTTAAGGCGTGAAACCAGACAGGAAAACCGGAGATAAAAAGGCTTTAGAAAGAGCCGGAAAAGAACAAAGAAAGGAAAGAGAAAGATGAAAAACAGCGTAGTGGTGTATTACACATGGTCCGGCAAGACCAAACGGATGGCGGAGATCATCGCCGAGCAGACCGGGGCGGAACTGGTGGAAATTAAACCGGAAACGCCGTATACAACGGACTATAACCGGGTGGTAACACAGGCCAAAGAAGAGATACGGCAAAACAAACGGCCGGCCATTTGCCCGGTAAAAACGGATTGGGATAAATATGAAACGGTGTATGTGGGTACGCCGATCTGGTGGGGCACGATGGCGCCGCCGCTGGCTACGTTTTTGGAACAGCAGGATTTTACAGGGAAAACCGTGATGCCGTTTTCCACCCACGGGGGCGGCGGAAAGGGCCATTCCGATCGGGACTTGGCAAAATTGTGCAAAGGCGCCGAGATGAAGCCGATGTATACCGCCTATGAGGGCGGCGGACAGGCCGCAAAGCAAGAGATTGCGCAGTGGATTCGGGAAAACACCTGACAAAAGGGAGAGAAAGATGGAATATACCAAGCTGGGAACCTCGGATTTGACGGTCTCGCGCATTTGCATGGGGTGCATGGGCTTTGGCGATGCGCAAAACGGCCAGCATTCCTGGACGATAGATCGGGCGCATTCCGAAGAGATTATAAAAAAAGGACTGGAGCTGGGGATAAACTTTTTTGATACCACCATTGCCTACCAAAGCGGCACCAGCGAACAATATGTGGGGCAGGCGCTGCGCGATTTTGCAAAGCGGGAGGATGTGGTGGTGGCCACAAAGTTTTTACCGCGCACGCAGGAGGAAATACAGCAGGGCATCACCGGCCAACAGCATATTGAACGGATGATCAACAAAAGCCTGGAAAATCTGGGTATGGAGTATGTGGATCTGTATATCTATCATATGTGGGATTATTAAACTCCGCTGTATGACATCATGGAGGGGCTAAACCGCGTGGTGCAGGCGGGCAAGGCGCGGTATATCGGCATTTCCAATTGCTTTGCGTATCAGCTGGCCAAGGCCAATGCGCTGGCGGAAAAGGAAGGGTTTGCCAAGTTTGTTTCCGTGCAGGGGCATTGAAGAGGAGCGGGAGATGGCGCAGCTTTGCGCAGAAGACCAAATTGCCATGACGCCGTACAGCGCGCTGGCAGGCGGCAGGCTGGCCAAGCGGCCGGGCGAAACCTCCAAAAGGCTGGAAGAGGACAGCTATGCAAAATTGAAATACGACAAAACAGCGGAAGCGGACGGCAAAGTGATTGCGCGGGTGGCGGAGCTGGCAGAAAAAAGAGGCGTTTCCATGACGGAAATTGCGCTGGCCTGGCTGTTGACAAAGGTGACGGCGCCTGTGGTAGGGGCGACAAAGCTTTCCCACGTGGAGGGCGCGGCTAAGGCAACGGCATTGAAGCTGACCGAAGAAGAAACGGCGTATTTGGAAGAAATGTATGTGCCGCATGCGCCGGTAGGCGTGATGGCGCAAAACACGAGGGCGGCGACCCGGCAGAGCCATGTATGGTCTACCGGCAGCCAGAAAATCTGAGAGAGGGCGTGAAACGGATGGATCGTATAAGACAGACGGAAAAAAACAACCGGGCATGGTTTGGGGGACAATGCTTTGCCGGCCATGCGTATGACCCGGAATTTGACGAGATTGCACAGCGGTTTTTATGCGGGGATGTATTGAACCACGGCACGCTGACGGACAAACAGCGCGCGCTGATTTTATTGACGGCGCTGGGCCGCGGCGTAAAGCCGGAAGAGATCAAAGAGACGCTGTATCAATGCGCGCCGTATATCGGGCTGGAAAAGGTGCAGTGCGCGCTGGACGAAGTGAGCAAAGCCTTTGAACAGGCCAAGGTGCCGTATCCGAAGGAAAAGCAGGGGCGCGTTTGCGAAGAAACCCGGTTTGAAAAAGGGTTGGCCGTGCAGCAGCAAATCTTTGGCAAAGAACACATCAACGCCATGCGCGAAGCGGCGCCGGCGGAATTAAAGCATATACAGGATTATTTATCGGCCTATTGCTTTGGGGATTTTTATACCAGAGAGACGCTGGATTTACAAATGCGCGAATTGATTACCTTTTGTGCCATTTGCTGCCTGGGCGGCTGCGAACCGTAGGCCAAGGCGCATGCCGGAGGGAACCTCAGCGTGGGCAACAGCCGGGAAATGCTGATTGAGACGATTACGCAGTGCCTGCCCATCATCGGCTTTCCGCGGACGCTGAACGCCATTGCCTGCATAGACGCCGTAACCAAACAGGCCTAAGCATAGCAGAAAAAACAAAAAGCTCGCGGCAAAACCGCGGGCTTTTTGTTTTGCGAAAAAGACATGCCGGATTTTCAATGCGCGAAAGGGAGAAAACGTATGAAAGATAGAGGATGGAGTTTGCAATAGAATTTTACAACGGCACGGGAAAAGGCAAAAGCAGGGAAAGGAAAATGGAGGCAAAAAGAAGAGAAACAAAGCGCATATAGGGCGCCCGGAAAACGGCCTTGCGCTGTGTGAAATGAAAAAATCCGGCGCATTGCATTTGCGCCGGCTGTAAAAATAGCTTTAGCTTTAACCGCTTTTAGGGGCAGCTTTGCATAGGCAAAAAGAGGCGGTTTACCGCTTTTTCTTTTTCTGCATGGTTTTACCAAACGCCTGTTCAATGGCGTTGGCAAAGGCCTCCAAACCGCTTGTGATGGCGGCCTGCTGTGCGGGGGTAAGGGATAAAAACGCATCGACTTCCGCCTGTTCCATTTCCCCCATCAGCGCATCGGCATATTCTTTGCCCTTGGGCACGGTCAGCTTTACCAGCTTGTTCCGTTTATCGCGCGGGTTGTTTTCGCGGTGGATAATGCCCTCTTCTTCCAGCTTTTTCAGCGCGGAAGAGACGGTCTGCTTGGGCAAAAGCACCTTTTCCACCAGCATGCTTTGCGTACAATATTCCGGATTTCGGTGAATTTCATCCAGCAAAAACATGGTGCTGTCCTGTATGCCGTGGCACTGGGCCCACAGGTTATAGGTTTGGTTGATGCGAAACCAATTGATGTAGTAAAGATCCAGAAACGCCTGGATTTGATCAATCTGCCGCGGCGGCGGATTCTCCGACGCTTTTCCCGGCAAGGGAGGGGGTTGCATTGGCATAGGCGGTTTGCTCCATTCTCAGATGTTTTTTATGAATGCCGTAAAGACGGAACAAACTGAGCACCAAAAGGGCCTGTGCGCCCGGCAGAGCGATCCAAATGCCGTCTATGGCAAACAATAAGGGCAGAACGAAAAGCAGCAGCGGCGTGAAACAACATGGGTCTGCATAGATCATAAACAGGGCGAGGCGGGCTTCCCCCACGGCATAAAAATAGGAGGAAAACAGCTTTGCCACGGCGATGAACGGGAAAGCCACCGCGGACCAGACGAGCGCATGCGCCATCAAAGCGCTGGCCTCCGGCGAGGTGCCAAAGGCAACGGGCACCAGATTGCGCACCAAGATCAGCACACAGGACAGCGCGGCGCTGATGCAAAGCGCCAAACGGAGGCCTTTTTGCTTGATTGCGTTCATACTGTCGTATTCCTTGGCGCCGTTGAAATAGCTGATCAGCGGCTGAATGCCTTCGCCGATGCCGGAGAGAAACAGCGTGACGGATTCCACAAGATAAGAGGAAACCGAATACGCCGCCACGGCCGCTTCGCCGCCATAGGCCAGGCATTGCAGGTTGTTGAAAATCAAAATGATGGAGGGGGAAAGCGACAGGCCGAACGGAGACACCGCCGTTTGCAAAATGCGGCCGCAAAGGGCCGGGCGCAGCACAAAATGCGACGGCTTAAAATGCAAACGGGGATCGCTTTCCCGGCACAGGGCGATAAAGCTGAACACGGCCACAAGGCCCTGGGCTGTGATGGTGGCAAGCGCAGCACCCCGCATGCCCATTTGCAGGCCCATGATAAACCACCAGTCTAACACGATGTTGGTGATAAGGCCGACGACCATGATGACCATGGCGGTAATGGTTTTGCGGGAATTGCGCAGCAGCGGGGTAAACCCGGTGCCGAAAATTTGCAGCGCTGCGCCGCAGATGATGACAAATACATATTCCGAAGCGGCGGTATATACTTGGCCGGCCGCGCCCAAAACGCGCAGCAGCGGCGGATAGGTGAAAATAAACAGGGCCGTGAGCAGCAAGCTTGCCAACACAAGCAGGGAAACGGTATTTCCCTTGGCCCGGCAGGCGGCGGGGTAGTTATCTTCCCCGCGATGGGTGGACATGAGCACGGAACCGCCGGTGCCGATGCCGGTGCCGACGGCCAGCATCACAGCCGTGATGGGCCAGGCGATGTTGATGGCGGCCAAGCCCACATCGCCAATGGCGCGGCCAATAAAAAAACCATCTACGATGGTGTAAAAGCCGGTGAGCAACATGGTAAACATACTCGGGACTACATACTTCAAAAACTGCTTTTCGATCGACTTGCGATCCACAATAAAACCTCCCAGGACTTAGATTTAGTCCGAAATCGTACTAATATTATAGCCTAGGCGAAAGAAATTGTCAAGAGGGGAAAACACGGGGCGCCAAAACAGCGGGAAAACCACGGCCGACAGAGGGGCGGAGGGGTTTACACCCGCTGCGTTTTTCTGTTACAATCATTGGGCAAAATATGCTTTATACGCGGAGGTGAAATTTTCATGGATAGTTGCGATCGTATAGGACGAAGTAGGCGCTGCGATGCGCGAAAAAGCAAAGAACGGGGGCGGCGGTCCATGAAAATGGAATAAACGCGGCCTGTCTTGTTATGTCTGTTTTCCACATCGCATCAGTGAGCATCCTTTACCATCACAATCATCTGAGGCGATGTATTTTTATGCCCTTTTAGGGGAGGGGAAAGGAGAAACGCATGAGAAAGACAAGCATAGATAAAAAGGATTTTGCAAAAGAACTGGTAAAGATTATCCGCACCACCAAGGACAAGCGTAAGCTGCTGGAGAGTTTGTCGGATTATCATGAAAGGGACATTGCCGAGGCCATAGCCCAGCTAACGGAAACAGAGCGCAAGCGCCTGTATGCAAAGCTGGGAGCGCGCAAGATGGCGGAGATTTTTTCCTATCTGGAAGATGTGGAGCCGTACATCGAAGAGCTGCCGGTGGACCGGGCGGCCAAGGTGGTCTCCTTTATGGACGCGGACGACGCGCTGGACGTGCTGGATGATTTGCAGGAGGAGAAAAAACAGGAGATCGTAAGCCGGCTGGAAAGCGCGGCGCAAAAGGACGTGCGCAGGCTGCTTTCCTATGAAGAGGACGAAATTGCCAGCTGTATGACAAACAACTTCATCTGCATCCGCGAAGATCTTTCCATCCGCGAAGCGATGAAAGAGCTGATCCGCCAGGCCAGAGAACACGACAACATCTCCACGCTGTATGCCGTGGATACAGAGGATAAATTTGCCGGCGCGATTGATCTGAAAGACCTGATTTTGGCCGGCGTGCAGGATAATTTGCAGGATATCATCAGCAGCTCCTATCCGTATGTGTTGGAGCATGAAAAGATTGATGAATGTATAGAAAAAATTTCGGAATATGAAGAGGATTCCATTCCGGTTTTAACCGAGGACGGGAAAATTGCCGGGATTTTGACGGCCACGGACATCGTAGAACTCGTGGACGACGCCATGGGCGATGACTATGCCAAGTTAGCCGGTTTGACCTCGGAAGAGGACTTGAAAGAGCCGACGCGGGTCAGCATTCAAAAGCGCCTGCCGTGGCTGGTCATTTTGCTGTTTTTGGGCATGGCGGTGTCCTCCGTGGTGGGGTTGTTTGAATCCGTCGTGGCGGTGCTGCCGATTGTCATCTGCTTTCAATCGCTGGTATTGGATATGGCGGGCAATGTGGGCACGCAATCGCTGGCGGTGACGATCCGCGTGTTGATGGATGAAAACCTGACGGCCAAGAAAAAGCTGTTTTTGCTGGGCAAAGAGATGAAAATCGGCTTTTTGAACGGCGTGAGCCTGGGGCTGATGGCGCTTGTGTTTTTGGGCGTATATGTGCATCTGTTTAAGGGCTATGCGTGGCTTTCGGCGTTTTTGATTTCCGGTTGCGTAGGGGTTTCGCTGGTGGTGGCCATGGTGGTTTCCAGCCTGATCGGCACCATCATCCCGATGTTTTTTCATAAGATTCATATCGACCCGGCCGTGGCCTCCGGCCCACTGATTACCACCGTCAACGACCTGGTGGCGGTAATTACCTATTACGGGCTGGCCATGCTGTTTTTGGTGCAGATTTTCCATATTTGAAAAAGCATAAGCCGAAAGGCGAAAGGGGAAAGCGCAGCAAGCCCCATAAAAAAACGAAATCAAAAAAACACCACCGTGTATACGGCGGTGTTTTTTGTTTACGGGAAACTTTAGTTCAGCTTCACTTTTTCCCAAAGCTGATTAAACAGGTCGGTTTTGTCCCCCAAATCCAAATAAACTTCGCATTTGGCAATCACTTCGGCAGAGGGATTGTAGGCGGGATCGTTTTTTATATCCGCGTCCATTTTTTCCAGCGCGGCCTTGTTGGGCGTGGAATAGCCGATATAGGCAGAGTTTTTAGCGGCAACGTCCGGATCGCACATAAAGTTGATAAAGCGATAGGCGGCGTCCATATTCTGGCAGTCTTTGGTGACGACCAGGCTGTCAAACCATATGTTGCTGCCTTCTTTGGGCACAGCATAGGCCAAATCCTCATTTTCGTCCATACAAAGAATGGCGTCGCCGGAATACACAACGGCCAGTGCGCCGGAGCCGCCGATCATGGCCTGCTTGATAGCGTCTGTCATATAGGCTTTTACCAGCGGCTTTTGCGCGGTTAAAGCGTCGGCCGCGGCCTGAATTTCGCTGTCGTTTTTGGTGTTTACGGAGTAGCCCAATTTGCGCAAGGCCACAGCCATGGAATCGCGTGAGCTGTCATACATGATGATCTGGCCTTTGTAGGCGTCATTCCAAAGAATGTTCCAGGAATCCACCGTTTCGTTGACCATGGAAGTGTTATACAAAATGCCCAATGTGCCCCACATATAGGGGACAGAATATTTGTTTTCCGGATCGTATGCCGGGGATTTAAAACTGTCGTTAATGTTGGCATAGTTTTCGATTTTGGAAAGATCCAGTTCCGCCAGGCGGTCTTCGGCGATGAGCTTTTCGATCATATAATCGGAAGGAACGAGGATGTCGTATTGCACGCCGCCGTCCATTTTGGCCAGCATGGATTCGTTGGAATCAAACGTGTCGTAGACAACGTGAATGTCCGGGTTTTCATCTTCAAACTGCTGAAGAACATCGGGATCGATATAATCGCCCCAGTTGTAAATACGCAGGGTGGATTGTCCTTGTTTGCCGGCGCCGCCGCAGCCGACCAGCGCAAACAAAAGACAGAAACAGAGCGCCATGGCGCAGCTTTTGAGAAGTTTTTTCATTGAGATGCTCCTTTCCGGGTTTGTCTGCTGGAACGTACGTTGACGATGATCAGCAGAACCATAACGCTGACAAACATGATGGTAGACAGCGCATTGATCTTGGGGGATAATCCTCTGCGGGCCATAGAATAGATGGTCATGGAGAGGTTGGAAACGTCCTGCGAGGTGAAATAGCTGATGACAAAATCGTCGATAGACAGCGTAAATGCAAAGATAAAGCCGGTGAAAATGCCGGGCAGAATTTGCGGCAGAACGATTTTTCTAAGCGCATAAGCGGGCTTTGCGCCCAAATCCAGCGCGGCTTCGTAATGCGCGGGATTTAGCTGGCGCAGCTTTGGCAGTACGCTAAAAATGACATAGGGCAGGTTAAAGGTGATATGCGCCAGCAGCATGGTGCCGTAGCCCAGGCGTACGCCTAAGAACAAAAACAGCATCATCATGGAAATGCCGGTAACGATGTCCGGGCTGAGCATGGGAATGTAGGTGATGTTTTCCACCAGGCCTTGGCGTTTTTTCTTCATGGCGTCTATACCGATGGCGGCGGCCGTGCCCAAAATCGTGGCGCATAAAGCAGCCAGCACCGCGATGGACAACGTGACCCACAGCGCATCCATAATCACGCTGTCTTTGAACAATTCGGCATACCATTTCAGCGAAAACCCGCCCCATTTGCCCATGGTGCGGCTGGCGTTGAAGGAATAGACAATAAGCGTGAGAATCGGGACATACAAAAACAACAGCACCGCGCCAAGACAGGTATATTTTAAGCCTTTGCGCTTCATAGCAGCATGCCCCCTTCCGCAGACGAACCGTCGTTTCGCTTAAACAGCCACATGCTGATGAGCACCAAAACCATCATCACCAGCGACAGCGCCGCACCGAAATGCCAGTTGCGGGTGAAAAGAAACTGGTTTTCAATCAGTTCGCCATACATCATCACCTGACCGCCGCCCAGCAGACGGGACACGGCGAATGTGGTGGTGGCGGGGATAAAGACCATCGTGATCCCGGAAACAATGCCGGGCATGGAAAGCGGCAGTTTTACCTTGCGAAAAACCTGAAAGGAATTGGCGCCCAGATCCTCCGCTGCTTCGATGAGCTGCGGCTCCATTTTGGAAAGAATGGTGTAGATGGGCAAAACCATAAACGGCAGGAAATTGTATACCAGGCCGATGATAACGGCAAAGGTGTTATATAAAAGCGAAACGTTGCCCAGGCCAAACAGAGACAACAGCCGGTCAATCAGGCCGTTGGTATCCAAAAGATTGATCCAGGCATAGGTGCGAAGCAGGAAGTTCATCCACATGGGGATGATGATGAGCATCAGCATCAAACTGCTGCGCTTAAAATGACGCGAGGCCAAAATGGAGGCCACGGGATAGCCGATTAAAAGGCAGATAACCGTGGCAACCAACGCGATCCACAGGCTGCGCCAAAGCACGGCCAGATACGTCGGCGAAAACACCTGCGCCAAATTGGCCAGCGAAAACGCCACGCGGCCGCCTTGCGAAGTGGTGCAGGCATAATACAACACGATGAGAATGGGCACCAGAATAAACAGCACCATCCAAACCTCATAGGGGAGGGCATAGCGGCTTTTTTTCATGCGTCTGCCTCCTCTTCCAGCAATTCCAGCTGGTGCTGTTCTTCCTGCTCGGCAGCCAAGGGCTCGTCGGATTCTTTCATAACGTGAATGGCGTCCGGATCCAGATAGATGCCGACGGTTTGGCCGATGTTTACCGCGTCGGTAGTGTGCACCGTCCAGCTCATACCGTCGTTATCCTCTAGGGTAATTTCATAATGCACGCCCATAAACACGAGGTTTTTCACCGTGCAGGTCAGCATGCCCTGTTCGGGGGGCACGATGTCTATATCTTCCGGGCGAACCACCACTTCCACCTTTTCATTCGGGGCAAAGCCGGCATCCAGGCAGGGAAATTCATAGCCGCGGAATTTACATAGATAATCGCGAATCATCACGCCCGGCGTGATGTTGGATTCGCCGATAAAATCCGCCACAAAAGAGTTGGCGGGCTCGTTGTAAATATCCACAGGCGTGCCGATCTGCTGAATTTCGCCGCGGCTCATGACAACGATGGTGTCGCTCATGGTAAGCGCTTCTTCCTGATCGTGGGTTACATAGATAAAGGTGATGCCGCTTTGCTGCTGCATGCGCTTTAATTCGGACTGCATTTCCTTGCGCATTTTCAAATCCAGCGCGGCCAGCGGCTCATCCAAAAGCAGCACTTCCGGGTCGTTGACCAGGGCGCGGGCAATGGCCACGCGCTGCTGCTGCCCGCCGGAAAGCGAATTGGGCCAGCGCTTTTCAAAGCCGGCCAGGCCCACCAGTTCCAGCATTTCGGGCACGCGCTTTTGGATTTCTTTTTTGTCGCGCTTTTTGATATTCAGCCCAAAGGCCACGTTATCAAACACGTTCATATGCGGAAATAAAGAATATTTTTGAAACACGGTGTTGACCCGGCGCTGATAGGGCGGCACATCGTTGATGCGCTTGCCTTCAAAGAGAAGGTCGCCGCTGTCTGCCTGCTCAAAGCCGGCAATGATGCGCAGCATGGTGGTCTTGCCGCAGCCGGAGGGGCCCAGCAGCGTTAAAAACTCGCGCTGGCGTATGTATAAATTGATGTCGCCCAACGCGGTTTCCCCGTCAAACGTCTTTTTAATATGGTTTAACTCAATCAATTTTTCGGCCATGGTGGCTGGTCCTCCTTAGAAAGATTAAAAGTTTGGCGGATCCGTGACCCAAAGCACACGGGCTTCCCCTTTGCCGCGGTTCATCAGGCTGTGCGGCTGTGTGGGAGAAAAGTAAAACGAATCGCCTTTTTTTAGTTTGTATTTGGTGGCGCCCACGGTAAGCAGCACGGAGCCGGAGAGCACATAGCCGAATTCTTCGCCTTCGTGCGGGTTATCTTCATACGAGCGGCCGCCGGGTTGTAAGGTGAGCAGGATAGGCTCCATCCTGTTTTTTTGTGCGTTGGGCACCAGCCAGCAGGTGGTGCTTTGTGCCTGTTCATCCACTTTGGTAAACTGCTCTTCCGGATGGAAGACAATGCGCTCCTGCTCCAGATCGGCAAAAAAATGAGCCAGATCCGTGCCGAGGCAGCTGAGCACATCCACCAATGTGGCGATGGAAGGGGAGGTTAAATCCCGCTCCAGCTGGGAGATAAAGCCCTTGGAAAGCTCTGCCCTGTCTGCCAGTTCTTCCTGGGTTAAACCATACATCATGCGCAGTTCTTTGATTTTTTGGCCAAGCTGCATGGAAAGCGCCTCCTTCGCCTGGTTCCTGGGATCAAAATATAAGTTTTATAAACTTTTTGTTTAGAATTGCTTAACTTTTAAACGAATATAATTGAAACACAAACTATACCGAGTGTCAAGACATAAAAACGTGCTGATTTTGACAAGGTTATAAATTGCATAGATTTGGCAAAGAGGGTATCATAAAGGAAAAGGGAAAACAAAGGAGAAGCATATGAAATATAAACGACTTTGGCAGGGGCTGTGTGCCTGGATGGTGTGTTTGCTTGTGGCCGGCTGCGGCGCAGGCGCGCAGGATCCGGAGGCTTCCGCCACGCCCGCGCAGGACACGGCGCATAAGGAATATCAAAACTATCTGACGATGACAAAACTGACCTACCCGGCGGGCTGGGAGCCCAAGGATGCGGACGACCAGGAAAGCCAGCTGACCACCCGCTTTACCATCAAGGGCGGCACGGCGGCGATTCAGTTTTTGTTTTTAACGCCGGAACAGGCACAAAGCAATGTTTATTTGCAGCAGCTGGATTTGGATGACGTGGCACAAGAACAGGCAAAGGCAGGCCCGTATGAGGGGCTTGTGCTCAGCGGCAAAGACGGAACGGACAAGATATGTACCTTTGAAGGCAGCCGGGCCTGGTATGATACCGGCACGCAATGCGTGATGCGGGTGTATATAAATTCCACCACCGCAGACAGCGATGATTTATACGAAACGATGATGGATGTATTGGAATCCACCACGGTCTATGAAGAAAAGGCGGCCGAAATTACGCAATGGGCCGAACAGGATTTTACCGAAGAATACGGGCTGAAATTGTCCATGCCGTCGGAATGGTATGTAAACCCGGAATATTATCCGGAGGAACCGGGCATTGTTCATACCTCTT
>ENA-ORSA01002352-ORSA01002352.1-human-gut-metagenome-genome-assembly--contig:-NODE-2352-length-13631-cov-2.829258_pt1 | contig 13631 bp, 14 predicted proteins | sample MGYA00242179_ERZ509142 | MGnify/ENA primary metagenome ERZ509142 (study PRJEB26280, sample SAMEA2338659) | human gut metagenome | biome: human gut; feature: human-associated habitat; material: faeces... | reverse complement strand
TTATGCCCACCTATCAGGTGCTCAAGTGCCTGCTGCACCATGTACCGGATGTCAACTTCAGCAAGGAGCACTTCCTGGTCGTTTCCCCGGATGAAGGCGCCATGAACCGCAACATGTACTACTCCAGCGTGCTGGGCTGCAACCTGGGTATGTTCTACAAGCGCCGTGATTACAGCCGCGTTGTGAATGGCCGCAACCCCATTGTTGCCCATGAATACCTGGGCGAGGATGTCAAGGGTAAGGACGTCTTCATTGCCGATGATATTATCGCTTCCGGCGAGTCCATGCTGGACATCGGCTATGAGCTGAAGATGCGCGGTGCCAAGAACATCTTTACCTGCGCCACCTTCCCGCTGTTCACTGCCGGTCTGGATAAGTTCGACAAAGCCTACAATGACGGCATTATCAAGGCTGTGCTGGGCACCAACCTGACCTACCGCAAGCCGGAGCTGTTGGAGCGCCCCTGGTACTTTGATGTTGATTTGTCTAAGTACACTGCTTATTTCATCGCTGCCATCAACCATGATATGAGCGTATCCAGCATCATCGACCCGATGACCAAGATCAAGCATCTGCTGGATAACCACGGTATTCCCATCGGCAACCAGGAATAATTGACGGAATAAGTTGTTTGCCTGCGGCTGTAACCGGCCGCAGGCAAACTTTTTGCCCGGATTGATTGCAACAGGCGGGGAATGCGTATATAATAGTTGCGTACAAGGGCATTTTTGTGGGGCTGCTGCATTGTCAGCGCGGCTCCAAATTTATTTGTCAGGAGGTTTTTCCATTATGACTCCCATGGAACAACTTAAAGCAATGGTCGCTGGCAAAAAGGTGGCATTCATCGGTGCGGGCGTCAGCCATAAACCGTGCATCACCATGCTTGCCGCGCTGGGGGCAGATATCACCCTCTGCGACCAGAAAAAGAGCTTGGATGATTTTGGTGATTACGCCGATACGCTGCGCAAGCTGAACGTAAAGCTCAGCCTTGGCGAGCATTATACCGATGGCTTTGCCGGACAGGATATCATCATGCGCACCCCCGGCTATGAATTCTTTAAGCCGGAGCTGCAGGCCGCCAAACAGGCTGGTGCGCTTGTGACCAGCGAGGTAGAACTCTTTTTTGAGCTGTGCCCCTGCGAGATCGTGGCTGTGACCGGCTCTGACGGCAAAACCACCACCACCACCCTGATTGCCAAGATGTTTGAGGCTGCCGGCCGCAAGGTGTTCCTGGGCGGCAACATTGGCGCAGCCCTGCTGCCCCAGCTGCCGGACGTTACCCCGGCTGATATCGCTGTTGTGGAACTTTCCAGCTTCCAGCTGATCAGTATGCGCAAGAGTCCCAAGGTGGCGGTTGTGACCAACGTGACCCCCAACCACCTGGACCACCACAAGGATATGCAGGAGTATATTGATGCCAAACGCAACATTCTGCTTTGGCAGGAGCCACCCTGCCGCGCCGTACTGGGTTATGAGAACGATATCACCCGGAGCATGGCCGCTGACTGCAAAGGTGAACAGTTCTGGTTCACCCGCCTGCACGAGACCGACCACGGTGCATTCCTGCGAGAGAGTGATGATACCCTCTGCTATGCCGAAAACGGTGTTGTGACCCCCGTGCTGCCCCGTGCAGAAGTAAAGCTGCGCGGTCTGCACAACGTGGAAAATCTGCTGGCCGCCATTGCAGCGGTCTGGGGCCGCGTTCCGGTGGATGTCATGCGTCAGGTTGGCTCTACCTTTACCGGCGTGGAACACCGCATTGAGCCGGTTCGCGTGCTGGATGGCGTAACGTATTACAATGACTCCATCGCATCCAGCCCCACCCGCACCATTGCGGGCCTGCGCAGCTTTGACCAGAAGATCATCCTGATTGCGGGCGGCTATGACAAAAAAATCCCCTATGAGCCGCTGGCACCGGAAATCGTGGCACATGTCAAAGTGTTGGTGCTGATGGGGGCAACCGCACCGCGCATTGAAAAGGCTGTGCGCGAGGACCCGAACTTTGACCCGCAGGCATTGCCGATCCTGCACGCAGACAGCATGCAGCATGCCGTTGAGCTGGCACGCGGTGCAGCCAAGCCGGGTGACATCGTCAGCCTGTCGCCGGCATCGGCATCCTTTGACCTTTACCCCAACTTTGAAGTCCGCGGCTGTGACTACAAGCGTATTGTCAACGAGCTGCAGTAATTACGGGATTACGGGGGTTGTTTGTTCCTTTTTTGAAAAAAGAAACCGAAAAAACTTTAATATAATAGATATTTTATATTGAGGCAAGGCAGGTTGCGAAAGGGTAAAAAGCAGACGGTTTAGGGCAATCGGAACAGAAGATAGGATATTTTTATTTGATGTTTTGCCCAATAGAGACCGTAGAGGCGCACATTGTACGCCCGCGCGCCCTGCGCCAACAGCCCTATCCATAGCGGAGACAAAACTCACTTCCCCAAAGCAATCTCCGCAATCTCAAAATCAAACCTAAAGGAGTTCCCCATGATTCAGGCTGTCACCACCCCCGCGCACAAGCAGGCGTTTGCGACGGCCATTCAAGGGGCTCCTTATTTTCGTGCCGTGATGGGGCGTGACCTGGCCCTGTGGGCAGATAACCCCGGTGCCCCGGTGCGGCTCTTCACCCTGCCCGGTGCGGCCCTGACCCTGAACGGCAGCACCGCCCAGCTGTGCGGCACCCCCCAGGACTGGGAGGAACTGCTAAGCTTTTTGCAGTTTGCGGGCATCGCCCATCTGATTGCGGAAGAAACGCCCCTACTGCCCGCTGCAGCGGGGGAGCCGCTGTTCCTGTATAGTATGCCACCTCAGGATCGTCTGCCGCTGGCGCAAGAACATCAGGGCTATATGCTGAATCGCAGCCCATCTGTCTTGCGCCTGGCAACCCAGCTTTTCCCGCAGGAACCGGAACGGCAGGACTGCTATTATTCCGAAACCTGTACCGCGCTGGCCCACGGCTTTGCCCGTGTGCTGGCTTTGCAGGATGCAGCAGGCCGCCCGGTGAGCACTGTGGGGGCTTATGCCATGGCCAACGGCGAAGCCTATATGGCAATGGGGGAAACCCTGCCGGAGCTGCGCGGGCGGGGCATCGGCGGCTGGCTGATTCCCTACCTGGCCAACGAGCTGGCAGGGGAGGGCTGGACCGTGACATTTTTGTGCGCAGCAGAGCGCTGCCGCTTTTATGAACGCCTTGGTTTTGTACTGCAAAAACAGTACGTTAAGTATAAATTATAATAAGTAAAACAGACAGGATACACTATGATTGAACAATTCTATGATTTGAAACCCCAGGTGCTGGAACTGGACCGCAAAACGCTGGAACTTTGCCGCGATCAGTTTGCCCACCTGGAAGAGATCCGCGATTATAACCAACTGAAAATGCTGCGCGCCTTTACGGACTGCGGCGTGGAAGCCCGGCATTTCCTTGGCTCCACCGGTTACGGCGTGTGGGACGATAGCCGCAATAAGCTGGAGGAAGTATTTTCTCGCTGCATGGGGGCCGAGGACGCTCTGGTACGCCCGCAGTTCATGAGTGGTACCCACACCTTGACAGTGGCGCTGTTCGGTCTGCTGCGCGCAGGGGACACCCTGCTGGCCGCCACCGGCCGCCCCTATGATACGCTGGAAGGCGTGATCGGTATTGGCGAGGCTGGCAAGGGCTGCGGCACGCTGCAGGAATACGGCATCCATTACGATGAGGTGCCCCTGCTGCCGGACTTTACGCCGGACTATGCCGCCATTGCAGAGCACGCCAAGACCGCTACCGTGGTGCATATCCAGCGCAGCCGCGGCTATACCCAGCGCAACGCCTTTGACCTGGATACCATCCAGAAAGTGGCCGATACCGCCCGCAAGGCCAACCCCGATGTGGTGATCTTTGTGGATAACTGCTATGGCGAGTTCACCCAAATCCGGGAGCCGCTCTCCGCCGGCGCGGACGTTATCGCGGGCAGCTTTATCAAGAACCCCGGCGGCGGCATTACCCCCACTGGCGGCTATATTGCCGGTAAAGCCGACCTGGTGGAAAAAATCAGCCACCGCTTTACCGCCCCCGGCATCGGCAAGGACCTTGGCTGCACGCAGGACAGCCTGCGTGATACTTTCCTCGGCTTCTATTACGCCCCCGGCGTTGTGTGTGAAGCACTGAAAACCGCCGTGTATGCCCAGTGCCTGCTGGAGCTGGTGGGTGTGAACCCCGTGCCCCGCTATACCGCCGACCATAACGATATTGTGACTTGCTTTGATTCCGGCAGTGCCGCCGCGCTGCAGGGGTTCTGCGCAGGCATCCAGTCCTGCTCTCCGGTGGACAGCTTTGTCAGCCCCGAACCGGCAGACGAACCGGGCTATACCGACCAGGTCATTATGGCATCCGGTTCCTTTACCGAGGGCTCTACCATTGAAATCAGCTGTGACGGCCCGCTGCGCGCCCCCTACACCTGCTATTTGCAGGGCGGCGTAAACTTTACCGCAGGCCGCGCCGCCGTGCTGAACGCTGTGCAGAAGGCTTTCTTTGCCTGATAGCGGCACAGCAAGGCTGAGCAACAGAAAAAGCAAAACCGTACAAAATGCAAAACGCCCCGGAACACTGGTCAGAATGTGTTCCGAGGCGTTATTTTTTGTAGATAAGCAATCAGCCGTTGCGGACATAATCACGCACAAGGGCCTGCAGCAGATCGTCGCGGTCAATGCGGCGAATCAGCGAACGGGCGTTCTTGTAAGTAGTGATATAAGTCGGGTCCTCCGAAAGAATATAGCCGACCAGCTGGTTGACGGGGTTATAGCCCTTCTCCTCCAGTGCACCGTAAACAAGCTGCATAACCTGCTTGATCTCCTGGTCTTTATCGTCGCGGATAGAGAATACCGCGGTAGGTTCAGAAATCGCCATTAGCAACAACCCCCTTCTGCATCGGGCCTATCAATATCCCACATGCTGTTTCACTCTATTATATACGCATTTGCCGCGCTATGCAAGTGGGTAAGCGGCAGAATAGACAAAAAAACGAACTTTAATCTCGCAAAAACTTGCACTGCTTAAAGGCATATCTGAAAACAAAAGAAATAGACTGAATTTTGGCTTATCAGATACACCCTAGAGCTTACGGCATCACAAAGCCGGGGTCACCGGGCAGGATCAGGTTGTTCTTGGCCAGCATGGCGCGGAACTCTTCCTCCGGCATTTCAAAGGTGATCTCCCGGATCATAGAAGGTTCGTGCAGCAGCACCTGCCACGGTGCGCCGGGTTCGCTCTGCTGCAGAAACAGGATGTTCTCGATTTTGCCGCCAAAGTCCTGCACGGCTTCATCAGCCAGCAGGGCGGGACCGGGCACCACAAAATAATGGTCCACCATGCGGCCATCTTTGAAGTTGTGTTCGATCACGGCAGGAATTTCGTTTTCCGCCTGTTCGGCTTTGTACTGCATGCGCAGCGAAAGAAAATCTGCCACGGTAAGGGTAGTGGGCATAGGCACCTCCGGTGGTTAGGTAGGAGTTAGGAGTTAGGCGTTAGGAGTTAGGAATTATAGGGAACGCGGAATTCCAACACAAATAAAAAATGATGGTGGGAAATTGGCTTAGTGTCATTATACCACATCTTTACGAAGTTGGGATAACGGAAAAAAGCAAATTTCGTGCGCGGCGCGGGGCCGCGGCCACCATCATGGTTGGGATGCTATTTAGGTGTCAAACACACCCGTCAGATAAGCGCGGGATCAGACGCGCAGGCTGGTGCCTTCGCCGGTGCCGGGGTTGGAGTCGAACTCGTAATCATTGCCGGGCAGGATGGCGTTCAGCAGGATGCCGGCCAGGGCAGCAATGGCCAGGCCGGACAGGGTAACGCTGACACCGCCGATGCCGAAGGTGATGCCGCCCACGGAGTTAAAGCCCAGAGCGCACACCAGGATAACGGCAGCAATGATCAGGTTACGGCTGTTGGTAAAGTCGACCTGATTTTCCACTACGTTGCGAACACCGATGGCGGAGATCATGCCGTACAGCACAAAGCTGATACCACCGACGATGCCGGAAGGAATGGTGTTGATGACGGCTTCAAACTTGGGGCAGAAGCTCAGGATGCAGGCAAATACAGCGGCAATGCGGATGACCAGGGGATCATAGATCTTGGTCAGGGCCAGAACGCCGGTGTTTTCGCCGTAGGTGGTGTTGGCGGGGCCGCCCAGCAGGCCGGCCATGGCGGTTGCCAGGCCGTCGCCCATCAGGGTGCGGTTCAGGCCGGGGTCACGGATATAGTTGCGGCCGGTGGTGGCGCTGATGGCGGCAATATCGCCGATGTGCTCCATCATGGTTGCAATGGCAATGGGCATGATGGTGAACAGGGCGCTGATGAATTTTTCGCTGCCGTCAATGGAAAACAGACCCATGGCCTCTTTGTGGATGGGGAAACCGATCCAGGAGGCCTCGCCGATGGCGGCAAAGTCAACCGCACCAGTTACCAGGGCAACCGCATAGCTGACCAGAACACCGATCAGAATGGGCAGGATCTTGACCATGCCTTTGCCCCAGATGTTGCAGATGATAACGGCGGCCAGCGCCACAAAAGCCAGCAGCCAGTTGCTCTGGCAGTTGTTGATGGCGCTGGGGGCAAGGATCAGGCCGATGGCGATGATGATGGGGCCGGTGACGACCGGCGGGAAGAACTTCATCATCTTGCGGATGCCGAACGCGGTGATCAGGCCGCTGAACAGCACGTAGACCAGGCCGGACAGCGCCACAGCCGCGCAGGCGTAGGGCAGGTTCTCGGGGTTGGCACCGCCGTTCGTCACGATGGTGAAACCGCCCAGATACGCAAAGCTGGAGCCCAGGAACGCGGGCACCTTGCCCTTGCACAGGAAGTGGAACAGCAGCGTGCCCAGACCTGCGCAGAGCAGTGTGGTGCTGACGCTCAGGCCGGTCAGCAGGGGCACCAGCACGGTTGCGCCGAACATTGCAAACATGTGCTGTGCGCCGAGGATCAACAGCTTGGGCGTGCCCAGCTGTTTGGCATCATAGATGCCTTTCGAGTAATCGATTTTTTCTGCCATGAATGAAATCCTCCTCATAATGGCCGCAAAAAAGAGGAGACCGCCGGTTCATCTTCAAACGCTACAGCCTCCCTTGCTTATCCTTAATAGTATAGCGGACTTGAGGGGAAAGTGCAAGATGCTGGGAAAAATTTGTCGCTCTGTTCGTGGGGACCGCCATGTAGGGGCCGCACGTGTGCGGCCCCTACTATCTTTTTACCTGAAAGTATGCTATATTATAAATAAAAACCAATTTAGGAGAATGTTATATGCTGACCCCCGGCATCAAAGGACACGCGGCGCTACGTGTCACCACCGAAAACACCGCGCTGGCCATGGGCAGCGGTGAGCTGCCCGTGCTGGCCACACCCGCCGTGGCGGCCCTGATCGAAAGGGCCTGCTGGCAGTCCGTTGCGGCAGAGCTGGAGCTTGACCAGGGCACCGTCGGCACGGCGCTGACGCTGGCCCACACAGCCCCCACGCCCGTGGGCATGGTCGTACACTGCGACTGCAAGCTGACCGCCGTCGAGGACCGCCGCCTGCACTTCACCGCCCGCGTCTACGACGACGTGACCGAAATCGCCGCCGCGACCCATGAGCGGTATATTGTGGACAACGAGCACTTCACCCGCAAGGCCAACAGCAAGCTGACGGCACAGTCCTAAAGCCTTCCCCCGAGGGGCTGCGCCCGCAGGCGCGTGTCGGAGCGCAACCGCCGTAGGCGGCTCTTAGCGCGTAGACTGAAGGTGGCCCCGCAGGGCCGGATGAGGGGCGAGTGTGCCATCATAACCCGTTCACGGGCAATATCGGCAGGTACAGCCCTCATCAGTCACCTTCGGTGACAGCTTCCCCCGATAGGGAAGCCTTTTAAAATTCTTTGTATATTCCGCACAGATGTGCTATAATAATTTTGTAGCTAATGTATAAGTTTTGAGGAGGCGATGGGTCGTGAACCGTGCAGATGGAATCGATTGCTACCAGAAAGCCCTGCGACAGGGCCAGCGCGATTACCGCGAGAAGATGAACGCTGGGCAGTCGCCGTTTTTGCCCGTATTGGACGATATTCTGCAAAACGTCCCTGTGGAGAACCAGATCCCGCTCGGCCAGGTAGAGATCCCGCTGGAGCTGCTCGTTGGTACCAAGACCTCGGGCCGCACAGCGGCGTTTGCGTCCAACTTTATGCCGCTGCTCGGTCTCAAGACCGAGTTTGCCACCAAGTGGATCAACCTGTGCGTGTCCCATCTGGATGAGGGCATCCGTGACCCCATCACCTGCTATGAGTACATGGGCCGCTTCTACGTGCAGGAGGGCAATAAGCGCGTCAGCGTGCTGAAGTATTTTGACGCCAGCAGCATCACCGGCAATGTCACCCGCGTCGTGCCACAGTACAGCGACGACCCCGCCGTGCAGATGTACTACGAGTTCATGCACTTTTACCCGGTCATGCAGAACTATCTGCTGACCTTCACCAAGCCCGGCAGCTATGCCCGCCTGCAAAAAATTCTGGGCAAGGCGCCGGACGAAAAGTGGACTGGCGAGGATCGAACCGAGGTCTTATCGCTGTACAACTGGGTCAAGAAGGCATTTCTGGCCCACGGCGGCGCACGGCTGCAGTGTACCGTCGGCGACGTGCTGCTTCTGCTGCGCGTCTACACCAAGGAGGAGCTGGCCAATTTAAGCCCCAGCGAGCTGAGCGAAAAGCTCGACGCCCTGTGGGACGATGTGCTGGCCCTGCAGAAATCGGACCCCGTGCAGGTCAGCGACAAGCCCGCCGCCCCGAAGCAGACCGGCCTGCTGGATTTTATCCTGCCCGGCAAGCACACCGCGCCCAGCCATTTGAAGGTTGCCTTTGTGCATGAGCGCACCCCCGGCACCAGCTCCTGGACAAGCCAGCATGAGTTTGGCCGCACCCAGCTGGACACTGTGTTTGAGGGCAAGGTCGAGACGGTAGCCTACTTCAACGCCGTCCCGGGCAAGAACGCCGATGCCCTTGTCGAGCAGGCCATCACCGACGGTGCGGATGTCGTCTTTACGACCAGCCCCAAGCTGGTAGGCGCGTCCCTGCGCGCCGCCGTCCGGCACCCGCAGGTACACATCCTGAACTGCTCGATGGAGATGCCCTACGCCAGCATCCGCACCTACTACACCCGCGTGTATGAGGCCAAGTTCATCACCGGCGCGATTGCCGGTGCCATGGCGGGCGGGGACCGCATCGGCTATGTGGCCGACTACCCCAGCTTCGGCGTGCCTGCCAACATCAACGCATTCGCGCTCGGCGCGCGGATGACGAACCCCAACGTCCGCATCGACCTGCAATGGACCTGTCTGCCCGACCAGATTGACCCGCTGCACGTCTTTACCCAGAAGGGCATCACGGTCATCTCGGGCCGCGACGCACCAATGCCGAACCGCCCGCAGCGGGAGTTCGGCACGTTTCTGGTGCGCCCGGGCGGCGTGCTGCAGGACCTGGCCACGCCGTTCTGGCACTGGGGCCAGTTCTATGAGAACGTCATCCGCACCGTTTTGAACGGCGGCTGGGTGCGGGACAAGTCCGGCACCGATGGCCGCGCCGTCAACTACTGGTGGGGCATGAACAGCGGTGTCATGGACGTGCTGCTCAGCCGCGAGCTGCCGCCCGATGTGACCCATCTGGCGCAGATTTTGCGCACCGGCGTCACCTCCGGCATGATTGACCCGTTCCACTGCCGGATTACCGGGCAGGACGGCAGCGTCAAGAACAGCGGACGCCACGGGCTGGACCTGGAGCAGATTGCCCACATGGACTGGCTGTGCGACGCCGTTGACGGCCACATCCCCGAATATGACGAGCTGGCCGAGGTCTCGAAGCCGATGTACCGGATGCAGGGCATCCACCGCGATCTTCTTCCCGTCGAGAAGGAGGCCGAGCTATGAAGATCCTGGCCGTTGCGGACGAGGAGTGCAAGGCCCTCTGGGACTACTTCACCCCCGACAAGCTCGAGGGCGTCGAGCTCATCATTGCCTGCGGCGATTTGAGCCGCCATTATCTGGAATACCTTGCCACCATGGCGCCCGTGCCGCTTTTGTACGTACACGGCAACCATGACGAGAGCTACGACACCCGCCCGCCGCAGGGCGTCATCTGCCTGGATGACGACGTGTACGTACACAACGGCGCATCGCCGGGCTGGGCGGCAGCTGCCGCTACCGCACCGGCGCCTGGCAGTTTACCGAGGCCGAGATGAAAAAGCGCATCAACCATCTGCGCGGCAAGATCGACCGCCATGGCGGCATTGACATACTGGTCACCCACGCGCCGCTGCACGGCTACGGCGACATGACCGACCTGCCGCACCGCGGCTTCACAGCGTTTTCGGTCCTGCTGGACCGCTACCATCCGCAGCTGATGCTGCACGGGCACATCCATCTGAACTACGGCTGCTCCATCCCGCGGGAGCAACAGTACGGTGCGACCCGCATCGTCAATTGCTATGAGCGGGTGTATCTGGACGTGAACGCCCCCGCCCCCAAGCCCCGCCCGCGGCTGTTTGCTTCGCTGCTGGGACGGAATGCCCTGTAGGGGCGAGGCATGCCTCGCCCTCGGCCTTCCCGTGGGCATTCTTCTGCCTTTCACGCGGAGGGCCGGACACGTCCGGCCCCTGCCAAGCGGCACGGCTAACTTCATCAAACAAGGAGAACTATTCCCATGACAAAAATCGCAGTATTCGGTGCAGGCACCTGGGGCATTGCGCTGGCGCGGCTGCTGGCCGCCAACGGGCGCGACGTCACCGTATGGAGCGCCATCCCCGCCGAGCTGAAGTCTTTAAGCACCACGCACCGCCACCCCAACCTGCCCGGTATGGAGCTGCCCGCCGCAATGCACTACACCGCCGACATTGCCGAGGCCTGCACGGGCCGCGACATCCTGCTCTTTGCCGTGCCATCCCCGTTTGTGCGTGCCACCGCAAAAAAGGCCGCGCCGCACATCCCGGAGGGCCAGCTGATCGTTGACGTCGCCAAGGGCGTCGAGGACAAGACCCTGATGACGATGAGCGAGATCATCGAGGATGAGCTTGCCAAGACCGGACGCAAAGCGCGCGTTGTGGCACTGTCCGGCCCGACCCACGCCGAGGAGGTCGCCCGCGACATGCCCACCGCCATCGTGGCCGCCAGTGCCGACGAGGACGCCGCCAAAACCGTGCAGAAGGTCTTTACCACACCGACCTTCCGCGTCTACACCAATGATGACCGCCGCGGCACCGAGCTGGGCGGTGCGGTCAAGAACGTCATTGCGCTGGCTGTCGGCATTGCGCTGGGCCTGGGCTACGGTGACAACGCCAAGGCCGCGCTCATCACCCGCGGCAACGCCGAGCTGTCCCGACTGGGCATCGCCATGGGCTGTAAGGCCGAGACCTTTGCGGGCCTGTCCGGTATGGGCGACCTGATCGTCACCTGCACGAGTATGCACAGCCGCAACCTGCACGCCGGTATGCTGATTGGCCGCGGCAAGTCGGTGGAGGAGGCCAAGACCGAGGTCGGCCAGGTCGTTGAGGGCATCAACGCGCTGCCCGCCGCCTGCCGCCTGGCCAAGCAGTATAAGGTCGAAATGCCCATCGTCCAGGCTGTGGAGGCCATTCTGGACGGCAAGCTCGAGGCCCGCAGTGCGCTGATGGCGCTGATGGGCCGCAGCCTCAAGCGCGAATAAGGAGCACCGCCATGGCACAAATCAAGGCCGCATTTTTTGATATTGACGGCACGCTGCTTCCGTTCCACGCCAAGGCCCTGCCGAAATCCACCGTGCAGGCGCTGGCCGCACTGCGAAAAAACGGCGTAAAAACGTTTATTGCCACAGGCCGCCCGCCGGTGCACCTGCCGTACCTGCACGCGCTGGACGGCATCCCGTTTGACGGCTATGTGACGATGAACGGCCAATACTGCTATCTGGCCGACGGCGAGCTGCTGTACACCAAGTACATCCCGGCGGCATCGCTGCAAACGCTGCTGCCGTACATTGAAAAAGAGCAGCTGTCCGTCGGTTTTGTAGGCAAGGACTTCTGCCGGTTCAACCTTATCAACGATTTGAGCCGCGACTTTGCCAAAAAGCTGGAGCTGGGGGCCGGGGATGTTGCCGCGCTGATCCAGCACGAGGATATTTACCAGCTTAGCGCGTTCCTGCCGCCGGAGAAGGAGGCCGAGTTCCTGCGCCGCTGCCCCGGCTGCCTGGCTGTGCGCTGGGAGGATGATTTTTGCGATATCCTACCCGAGGGCGGCGGCAAGCCTAACGGCCTGGCCCACACGCTGGCCCATCTGGGCCTGACCCGGGAGCAGTCCATCGCCTTTGGCGACGGCGGCAACGACGTGACGATGCTGGAATATGCCGGGATCGGCGTCGCCATGGGCAACGCCTGCGATGCCGCCAAGGCCGCCGCGGATTATGTCACCGACGACATTACCGCAGACGGCCTTGCAAAGGCACTGGCGCATTTTGGGCTGATTTGAATAAATTGTCTTTTCCCCAGAGGGAGACGCCCTGCAGGGGGCCGCATATATGCGGCCCGCAGCTCTACGGCAGATGACCTCTTGCGGGAAAGCCGCGGGCCGGGCATGCCCGGCCCCCTACCGCTATCTATAAAGCAAGCCCCTGACCATCACTCGGTCAGGGGCTGTTTCCTTTGCACTTTTTTCCGCACAAACGCCTTTGCCGCAACCACACACGCGGCGTAGACCACGCCCGCAATGGCCCAGATGAACCAGCTGTACTGCGGCTGGCCGTTGCCTTTGGGGCCGAAGGTGTACCACAGGAAGATGGCAACCACCACCAGCCAGTAGGCCGCGGTCAGCGCGGTCAGCCGCCCTTTCACGGCCTTGTGCCCGCGGGTAAAGTCCCCGTCCTCCAGCAGCCGATCCATGGCGTCCTGCACCGTGCCCACCCGCACAAAGGCGTACACACCGCAGGCGACCAGCACCAACAGCAGACAGATGGACATCGACATCAAAAACGACACACCGACCATCACAGCCGCAAACAGGGGCACCGCCGCCAGAATGCAGAGCGCCGCACCAATGCGGTTGGCCCGGTCATACTCCGGCGCAAAGGCGGCGCGGCGCTCCCGCACCAGCGCTGTCACGCCGTGCTCGGTCTCGATGGGCTCCTTTTCCAGAAACTCATATTCCCGCACCGCCGCGCCGCACTGCATAAACAGCACAACGGCCACAGCCACCAGCACCAGCAGCGCGACCACCCCCAAGCCGCCCGCCAGATTGGCGTCCAAACCAAGCAGTCCGAGCTCACTCACCGTACCCAGCGCCAGCAGCGGAATGGGGCTGACGATGCAGAGCGCCGTCGCCAGCGCCATCTGCGGCGCGTTGGCCTGTGCCTTGGTCAGGTAATCCTCCGCCTGCGTCAGCGTCACCCGGGGCAGGGGAGAGGGCGTCTCTGCCGCGGCAGGCTGCGTGTCGTCCTGCGTGTCTTTTAAAAGGCAGTCCGTCGTCACACTGAACAAACTGCTCAACTGTAAAATTTTGTCAATGTCGGGCATCGACTGTCCAGTTTCCCTTAGTTAAAGATATTGTTGGGTATCTCAAGATGTGTCATTCGATTTTGCCGATAAAGCGGTAGAAGATTTCTACCTCCTG
>ENA-ORSA01002346-ORSA01002346.1-human-gut-metagenome-genome-assembly--contig:-NODE-2346-length-13672-cov-12.922523_pt1 | contig 13672 bp, 14 predicted proteins | sample MGYA00242179_ERZ509142 | MGnify/ENA primary metagenome ERZ509142 (study PRJEB26280, sample SAMEA2338659) | human gut metagenome | biome: human gut; feature: human-associated habitat; material: faeces... | reverse complement strand
TTTTCTTCAAGCTTATCATATCATGCGGGAGCGGCGATTTCTACCGGTCTGAAAGCACTGGATTAACCCCGTTCAGCCATGCGCTTGAGGTATCGGCCGGCAGTTGCCTTAGAGATGCCCCAGCGGGATGCCAGTTCCGCGTAGCTGACCAGCGGGCAGCCTGTACCATTGCGGAGGTAGACCACCGGGCCGACGTCTGAGCCAAGGACCTGCGGATCGTTATATACGGTGTTCAGCCACAGATCCAATACGGCGTCCATCTCTGAGCAATGACCGGCACTGACCAGTTCTGTGGCTGTAGAGACAGGGAAGAAGAAAAAGCCGGTATCCTTCTGACAGGGCGCATTGTAGTCGAGGATCGTATTGTGGCGCCGCCAGCCGCGAATCTTGAATTTGACCAGCTTGCCATGTCCGAGAACAAGAAAACTGATAAGCCCTTTCTTTTGCAGTCCCTCCAAAGCGGCCAAGGTCTGGCGGCGGAAGCGTGTGCGGAAACACCGGGACAATTCCTCCACAGACATGATCCATTCGCCGGGGTAGATGGTGTAACTAATGCCATCAATGCGCTTGTATGAGGTGCGGAAGTTGGCATAGGCGCATAGCACGACAAAATAAATAAATATCCCCCGGCCTAGCCGGGGGATATTTATTCGTACAGATAAAAAGAGCACCCTATGGGTGCTCTTTTGGCTTTCGCTTAAAATTCCGCGTTTCCCACCGTGCGGGGATGCAGCTCCACGTCGCGGATGTTGCTGACACCGGTGAGGTACATCACCATGCGCTCGAAACCCAGGCCGAAGCCCGCGTGGCGGCAGGAACCGTAGCGACGCAGGTCGCAGTACCACCAGTAATCCTCCGGGTTCATGCCCAGCTCACGGATGCGGCTCTCCAGCAGCTCCAGACGCTCCTCGCGCTGGCTGCCGCCGATGATCTCGCCGATGCCGGGGACAAGGCAGTCCGCCGCGGCCACGGTCTTGCCGTCGTCGTTCAGGCGCATGTAGAACGCCTTGATCTCCTTGGGATAGTCGGTGACGAACACCGGCTTCTTGTAGACCTGCTCGGTGAGATAGCGCTCGTGCTCGGTCTGGAGGTCGGTGCCCCACTCCACCTTATAGTCGAACTTGTCGTTGTTCTTCTTCAGGATCTCCACCGCGTCGGTGTAGCTGACGCGGCCGAAATCACTGGAGGCCACATGCTCCAGACGCTCCTTCAGCCCCTTGTCCACGAAGCTGTTGAAAAACTCGATCTCCTGCGGGCAGCGCTCCAGCACCCGGCGGATGATATGCTTGATCATGGCCTCGGCCACGTCCATGTCGCCGGCCAGATCGCAGAAGGCCATCTCCGGCTCGATCATCCAGAACTCGGCGGCGTGGCGCTGGGTGTTGGAATTTTCGGCGCGGAAGGTGGGGCCGAAGGTGTACACATCGCCGAAGGCCATGGCAAAGTTCTCGGCGTTCAGCTGGCCGGACACGGTCAGGCTGGTCTTTTTGCCGAAGAAGTCCTGGGAGTAGTCCACCTGCCCGTCCTCGGTCTTGGGGACGTTGTTCAGATCCAGGGTGGTCACTTGGAACATCTCGCCGGCGCCCTCGCAGTCGCTGCCGGTGATGATGGGGGTCTGCACATAGACGAAGCCCCGGCTCTGGAAGAACTCATGCACCGCGTAGGCCGCCACGGAGCGGACGCGGAACGTGGCGGAAAACAGGTTGGTGCGGGGACGGAGGTGCTGGATGGTGCGCAGAAACTCCACGCTGTGGCGCTTCTTCTGCAGGGGATAGTCCGGCGTGGACTTGCCCTCCACCTGGATGGAGTGCGCCTTGACCTCCAGCGGCTGCTTGGCGTCCGGCGTCAGCACCACGGTGCCCTTGACGATCAGCGCCGCGCCCACGTTCTGCGCCGCGATGTCCTTGTAATTGTCCAGCTCCTCGGCGGACATGACCACCTGCAGATTCTTGAAGCAGGAGCCGTCGTTCAGCTCGATAAAGCCGAAGGTCTTCATATCCCGGATGGTGCGCGCCCAGCCGCACACGGTGACTTCCTTGCCGCTCAGCGCTTCCTGATCGGCAAAGATCGCTGCGATCCTCATACGTTCCATATCGTTTCACCTTTTTCTGTGTATTTTTGCGGTAAATTTTGCAGTAAATAGTATTATAACCCAAAGCAGAGTGTTTTACAAGGCTGATTTTTGCAAGAACGCGGCTCCCCGGAACGGGGAGCCGCGCTTTTTCACCGTATGCCCGCGATGAACACGGCGGGATCCTTCTCCCGCTGCGCCTTCGCCCAGGCCAGCATCTCGCACACGTCCACAGCACCGGTGACCACCGCGCCGTTTTCCCACGTCTCCGCCGTGTGCGCCCGCAGGAAGTCGTCGGGCGCCGCCGTGCGCACATAGTAGGGGTGCGCTTCGCCGCCCACCAGCGCCGCAGGTGCGGCCTTGTCCGTGTAGAAGCCGCGCTTGCCGGAGAGCACCGTCAGGCAGTCCTGCACCACGTTGCTGGCGGTGGGGAACCGGCCGGCGCCCTGCCCGTAAAAGCTCTGGCGTCCCAGCTTCTCCGCCTCGTAGGTGATGAGGTTGAAGTTGGCGGGCACCGCCGCCTCCAGATCGTCCGCGCCCACCAGCGCCGGCTCCACATAAGCGCACACGCCGCCCTGGGCGCTTTCGGCTCTGGCCAGCAGTTTGCAGGCGAAGCCGTGGGACTTGAAGGCCGCGATATCCGCCGCCGTCACCGTCCGGATACCGAAGGTGGGGATGGCCTTCTCCTCCAGCGCCGCGTCAAAGGCGATGTTGGCGGAGATGCACAGCTTGCGCCGGATGTCGTCGCCGTCGATGTCCGCCGAGGGGTCGGCCTCGGCGTAGCCCAGCGCCTGCGCCTCCTTCAGGATGGCCGGGAAGTCCACGTCCGCCTTGTGCATGGCGTCCATGATGAAGTTGGTGGTGCCGTTCATGATGCCGCCCACGGCGCACACCGTATCCAGCCGCTTCACCCGCTCCAGATTCACCAGCCACGGGATGCCGCCGCCCACGGCGGCGGTGCAGCGCAGCGCCACGCCCTGCTTCGCCGCCAGCGCGGTCAGCTCCGTATAGTACGCCGCGATCAGCGCTTTGTTGGCTGTGACCACATGCTTGCCCCGCTCCATGGCGGCGGTGACATACTCGTAGGCCGGGTGCAGCCCGCCCATGACCTCCACCACCGTGTCGATGGCGTCGTCGTTGAGGATGTCGTTCACGTCAAAGGTGACGGCGCTCTCCGGCAGCCCCGCCTTGGGGCTGCGCAGCAGCACCCGCTTCACGCAGATATCGTCTCGCTCCGCGGCCAGCTCCCATACGCCGCCGCCTACCACGCCGAAGCCCAGCAGACCGATGTTCATAGCACTACCTCCTTGGAATATCCGGGGATGATTTTTGCCCATTGTACCCGTGTAAGATGCGGCTGTCAAGACAAAAAACGCCCGTAACCGCAGGGTTACGGGCGTTTTTTATCCGATGAGCTTTTCAATCTCCGGCTGGGAGACAAAACCGATGGACTTGTCCGTCAGCTGGCCGTTTTTGAACACCAGCAGCATGGGGATGCTCTCCACGCCGTAGGCCGCAGCCAAGCCCATGTTCTCGTCCACGTCCACCTTGGCCACGGTGATCTCCGGATGGTCGGCGGCCACCTGCTCCAGCACGGGCCCCAGCATCCGGCACGGACCGCACCAGTTGGCCCAGAAGTCCACCAGCACCGTGCCGCCGGACTCCAGTACCTTCTCGCGGAAGTCGCTCTCGTTTACATGGATCAATGCCATTTCCGGCACCTCCTTTTTACACTTTCTTTTCCAGGCATACCAGCTCCACGCCGGGGATGCCGTTGAACGTGCCCGCCACGATACCGGCCTCGGTATAGCCCAGCCTGGCGTACAGGGCGCGGGCGGGCGTGTTGCGGGCGTTGGTGTCGATGCGCAGGTACGGGCGGCCTGTCGTCCGCGCCAGCTCTTCGTAGAAGCGGACGAATGCCGTGCCGCAGCCTCTGCCCTTTACGGCGGGATCCACCACCAGCGTGTGCAGCACCAGCACCTGCTCCGGCGGCGCGTCATGCTGCCAGCGGCACCGGCTGTACTGCTCCATCTGGCTCTGGTCGATCTTGGCGGCGGCCGTCACGCGGCCCTCGCGCTCCATGACGTACAGCGTCCCGGCGCGCAGGGCGTCCCGCGCCGTCTGCTCCGTGGGGTACACGCCCCGCGTCCAGCCGGTGGACAGCAGACCCTGCTCCTCCCTGTCCAGCAGCGCATCGTAGATGGCGGTCACGGCGGGGATGTCCGCCTCTGTCGCCTTGCGTACCATATCAGGATGCCCTCCTTATTTGGTATATATCCATACCGCCAGCGCGATCTGCGCCAGCAGGATGGCCGGTATGCCCCAGACGAAGTACCAGTGCTTCGTCTTGTGGTGAAACACCCGCATACCCAGCAGCGCGCCGATGCTTCCGCCCAGCAGCGGCAGCAGAAACAGCGTCTTTTCCGGCACCCGCCATTTGCCCTTCCTCGCCCGGCGCTTGTCCGCGCCGTAGACGATGAAGGTCAGCAGGTTGATGACGGCCAGCCAGACCAGCAGCACCGTCCAGCCGCCGGAAGCGGACGCAGCAGCGCCGCTCACTTCTTCAGCTTGGCCAGCTCACAGGCCGTGGCCGTGGCCAGCTTCGCGTTGTTGTACACCAGCTGGATGTTGGCAGCCAGACTACTGCCGCCGGTGATGTCCTTGATCTTGGCCAGCAGGAACGGCGTGGTGGCCTTGCCGTGGATGCCCTGCTCCTTGGCCTCCTCCACCGCCTCGTCGATGGCCTTGTTGATCACGTCCGCGTCCATGGAGTACTGCTCGGGGATGGGGTTCGTCACCAGCATGCCGCCCCGCAGACCCAGCTCCTGCTTGACGTGGAAGGCCTGCGCCAGCTGCTCAGGCGTATCCAGCCGGTAGTCCACCTTGAAGCCGGACTTGCGGGTATAGAAGGCGGGCAGCTCCTCGGTCTGATAGCCGATGACGGGCACGCCGTGAGTCTCCAGATACTCCAGCGTCAGACCCAGATCCAGAATGGACTTGGCGCCTGCGCACACCACCATCACAGGGGTCTGCGCCAGCTCCTCCAGATCGGCGGAGATGTCCATGGTGGTCTCGGCGCCGCGGTGCACGCCGCCGATGCCGCCGGTGGCAAACACGGAGATGCCCGCCATGGCCGCGATCATCATGGTGGTGGTCACGGTGGTGGCGCCGTCGCGTCCCTCGGCCACCAGAATGGGCAGGTCACGGCGGCTGGCCTTGGTGACGCCGGCGCCGGTCTTGCCCAGATAGTCGATCTCCTCGGGGGTCAATCCGGCCTTCAGCCGACCGCCGATGATGGCGATGGTGGCGGGCACCGCGCCGCCGTCACGAATGATCTTCTCCACGTTCAGTGCCGTCTCCACATTCTGGGGATAGGGCATACCGTGGGAGATGATGGTGCTCTCCAGCGCCACAACGGGCTTGCCGGCCTTCAAAGCCTCCTGCACCTCAGGGGCCACGTCCAGATAACGGTTCATAACTTGTACCTCCTTATGTCATGCAATTCTATTTACGCTTTTTTGCTCATGCCTGTATTGTCCAAAATATAGTCCACATTCTCCCAGCTCATGCCGGGGTGGATGGTCTCCGCCACCGTACAGGCCAGCGCGCCGGCCCCGGCGGCCTTCCGCGCGCACTCCGCCAGGGGTCTGCCATGGGCAATGCACGCGGCCAGCGCCGCCGCCATGGCGTCCCCGCCGCCGGTGGCGTTCACCACCTGCACCTTCGGGCAGGGCAGGCGCACGTGCCGCCCCGCCTGGTCCTCGGCGTACAGGCCATCGCTCCCCAGGGAGATATACACCTGCTGAACGCCCTTGTCCAGCAGGACCTTCGCGGCCTTTTGAACGTCTGCCTCATCGCGGATGGTCACGCCGCTGAGCAGCTCCGCCTCCATGCGGTTGGGCTTCAGCGCCGTCAGCTTATCCAGCACCGGCAGCAGCTTGGGCGCCTTGATGGTGGACACCGGGTCGGCCAGGATGGGCGCAGTGCAGTGCTGGCACAGCCATTGCAGCGACGCCTCCGGCAGGTTCGTCTCCACCACCACCAGACCGGCGTGGTTGATGAAATCCAGCCGCTGGCGCAGGAACTCCGGCGTGATGTGCTCGTAGATGCCCATGTCGTTCACCGCCAGCGCCATGTCGCCGTCGCAGCCGTCGATGAACAGGTACGTGCCCGTGCGCCCGCCGGGGATCACCGCGCTGTGGGTCAGGTCAAGACCGATATCCGCTGCGTTTTCCCGCACGGACTGGGCGAAGCTGTCCTGCCCCAGCACCGTGACCATGGACACCTGCTCCCCCAGCAGGCACAGGTTGTGGGCGATGTTCCGCCCCACGCCGCCCAGCGACGTGGTCACCCGGCCGGGGTTGGAGTCCCGCGCCACCAGCGGCGCGGCGGACACCGCGCCGATGTCCATATTCACGCCGCCCACCACCACGATGTAGGGCGCCTCCCGCAGCAGGTAGCCCCGCCCGGCGATGTATCCCTTTTTCATCAGGTTGGAGATGTGAACGGCGGCGCTGGAGCGGGTGATGCCCGCCTTGTCCGCCAGCTCCTGCTGGGAGATCAGGGGATTTTCCCGTATCCATTCCAGCAGCTGACGCTCCCGCTGTGTCATAGCACCGCCTCCTAAGCAAAATTCGTTTTCTAATCGTATGCTTATTATATACACACATGCTGCCTTTGTCAACAGAAAAAACGCCCCGAAGGGCGTTTTTTGTCGTCCGGTACGGCGCTGCCGCGCCGGGAGACGGATTCCCACGCCAGTGACACGGTCACTGGCTCGGAATGACAGCGCGGCGCTGCCGCGCTGATGGGACGTCGGGGACGCCGTCCCCTACGAGGTGCGGAGTCGGGACGTTAGGGACGGCGGGGCGCGCTTTACAGCTCTTGCGTCACATCCCGCAGCCACGCGGCCACCTCCGGCTCCAGCAGCGGCGACAGCGTTTCGTACACCCGCCGGTGGTAGTCGTTCAGCCACGTCCGCTCCTCCGCCGTCAGCAGCGACACGTCCAGCGCGTCCCGGTCGAAGGGCGCCAGGGTCAGCGTTTCGAAGCGCAGGAAACGCTCCTGCTCCGCCGGCTGCACCAGCAGCAGGTTCTCGTGGCGGATGCCGAACGCACCCGCCTCGTAATATCCCGGCTCATCGGAGAGGAGCATCCCCTCCTCCAGCGCCGGGTGGGGTATGCCCTCCACGAACCGCCAGCGGAAGGACGGCGGCGACTCGTGGACGCTGAGCACGCAGCCCACGCCGTGGCCGGTGCCGTGGTCGTAGTCCAGTCCCTGTTCCCACAGGGGCATCCGCGCCAGCGCGTCCAGATTCTCCCCCATGACGCCCCGCGGGAACCGCGCCATGGCCAGCCGGATATGTCCCCGCAGCACCAGCGTGGACATGCAGCGTTCCTGCGCCGTTACCTCGCCCAGCGCCACGGTGCGGGTCACATCGGTGGTGCCGCAGCGGTAGTGCCCGCCGCTGTCCACCAGCAGCAGCCCGCGCCGCTGCAGCGGCACGTCCGTCTCCTCCGTGGGCTCGTAGTGAACCACCGCGCCGTGGGCGCCGTAGGCAACGATAGCCGGGAAGCTGTCCTCCCGAAATTCCGGCTGCGCCGCCCGGCACCGGTGCAGCAGCGCCGCGGCGGACAGCTCCGTGTAGTCCTCCGGATGCGTTTTCATGTGGTACAGGAACCGGCACATCGCTGCGCCGTCCTGCACATGGGCGCGGCGGAAGCCCTCCTGCTCCCCGGCGGACTTCACCGCCTTGCGGCGGGAGGCCGGGCTGTCCGTATCCAGCCACTCCGTATGGGCGAGGCACCCGGCGATGCGGGCGTTGGCCGTGGCGCTGTCCGCCATGACCCGTGTGCCGGCGGGCAGCGCCTCCAGCAGCGCGTATATGTCCCCGTAGGGGCGCAGCGCCACGCCGTCCGCCGCCAGCTGCCGCCGGATGTCCTCCGGGAAGCTCTCCGCCTGGGCGCACAGGACGGCCTCCTCCCTGCCCAACAGCAGAAAGCCCAGAAACACCGGCGTACACGCCACATCGCCGCCCCGCAGCTCCAGTGTCCACGCCGCGTCCGTCAGGTCGGTGAGCAGCAGATACGACGCGTCCCGCGCCGCCATATCCTGCCGCAGCAGCGCCAGCTTCTCCCTCCGGGTCACGCCGCTGTCAAACGCCCACACCGGCGCGGCGGACAGGGGCGGTCTGTCCGACCAGACGCCCTCCGCCGGATCGAAGCCGCCGTCCATGCGGACGCGCTTGCCCGCCAGCGCCTTTTCCAGCGTGCGGTACAGCTTTGTGCTGACGGTGCGCCCGTCAAAGCCCAGCGCGCCGCCCTCCGGCAGTCTCTCCGCCAGAAAAGCCGACAGCGTGGGCACGCCCGGCTGTCCGGCGCGCATGAGTTCAATGCCGCTGCCGGTCAGCTGCCGCTCCGCCTGTAGGAAATAGCGCCCGTCCGTCCACAGGTACGCCTCCTCCGCCAGCACCAGCAGCGTACCCGCCGAGCCGGTGAAGCCGGAGAGGTACGCCCGCGTCTTGAAGTGGTCGCCCACATACTCCGAGCCGTGAAAATCGTCTGTAACCACCACGCAGGCGTCCAGCCCGCGCAGCGCCATGCGCTGCCGCAGCAGCGCCAGTCGTTGAGAAACAGTCTGCATTTGCATCACCCTTCTTTCGGGGACAGTATACCATATCCGCCGCGAAAAAACATCCGTTTTCCAAATTTCCTTTTCGTATAACGTCTGCCGCTTCCGTGTACAATGAGATATAGTCTATAAGGAGAAAGGACTGACTGACGTGAAAAACCAACGGGAACGGCGTACATGGGAGACAGCGGGGATGCTGCTTACCCTGCTGCTGGGCAATCTGCTGCACTTCGTCTACGACTGGACGGGGCAGGCATCCTGGGCCGCGTACATCTCCGCCGTCAACGAATCCACCTGGGAGCACATGAAGCTGCTGGCCGTGCCGTGGATCCTGTGGACGGCTGTGACCATTCTCATAGAGCGCCGCGCGGACTGCGCCGCGCCCCGCGCCGCCGGGCTGCTGACGGGGCTTATCCTGGTCCCGGCGCTGTTTTACACCTACACCGGCATCTGCGGCAAAAGCGTGGACGTGGTCAATGTGCTGATCTTTCAGGCGGCGGTGCTGGCGGCATGGCTGGTCAGCCGCGGTCTGCAAAGACGCGGCTCCCTCAGCGCGCCGCTGTGGCAGGTGCTGGGCATTCTGGTGCAGCTGGGCGCAGCCGCGGTCTTCGCCGTGTGGACGGTCAATCCGCCGGAGCTGCCCCTTTTTGTGGATCCCACCAACGGCACCCGCGGCGTATGACCGTGGGCGAAACGGCACAGCGTCCCGCCGGGGCGCTGTGCCGTTTTTTGCTTGAATTTTCCATATTTTGCTCATAGCTGCACAGCATCGCGTAAAATCGCCTGTTTTTGTCGAAACGTGTCGGAAAATGTCGAACAAAAGTGGAACGGTTCGACAAATTACGGTTGCATTTTCCGGGGAAAAGTGTTATTTTTGATAACGGTGTAGCGATTCGTGGTGTGTTTTGATGTGTTGTGCACCGTAAATAATTTGTTAAGGGGGAGCTTACGATGAGTGAGCAGATCACCGTCTGCATAGCAGACAACGACGAGGACTACCGAAGATGGCTGGAACGGGAGCTGGGCAGCGCGGGCGATATCCGCATCGCCGCATCCGTCAGCGACGGGCGGCAGGCGCTGGCTGCGGTGGAGCAGCACCGTCCGCAGGTGCTGCTGCTGGATCCGATGCTGCCGGGTCTGGACGGCGTGGGGCTGCTGCGGCGGCTGCGGGATGACAGCGAAACGAAGTGCATCCTGCTGTCCGGCTATTTCGGCGACGGCGCGCTGCAAAGCGCGCGGGACGCGGGGGCTTACGCCCTGCTGCCCAAGCCGGTGGACGGCGCGTCCCTGCTGGAGCACGTCCACGCCGCCGCCGTGCCGCAGGGCGTGCGGCCGGCGCCGCAGCTGGAGGCCATGGTCACCGCCATCATCCACGAGATCGGCGTGCCGGCGCACATCAAGGGGTACCAGTACCTGCGGGAGGGGATCATCATTACGGTGCAGAACATGGACGTGATCAACGCAGTGACGAAGGTGCTGTATCCGGAGATCGCCAAGCGGTTCGGCACCACCGCCAGCCGCGTAGAGCGCGCCATCCGCCACGCCATCGAGGTGGCGTGGGATCGGGGGGACATCGAGACACTGCAAAAGTACTTCGGCTACACGGTGAACTCCGCCAAGGGCAAGCCCACCAACTCGGAGTTCATCGCCATGATCGCCGACCGCTTGCAGCTGCAATTGAAGCGGAGCTGAGGACGGCGCTGTCATTCCGTGTTTCTCGCTTTCTGTGGGCGGACAGATACGGCGGGACGTCGTGGACGCCGTCCCCTACAGGCGGTTATTGGTGGCGCTTGCGGTGGGGCGATGCAGACATCGCCCCACGGAAAGCAGATCCTACAAAAAAGCACCCCCGCAGCCATCGGCTGCGGGGGTGCGTCTGCTTCTGTTACTGGATGGAGATGGAACTGCTCTTGGGCAGCTGCTTCTTCGCGTTCTTGGGCACGGAGACGGTCAGAATGCCGTCCTCGAACTTAGCGGAGACATCCTCCGGCTCCACAGCCTCGCCCACATAGAAGCTGCGGCTGCATGCGCCGGCGTAGCGCTCCTGACGGATGTACTTGCCCTTCTTATCGGAGGTGTCCTTATCCAGACCCTTCACGGCCTGAATGGTCAGGCAGCCGTCCTTCAACTCCAGCGTCACCTCGTCCTTCTTGAAGCCGGGCAGGTCAACGTCCAGCTCGTAGCTGTCCTCCGTCTCGCGGACGTCGGTGCGCATCAGGTTCCTGGCGTGCTTGCCGTACAGCGGGTCGCGGCCACGGGGCATCATACCAAAGGGATCGCCAAAGAAATCATCAAACAAATTCTCACCAAAAATGCTGGGCAACATACGTCATTCCTCCATTCGTATTGTCCGGCGGCTCCGGTCTTTCTTCCGGCACCGCAGGACTGTTACCACTGATTTGTATACATATCATCCCCTGCGGGAGGTTCGCTTCCGTTCCCCTCTCTCAAGGTTCGGCTTTATTATAACGCCGATTTTAGCACTGTCAATAGGTGAGTGCTAATGTTCACAAAGGAAGCCATTTTTGTTCACAAAATATACGATTTCTTCCGCGGCAGCCCGGTTCTGCGGGGTTGACAGCGCCGCCGGCGGTGCATTACAATGGCGGTATCATCAAGAAGGAGGGTGCTTCTATGCGCGTGATCGACCTGACCCACACCATCCGGGAGGGGATGCCCGTCTACCCCGGCACAGAGCCGCCGGTGCTGGCCGCCGCCAACTCCTATGAAAAGGACGGCTTCAAGGAGACGATGCTGAGCATGTTCTCCCACACCGGCACCCATGTGGATCCGCCCGCCCACCTGTTTGCCGGGCGTACCACGCTGGATGCCTTCCCGCCGGAGCAGTTCATAGGCCGGGCGCTGGTCATCGACTGCCGCGGGCTGGGCGAGGGCGAGGCCATCACCATGGCGCAGCTGCTGCCCTACGGGGACAAGCCGGCGCAGGCGGACTTCCTGCTGTTCAACACCGGGTGGGACGCCCGATGGGGCACGGACGCCTACTTCGGCGACTATCCCTGCGTGGATGACCAACTGCTGGACTACATTCTGGCCGGAGAATACAAGGGCATCGGCTTCGATGTGATCGGGCTGGATCCCATCGCCGATGAGAACCTGACGCGGCACAAGCGGCTGTTCCGGGAAAAGGATATCCTGAACATTGAGAACTTGAAAAACCTGCACCTGTGCGGCAGCGATCTGTTCTCCTTCGGCTGCTTCCCACTGAAATGGGAGGGCAGCGACGGCGCGCCTGTCCGCGCTATGGCGTGGTTTGAGGACTGATTGTTTGTGACTGGTGCACAGATTCCCGGTAACGGCAGGGGCGATGTTTGCCCAATTCCCGCCTTGTATTTTCCTGCGGTGGGAGTAGAATAGCGCTGCGATGTTTTATACCTTATACGGAGATACATAGATACATATATGATAAGGAGGCACTCACTATGACCTATCAGGAGATCCTGGCCAACGCCCGCACCTGCATGGGACCCTACTGCAAGTCCTGTCCCATCTGCAACGGTGTGGCCTGCAAGAACACCGTGCCCGGCCCCGGCGCCAAGGGGCTCGGCACCGGCTTTATCCGCAACTATCAGAAGTGGCAGGAGCTGTGCGTCAACATGGACACCATCTGCGAGAACGTGCCGGTGGACACCACTTACAGCTTCTTCGGCAAAAAGACCGTGCTGCCCGTGTTCGCCGCGCCGGTGGGCGCCATGCAGCTGCACTACGGCGACAAGTACGATGACCTGACCTACAACGACATTCTGGTGACGGCCTGTGCCGATGCCGGTATCGCTGCCTTTACCGGCGACGGTACCAATCCCGCCGTGATCCAGGCGGCGGCCGAGGCGCTGAAGAAGAACCACGGCTGCGGCGTGCCCACCATCAAGCCCTGGAATATCGACCTAATCCGCGAGAAGATGGCGCTGGTGGAGTCTGCCGATCCCATCGCCATCGCCATGGATATCGACGCCGCCGGTCTGCCCTTCCTGAAGAACCTGACCCCGCCCGCCGGCAGCAAGACGGTGGACGAGCTGAAGGAGATCGTGAAGATGATGAACGGCAAGCCATTCATCCTCAAGGGCATCATGACCGTGAACGGCGCGAAGAAGGCGCTGGAGGCCGGCGCCAGCGGCATCGTGGTCAGCAACCACGGCGGGCGCGTGCTGGATCAGTGCCCCGCCACGGCGGAGGTGCTGCCCGCCATCGCGGACGCGGTGGGCGATAAGATGACCATTCTGGTGGACGGCGGCATCCGCACCGGCATGGACGTGTTCAAGGCACTGGCGCTGGGCGCGGACGCGGTGCTCATCGGCCGCCCCTTCGTGAACATGGTCTACGGCGGCGGCGCCGAGGGCGTACAGGTCTATGTGAACAAGCTGAAGGCCGAGCTGGAGGATACCATGGCCATGTGCGGCGCCCACAAGCTCAGCGACATCAAGCGCTCCATGATCTTTGGCTATTGAGCCGGGAGGACGTACTCACTATGAAGGCATTACTCATCAACGGCAGCCCCCACGAGAAGGGCTGCACCTACACAGCGCTGCGGGAGCTGGCGGACACGCTGGAGGCCGAGGGCATCGAGACGGAGATCGTACAGGCCGGCAAGACCGCCCACGCCTGCAACGCCTGCGCCTCCTGCAAAAAGACCCACCGCTGCGTATACGATGATCTGGTGAACGAGACGGCGCCCAAATTTGCCCAGGCGGACGCGCTGGTCATCGGCTCGCCGGTGTACTACGCGTCTCCCGCCGGCGGCGCCATCTCCTTTATGGATCGTCTGTTTTTCAGCACGCCCTACATCGACAAGACCATGAAGGTGGGCGCGTCAGTCGTCTCCTGCCGACGCGGCGGCAACACCGCCACCTTCGACGCGCTGAACAAGTACTTCACTATATGCGGCATGCCTGTGGCCAGCAGCCAGTATTGGAACATGGTCTACGGCAACACGCCGGAGGAGGTACGGCAGGGGAA
>ENA-ORSA01002344-ORSA01002344.1-human-gut-metagenome-genome-assembly--contig:-NODE-2344-length-13681-cov-3.580141_pt1 | contig 13681 bp, 8 predicted proteins | sample MGYA00242179_ERZ509142 | MGnify/ENA primary metagenome ERZ509142 (study PRJEB26280, sample SAMEA2338659) | human gut metagenome | biome: human gut; feature: human-associated habitat; material: faeces... | reverse complement strand
CCCAGCCCATCCGCTGTACCGGCTGCCAGCGCAATGACATTTTTAAGAGCCGCACCAATCTCGACGCCCAGCATGTCCGGGCTGGTGTAAATGCGGAACACCGGACTCATGAACACACTCTGCATGAACTCGGCAGTCTTTTTGCGGTGCGCCGCTGCCACACAGGTAGTCGGAAGTCCCCGGCTCACCTCCTCGGCATGGCTCGGTCCGGAAAGGACGGCTACCTCCGCCAGCGGAAGTTCCTCCTCGATGACCTGTGACATCGTCATAAGACTCTGCTCCTCGATTCCCTTCGCCACATCCACGACAATCTGACCGTAACGCAGGTATTCCTTCATCTTCGCCGCCGTACTGCGGACATAGACGGACGGAACCGCCATAATCAGCATATCCTTCTCCGCCATCGCGGTGCGCAGATCAGCTGTCATCTGGATTTGATCCGGAAGTACAACCTCCGGCAGATTTTTGTGCCGTCTGGTGCGGCTCATTTCCTGGATCTCTGTATCAAATGCGGACCAGATTGTCACATCCTGCCCATTATTGTTCAGAAGCACCGCCAGGGCTGTGCCCCAGGTTCCGGCTCCGATAATTCCTACTGCTGCCATCCTGATACCTCCCGACCTGCTTTTCTCTCTTCTTCTCTCTACAGGTCAATGTTATTTGGAAATTTTTATACACTCCCATTACTTATGACGTTACTGTTCATGCATACGTGCCCAGTAACGGAATTTGCCGTGGCTTCGCATTTAAATACGGCAAATTCCTGCTGCCACCACGTTTTCTTACGGCACTTTCGGTTCCAAAAGTGCCTACCTGTGAACAATTACCTTATGGCAACTATGTAAAGTGTTGTTAAACTTCTCTCATGATTTCTTCGCGCCCAGTTTGTTTTCTGTGCCGGACAACAGACGCCCAATATTGCTCCGATGGCGCCAGATCGCCATGCACATCAGAATCGCGCCCAGTGCATAGAACTGGATGCGGTTCGGCGTGCTTACCCGGTAGGAACCCATGCTCTCAAAGATCACAAGCTCTGCAAAAAAGGTGATCGACACAAGAATCGAACCAAGCGATACATAGCGGGTCAGGAACACCGTCACGGAGAAAATCACGAAACAGGTCAGCGTAATCCGCAGATCCATCGCTGTCATGATGCCCGCCATGCAGGCAATTCCCTTGCCGCCCTTGAATTTCAGGTAAAACGGGAAATTGTGACCGAGTGTGACTCCCAGACCCGCATACAATGCAAGAAGATCCACGTCCGCATTTCCCTTAAACAGCAGACGGCAGACTGCCATTGCAAACACCGCCTTGAAAAAGTCCCCTAAAAATACGATCGCGCCCGCTTTCTTTCCCATCACACGCAGGACGTTCGTAGAACCGGCATTTCCGCTGCCGTACTGGCGGATATCCATATGATTCGCCTTTCCATACAGATAGCCGGACTGGATCAGACCAAAGATATAGCCAATCACAATACAGATGAGACGTTCCATTATTGATCCTTCCCCTTTCTCTCGCGGATCAGGAATTTTAAGGAAGTTCCCTTGAATCCGAACGCGTCACGGATCTTGTTCTCGAGATACCGTGTATATGAGAAATGCATCAGTTCCTTATCATTGACAAACACAACGAATGTCGGTGGTTTGACCGCTACCTGTGTCATATAGTAGAGCTTTAAACGCTTGCCCTTGTCAGACGGCGGCTGCTGCAGTGCCACTGCCTCTGCCAGGATCTCATTGAGAACGCCAGTTGCAATACGCAGTGTCTGATTTTCGCGCACCATGTCGATCATCTCAAACAGCTTATTCATACGCTGTCCGGTCAGTGCGGATACGAACACGAACTCCGCATACGGAATAAAGGACAGAACGGTCTTAATCTTATTGGTGTACTCATAAATAGTCTTATCGGTCTTATCGATCGCATCCCATTTATTTACCACGATGATAATACCTTTTCCACGCTCATGTGCGATACCGGCAATCTTTGCATCCTGCTCGGTTACTCCCTCTTTCGCGTCGATGACCATCAGAACCACATCAGCTCTCTCAACCGCCGTTACGGTACGGATGATGCTGTAGCGCTCCAGCTCCTCCTTGATCTTGCTCTTGCGGCGCAGACCTGCCGTATCGATAAAGACATACTCGGTACCGTTGCGAACGATCTCTGTATCGACCGCATCGCGGGTCGTACCGGCGATATCCGATACAATGACGCGGTTCTCGCCCAGAAGCTTATTTATAATAGAAGATTTACCTACGTTTGGTTTTCCGACAATCGCCACTCTCGGACGGTCATCCTCTTCCTCGTCGCCGCTTCCCTCCGGGAAATGTGCCACGACTTCATCCAGCAGATCGCCCAGTCCCAGACGGGAGGCTGCCGAGATCGCTACCGGATCACCGATACCGAGGTTGTAGAACTCATAGACGTCATTGCCAAATTTCGCCGGATTGTCTACTTTATTGACCGCCAGAACAACCGGTTTTCTCGATTTACGCAGCATATCCGCCACCTTGGAATCCGAATCGGTCATGCCCTGACGCACATCTACGATAAACAGGATCACATCCGCCGTCGCGATCGCGATCTCCGCCTGCTCACGCATCTGGGACAGGATAATATCCTTCGTATCCGGCTCGATACCGCCAGTATCGATCAGGGTAAAAGCATGGTCTAACCAGGTACAGTCCGCGTAAATACGGTCACGCGTTACACCTGGAGTATCTTTTACAATCGAAATCATATCGCCCGCAAGGACGTTGAAAAGGGTGGATTTTCCCACGTTTGGACGTCCAACGACCGCCACCACCGGTTTCTTTTTCATATTTATGCCTCCATTTATTTTCATGCTCCGCAGCTGGTTTGTAAATCCACAGCTGCTATTTTTATTGTCCAGTTACTTGTTTCATTCATTGTGATGCATTTCACATCCAGACGCTTTCTTTCTGTGTGTCCGAAAGCACGTTTTCCTCTGTATTTCCAGCCATCACGTTTCTTTCTCATCCTCCAGATCTGAGTCTTCCTCTTCAAAACAAACGACTTCGTCCGGGGCATCCTAATCCAGGTCTTCCGGCTCATATGCGTACACCTGTACGCCATCCAGATCTTCTTCCTGCCAGTTATCATCCATCTGAGCGGCAAATTCCTCCGGATCCGGCTCATACTCGCCATGCCTGGAGCTTTCCTCCTTCACAGGAGCCAGAATTGCTTCCACAAAATCACGTCCGCTTGATTTTACAATATCCACCGGAACTTGTAAAGCATTTTGTACATCCGTGCGGGTCAGATCATCCAGAAATGTCTCCTCGCCGCTTCGGAACATGGCGCTTGGAAGCAGCAGGCGGCTGCCAAGCGGCTGTTCCTTTAACTGTGCAATCAGATCCTTTGCCGTGATCAGCCCCGCCACCGTGATCCGCTCACCAAAGAAGTCATTGCGGATCGCATATACATGTACCTTTTTCCCCGGGAACTGGCGGCACACGCGCTCTGCATACTGCTCAATATACGGGGCAGCCAGCCGTCCCGTTGCAATCGAAATCTCCTCCGGGCACACCTCGCCAGCCTCTCCCGGATGCAGCTGCTCCAGCGCCTCGGCTATCTCCTCCTCCATCAGGCGAATCATGCCGACCCCATTTTCCAGCTGGATATAGCCATCATAGCGATCCGCTTCCGGAAGCGGGCGCCCGGCGCCCATATAAAACTCATCGCTGGCGTGAATGAAGTGAATACCGTGTTCCGCATAGATCTTCTTCTGCCATTTCTCTATCAAATCAATGGTATCGCCCAACTGCTCCGGTGTAAACGGCTCAAGCGGATACAGACCATCACGGTACTTCGAGAGACCGACCGGCACGACCGAAACACTCTGCATCGCCGGAATGTATTTCGTCAGATCACGGATCGAACGGTCTAACTCCGCCCCGTCATTGACACCCCGGCATAAAACGATCTGACCATTCATCGGAATATCCGCCTCATACAGGCGGTCGATTTTCTGGAGTGCCTCACCGGCAAAGCGGTTATGAAGCATCTTGCAGCGCAGCTCCGGATTTGTCGTCTGCACTGAAATATTGATCGGCGCCAGCTTAAACCGGATAATCCGCTCAATATCCTTATCCTTCATATTCGTCAGCGTGATATAGTTGCCCTGCAGGAACGAAAGTCTGGAATCATCGTCCTTAAAATACAGTGTCTCACGCATGCCCGGCGGCATCTGGTCGATGAAACAGAAGATGCACTTATTCCTGCAGGAACGATAATCGCTCATCAGACCATTTTCAAAGGTAATCCCCAGATCCTGATACTCATTTACGATATCCAGTTCCCACTCCTCGCCGTTCTTCTTGCGGACCAGCAGCGTAATCTCCTCACTGTTTATCTTATATTCATAATCAAAAATATCCTCTATCTCATCTCCATCGATCGTCAGAAGGACGTCCCCCGGCTCCAGCTCCATTTCCTCCGCAATCGAGCCCGGGTCGACCGATTTTATCAGATGACCTTTTTTCATTTATAAAATCCTCATTTCAAATATTTTTAAACCCTAAGAATCCAGTATTATATTAACAGTAATCAGCTTTTTTGTAAAGTTGTGCTTCTGATTCACAGATGCGGATTTTTTTGTTTCATAGGAAAATGCGTCCTATGAAATAAAAAAGAAAGCAAGCCAAATATTTGATTTTTTTGTAATTTTCTCATTTGCTATTGACGTTTCTTATCGTAAAATGGTATAAAATAGTTGTATTATGTCCTGCAAATGGCAGACAAACTTGTACGCTCTGCCCGCATGCATCGAAGGACCTACACTGTTTGGAGGTATTATCATGTCGAATGACTACGTGTTTAATGACACGCTTCCGGTTGCGCCGCTTAAAATTGCCGCACTGGAGAGCTGCCGGGATCTGGCTGAGAAAGTCAACTCCCACATTATCAATTTCCGCCGCAACGATATTGAAGTCCTGAAAAAGCGTCAGGAAAATTTACAGTACCGCGGCTATGATGCTGATTCCTACATGCTTGACTGCGCGTGCCCGCGTTTCGGAAGCGGTGAAGCAAAAGGCATCGTGAATGAGTCTGTCCGTGGTACCGATATTTACGCCATGGTCGATGTAACCAACTACAGCCTGACCTACAAAATGAGCGGATTTACCAATCATATGTCCCCGGACGACCATTATCAGGATTTAAAACGTATCATCGGCGCATCCATTGCTACCGCACATCGTGTCAATGTTATCATGCCGTTCTTATATGAAGGACGCCAGCACAAGCGCAGCGGTCGTGAATCCCTTGACTGCGCGATGATGCTCGAAGAACTGATTCAGATGGGCGTAAGCAACATCATTACCTTCGATGCACATGACCCGCGTGTACAGAACTCCATTCCGTTAAGCGGTTTTGATAATTTCATGCCGACCTACCAGTTTATCAAGGCATTACTGAACCATGACAAAACCTTAAAGATCGACAAGGACAACCTGATGGTTATCAGCCCGGACGAGGGCGCTATGTCCCGCGCCGTATATCTGGCAAACAACCTGGGGGTTGACATGGGTATGTTCTACAAACGCCGCGATTACTCCCGTGTTGTCAATGGACGTAACCCGATCGTTGCCCATGAGTTCTTAGGTTCTTCCGTTGAAGGAAAGACCGTTCTCATCATCGATGACATGATCTCCTCCGGCGAGAGCATGCTGGACACCTGCCGCGCCCTCAAAGAGCGCAAGGCAAAACGCGTCGTTGTATGCGCTACCTTCGGTCTGTTCACCAACGGACTTGAGAAATTCGACGAATTTTTCGCAAAAGGTTACCTCGACTGCGTCGTAACCACCAACTTAAACTACCACACGCCGGAACTTCTTAAACGTGACTGGTATGTAGAAGCTGATATGAGCAAGTTTATCGCTGCAATCATCAACTCCCTGAACCATAACGTATCTCTGGAGAACGCACTGACACCGACTGCGAAGATCCAGAAGCTGATTAAGCGGTATAACGAGGGACAGATGTAATGAGAATTGACGGCTGATAAACGGCTGTAAATTTCAAAAAACTCCTGCATAAACAGATAAATCTTCATTCTGTGTATGCAGGAGTTTTTCTGATTTCATAGGAAATTGCGTCCTATGAAACAAAAAATTATTAATCTACTTAACCCGCGATTTGCAATTCAACCCATACCCGATCATTCCGCCAATCATTCCCCCTATAATATGAGTCATATGAGAAATATTGTCCTGAACCATAATACCATCCCAGACCTGCTGCCCTATAAACAGAACCGCCACCAGAATGAACGTAACCGGTATTTCACCCTCGCGAAAATTTGTAAACGAAGATAATAGTATAAAGGCAAACACAACTCCACTGGCACCGCACAATGCGGTCGCCGGAAAAAGGATATAATTTGCCAGTCCCGTCACAAACGCTGTCACAAGGGTAACCTCCAGAAGAACCCTCGATGAATATTTTTCTTCCAGCATCGGTCCAAGTAATAGCAGATAACTCATATTACCGATTAAATGTGACCAGTCCGCATGTCCAAAAATATGTGCAAACATCCGGATCCACGTCATCGGTGACAGGAGGGAAGAATGGTATGTCATAAATAAAAGCAGCCCGCTTCTTCCGCCCGTGAGGTAGTTTAATAACGTGGCAGCAAAACTCACAGCCACTATGCTCAGCACAACCGGAGCATTCCATGTGATTCGTAAATGTTTCTTCATAAGCATCCTACCTGGAACCCACTTTTAATAACGCGTCCTTTAACTCTGTCTCAATCTTGACAAGTTCTTCCTGTGCCTCTACGCGCTTCTGGGAACCTTCTTCGTGAATTTTTACGACCTCATTGATCGATGTAATGATATCCGCATTGATCTTTTTCAGCGTTTCCGCATTTTTTCTAAACAGTTCATTCGTCATTTCATCCAATGCATTCTGCGCGTTTAATGCCCTGGTCGTATGCTCAATTCCCAGCGCCAGAACCATCTGGTTTCTCCATGCCGGAATTGTATTCAGAATATCCGAGCGGAGCTTATCCACCACTTCCTGATCCGCATTCTGCAGCAGGCGGATCTGCGGGGCCATCTCTTCAGATGTTGCTGATAATGCAATCTCACATGGGAACTTTGTACTTTCGTATGCTGCCGCCTGATTTACGAGTGGATGCATCTGTGTTAAGAACGTAACATCTCGCTCATCTTTTGCAGTTGTACTATCAAATGTAACCTTTAATAGCGGAGCACTTGATTTCAAGTATGCATTCCATAATTTTAAAGCACTATTGGTATTTACAACCTCAACCGTCTGAAGATTTTCTAAGAGTTGCTGTCTCTTTTCTCCAAACAAACGAAGTGTTTTCACTTCTGATTTTCCTCGAATATATTCCCCTTCTCCAAGTAAATCATCCATAAAAATGTTAACCATATCATAGATGCCTGATTTCCGCGACCCCCAGCCATCACAAATTCACCTTCTCCCATCCTCTCTCTAAATATCCATTCATCTTCCGTTTCAGCTCCTGATTCTCCTCCGCCTCCAACAGCGGATCTTTATCCATTAATTTCTTCACTTCATCCGAAACTGCCTTCAATATATCTGCATCTGCAAATATATCTGCTAAATGGAATTCGAGATCACCGCTCTGGCGGACGCCAAATAGGTCGCCGGGACCGCGCAGTTTCAGGTCCTCGGAGGCGATGTAGAAGCCGTCATTTGACTTATTGAGAATATCCAGCCGCTTTCCGGCGTCTTCTTCGCCGGAGGCGTTGACCATGATGCAGTAGGACTGGTCTTTTCCTCGACCGACGCGCCCGCGGAGCTGATGGAGCTGCGCCAGACCGAAACGCTCAGCATTTTCGATCATCATAACGGTGGCATTCGGAACATTGATTCCGACCTCGATGACCGTGGTGGATACCAGTACATGAATCTCATTTGCCGCAAATGCTTCCATGATCGCATTTTTTTCTTTTCCCTTCATCTTTCCGTGCAGATATTCCACCCGGATCGACGGGGACAGGGCGCGGCGCAGCTCTTCAGTATAATCGATGACGTTCTCTGCCTCCAGCATCTCGCTCGGCTCGACCATCGGGCAGATGACGTATGCCTGACGTCCGGCGCGGACTTCATTTTCGATGAAACGGTAGGCATTCGGGCGAAATTCACGGTTCACGACACAGTTCTTGATCGGCTGCCGGTTTGCCGGAAGTTCATCGATGATGGAAATATCAAGATCCCCATATAAAATAATCGCCAGCGTCCGCGGGATCGGCGTCGCACTCATGACAAGCACATGCGGCTCGCCGCCTTTTTTGCTCAGCATTTCCCGCTGTGCCACTCCAAAACGGTGCTGTTCATCCGTGATTACCAATGCCAGATTGTCGTACACCACTTTTTCCTGAATCAGCGCGTGAGTTCCAATCACGATATCTGCCTCATGATTTTCAATCGACTCTCTGGCAAGCCGTTTTTCCTTCGCTGTCATCGAACCGGTCAGAAGCACCGGCCGATATGTGATTCCCAGCGACGCAAACAATTCGGTCATCGACTCGTAATGCTGGCGCGCCAGTACCTCCGTCGGCACCATCAGTGCCCCCTGATATCCATTTGCCGCCGCCTGCAGCAACGCCAGAATCGCCACAATCGTCTTACCCGAACCAACGTCGCCCTGAATCAATCGGGTCATGATATACCCGCCGGACAAATCGGCGTACACCTCCCGGATTACCTTTTTCTGTGCCCCGGTCAGAGCATATGGGAGGCGCTCTTCCACCGACGCCATTTCCTCAGAAAACGCAAATGGATATGCGCTCTTTTTATCTTCTTTTTTGTCTTTGAGCAGGCGCACTGACATCAGGAACATGAAAAATTCATCAAACACAAGACGTTTCCGGGAAAACATCAGTTCTTCCCGGTTTGCCGGAAAATGGATGTGCTCCAGCGCATAGTTGATTTCCGCCAATCCGTACTTTTCCCGCAGACCAGCCGGCAGATATTCCCGTTCCATCTGGCGTATCGTGAGGGCTTCCGTGACTGCCTTTGCGATCGTCTTATTGCCAAGTCCCTTCGTCTGTCCGTAAACCGGCTGCATAGACGACACGACTTTCGCATACTGTTCCTCGCGGTAGATCTCCGGCTGCTCCATCGTAAGTCTTCCCCGTTTTTTTACCACACGGCCACGGAAAATAAAGCGTTCCCCCGCCTTGAGCGTCCCGCGCAGATAGGGCATATTGTACCATGCCAGCGCCAGTGTGCCTCCGCTGTCCCGCAATCCAGCCGTCGTAACCTGCAGGCGCGCTCCATACCGCACCACATCCGCCGTTTTTGCCAGGATTCCGCCGACTGCCGCGATCGTATCTTCCTTCAGTTCCGCGATCGGCTGTGGTTCCTTAAACTCGTCATAAGCACGCGGATAATAATGGAGCAGTTCTTCCACCGTTTCCACGCCTATTTTTTGAAATAACTTTGCCGTCTTTTCACCGATGCCCTTAACAGCGGTTATATTCTGCTGTTCCATTTATCTCCTCCTGCTTTTCAGAATATTCTCCGGAAAATCAGCCACGCGGACAGTTACCGGACAAAAAATCCGGGAATACATTGGAATGAAAGAGAGGCAGGACGCAGGGATCTCTCCCCTGACCTGCCTCATTTCATACTTATGAATTATTTTGTTTTATACGTCAAATGTTTTATCTGCGCCATCACATAGAAAATTCATTTTCTTGTTATCTGCATTTTCTCAGCCAATCGTGCAGATTCATTTAACGCATTTCAATCACTTTAAACGACCTAAATCTACTCTACCGAAATCATATAATAATAAATCGGCTGCCCGCCATTCTGGCATTCAAATTCGCAGGATGTAAATTCTTTGCGGGCTTTCTCACAGAATGCCTCTGCGTCCTCTTCCGTGACATCCTCACCATAATAGATCGTCACAAGCTCAGACTCATCATCTACCATCTTACGAAGTGACTCCATCGCGGTCTCCTCGATATTCTTGCCAACTGCCAGCATGCCGCTGTCGCCGATCCCCATGATATCGCCCTCTGCGATCTCCATACCATCGATCGATGTATTGCGGACTGCGTAGGTAATCTGACCGGTCTTAACGTGGCTCATCTCCTCGGTCATCTGTTCCATATTTTCTTCCGCCGTCAGATCCGGAGCAAAATTAATCAGCGCCGTGATACCCTGCGGAACCGTCTTGGACGGAACTACATATACCTTGGTATCTTCTGACAGGCTCTTTGCCTGTTCTGCCGCCAGAATAATATTTTTATTGTTCGGCAGAATGTAAACTGTCTCGGCATGGACTTTTTCGATTGCTTCCAGCATATCCTCCGTACTCGGATTCATCGTTTGTCCGCCCTCGATGATATAGTCAGCGCCGATGCCCTTGAAAATCTCAGAAAGACCTTCTCCGACCGATACGGCGATAAATCCATATTTCTTGCGTGGTTCTTCCTTCTTCTCTTTGGCTTCTTCTTCTGCCTTCTGCTGTGCCGCCAGACGTTCGGAATCTTTGATCAGTTTCTCCTGATGTTCCTCGCGCATATTGTCAATCTTGATGCGGGACAGGGAACCGTAGGTCAGTGCTTTCTGAATCGCCAGACCTGGATCGTTTGTATGAACGTGAATCTTGACAATATCATCATCTGCCACAACTACCAGGGAGTCGCCGATCGTGCTCAGATAATCTTTCAGTTCCTGCTCTGTCGTCTCATCCGCCGGTTTTTCTGCATTGATAATAAATTCCGTACAATAACCAAAACGGATATCCGCTGCCTGCGTGCTTCCGGCGCCTGTTGCTGTTTTTGCCGCTCTATTTCCCGATACAGACGGAGTAACTGCCGCGTCGATATCCACGACTTTTCCTTTTAAGCCCTCAATACAGCCCTTGATAACCTGAATCAGACCCTGTCCGCCAGAATCCACTACACCTGCCTCTTTCAGAACCGGAAGCATCTCCGGTGTCTGGCTTAAAACATATTCGCCGTACTCCAATACTTTCTCTGAAAATTCAAGTACGTCCTCGGTCTGCGGTGCCAGTTCTGCCGCTTTATCCGCCATTCCCTTGGCAACCGTCAGAATCGTACCTTCCTTCGGCTTCATAACTGCCTTATAAGCTGTCTCCGTCGCACGGTTAAATGCGTCTGAGAGAACACTCGTCGTAATGACATCTACCGTCTTAATCTCTTTCGTAAATCCGCGGAAGAGCTGTGAAAGGATAACGCCGGAATTGCCTCGTGCGCCACGCAGGGAACCGGAGGAAATCGCTCTCGCCAGCGCCTCCATCGTCGGATTTTCAACGGCTGCCACTTCTCTGGCTGCTGACAGAATCGTCATCGTCATGTTCGTACCGGTATCTCCATCTGGAACAGGAAATACGTTCAGCTCATTGATCCATTCCTTGTTGGCCTCCAGGCCCTTTGCTCCAGCCAGAAATGCATTCTTTAACATCCCGGCATCTATATAATTCATGCCCACAGGGTTTGTTCCTCCTTAATCTATCACTCTTACGCCTTCAACATAAATGCTGATTTTCTCAACCTTCATGCCAGTAAACTCTTCTACTTTATATTTTACACTCTCGATCAGGTTGTCCGCAACGGTAGAGATGCTGACCCCGTATGCCACGATTACGTGGAAATCGATGCTGAGTGCATTGTCCTTGATGGCTACGTTGATGCCGTGTGTCAGGCTTTCTCTTTTAAGCAGTCTTACCAGACCATCTTTCATACTGACAGCCGCCATGCCAACGATACCGAAGCATTCTACTGCTGTCGTTCCGGCGTACATTGCAATTACTTCCGGATCGATCTGGATCGAACCCATTTTATTGTCGATGCGTCCTTTCATATTGACAGCCTCCGTTTCTTTACTTGTTTTTGTTTGATTCGAATTTTATGCCATGATTTTTTACGGGCTGGACATGCGGAGCCGGGACGGCTCCTGTGTCGGCGCGTGGGATGAGTACTTCACGGGCTGGACATGCGGAGCCGGAGCGGCTCCTGTGTCGGCGCGTGGGATGAAATATATGCGTCTCTCTACCCCGTCATGCAGCTCGATTCCGCTTCGCTCCATCTCGCTCACGGGCTTCGCCCTATGGATAAAAATGTCTGAAATACGGCTTATGTGCAAGCACAACACCGTTTTTCAGCCTTTTTTATCCGCATGACTCATGGCTTACGCGTATATTATACACCACCCACGTTAAAAAGGAAATAGAAAATAGACATCTGTCGAAAACTTTTTTTATTTTTTTTGGTTTTTCACTTGCATATTTTTCTATTTTCTGCTATTATACCTTTGTTATGGATTTTAATAGGAAGTCCAATGATCGGTTAAGGAGGTGCTACGATGGCTAAGTGTGCAATCTGCGAGAAAGCTGCTCATTTTGGTAATGCAGTGAGTCATTCACATAGAAGATCTAACAAAATGTGGAAAGCTAACGTTAAGTCTGTTAAGGTTAAAACTAATGGCGGAGCTCAGAAGATGTATGTATGTACTTCTTGCTTAAGATCCGGTTTAGTTGAAAGAGCCTAAATCGAGTTTAACTGGCCTCAGGTGTCTGCCTGAGGCTTTTTTCTTGTCCTTAGCATAATGAACGACAAAAAATGTTGGAAATATGCTTTTTGAGCACATTCCAACATTTTATATAAAACCTCTCCTTCAAAACACCTTAAAACAAGTTCAGCAGCGTTCCATACAGCTTCTCATTTCCCATCACCACCAGCGCCAGTTCTTCTTTTGCCTCGCTGAGCTGATAAAAAAGATGTCTCACATCGCGCTCCGTCGAGCGCAGATACCCCATTTCATCATAATAATAGCGCCCATCCAGCCGATTCACCATGCGATCGACTTCTCGCGTATGGCGAGATTGTATTTCTACGGCAGAATCGGATTGCTTTTCCAGTTTTTCCTGCCAATCGGATTCCTGGCACTCATATCCCTGACGGATGTAATCATTCAGCAAATTAGCTGCTTCTGACTCATCGTTGGCATAAACCACCGCGACATGGGGATAGCGCCGCATTCCGCGTCCGTGCGGCAGGTGCATCATATTTTGTATAAAATAGGAAAGTTCTGCATTCGCACGGATCCGATTCGTCAGGTGGAATGTCTGGATTCCCGGCTGCTCCCCCAAGAGCTTTATTGCACCCAGATCCAATTCTTCCGGCGAAATCATATCCTCACAGTTACTGGAAAAAATAACCGGACGCGTTTTGCCGATCTCCAGCAAAATTTCCAATGTATTGGGCGACAGAAGGTGTGCCTCATCTACTAAAATCGCGCTGTATGCTTCAAACCTGATTTCCGCTCCCGTTTGAACACTATCCTCCGCCAGGTACTCCACCCGCCGCAGCCGCTCATGCAGCACCTTCCACTCTTTTCCCGCTTCACCGCAGTGGATCATGCACACCCGTTGCCGCCCGGAGAGTTTCATCGCAATATCATATAAAAGCAGCGTTTTTCCCGTCCCCGGAAGCCCGGTAAACCAGAAATATCCCGTCCGGTCTGCCCGGATTTTCTTTAAAATCTGGCGTTCAATATCCCTCTGCTGGTATGTCAGGAAATATTCTTTCTTTAAGAACCGTCCCGGCTCTGTGAGCGGCGAAATCAGGTACAGCTCCGCCTGAAACAAGTCTTCGATATCGCCTGGATAATCAGCACT
>ENA-ORSA01002341-ORSA01002341.1-human-gut-metagenome-genome-assembly--contig:-NODE-2341-length-13690-cov-2.929886_pt1 | contig 13690 bp, 16 predicted proteins | sample MGYA00242179_ERZ509142 | MGnify/ENA primary metagenome ERZ509142 (study PRJEB26280, sample SAMEA2338659) | human gut metagenome | biome: human gut; feature: human-associated habitat; material: faeces... | reverse complement strand
CTGTCCGTCTGCGCAAAATCATAATAGGAGGTCTGTTTTACAAACCTTTGGCCGATTTTCCCCTGGCCGCGTTTTTGATTCGTCTTTTCCTCTGTATTGGCATTCATGCAAATTCACCTGTCCCTTTGCTAAAAACACAACGCCCTCTGCGCGCAGCAGCGGCTCCTGCTCGATAAATCCCGGCGCCGTATGGCCGCTGCGGTTTACAATGCGATGGCAGGGCACCCCCGCCGTTTTGCAATGCGAAAGCGCCTGCCCCACCTGCCGGGCCGCCCTGGGCCTGTTTATCCATAGCGCAATTTGCCCATAAGTAGCCACCTTGCCTTTGGGCACCCGGCTTACCATTTGATACACCTGTTCGGAAAACGCCGGTTGTTTTTCTTTATTTTTCTTCATCTGAAATCTGCCTCATGGCGCCGGTATTTGTATCCATCACAAACCCTTCTATCCGCACATGGGTCGGCACCAACGGATGATTTCTCAACAGCTCCACCGCCTGTAAAACCGAAGTATCCACATCGTCAAACCCGCTGAGCCACTTTTCAAAAGCAATCCCGCAATAATCCATCATGTCCAGCGTGTGTTGGTCAATCCCCTGCTCTTTCATCTTTTCAATCAAGGCTTGGCTGTCCATATGCTGCACGCCGCAATCTGTATGGCCGATGATCAAAATTTCCTCCACGCCCAGTTCATAGATGGCAATCAGCAAACTGCGTACCACGCTTCCAAACGGCTGCGTCAGCGTAGCGCCCGCGTTTTTAATGATCTTTACATCCCCATTTTTCAGTCCCAGCGCCGCCGGCAGCAGCTCTGTCAGCCGCGTATCCATACAGGATACAATCGCTATTTTTTTATCGGGGTATTTGCTGGTTGTGTATTGTTCATATCGTTTTTCAGCCACAAAGGTTTTGTTATAGGCCAACAATTCTTCCATCATGGTTGGTTCCTCTTTTCTGTCGGTTTGTTTTTATTTTATCATCGTTTGCATACAGGTTCCATTGCTTCTCTTCCGGTCTAAAGAAAAAAGGAACGAAGCGTCGTTCCTTTTCGCTTTCTTGTTTACAGATATACCACGGTATTTTCTCTGCGTTTCGGGCCTTGTTTGTTTTCCGTTTCGGTAGGATAGCCCAGGGTAATAAAATGAAACGGATGCAGCGGCTCTTCCATGCCCAATTCTTTTAGCAGCGCGCCACCCTCTTCGCTTTTCAGCCACGGAGTTAGCCACCCGATATAACAGCTGCCCAGCCCCACGGCATGCGCTGCCAGCATAATGTTTTGCGATGCCAGCGCCGTATCCACTTCGCCCCAGTTGCTGTTCCATTCCGGTTCTTTTCTGTAAGAAACCAGCAACAAACACGGCGCATGGAAAAAGATATGAAAATCCGGATCGCTGGCTCGTTTCATATGGCTTTCGATGCCGCAGTTTGCCATCCATTGTTTGCCCCGGCTGTTAATTTCGTCGATCGTTTTAGGGTCGGTAATCACCGTAAAATGCCAGGTCTGCCTGTTGCTGGCGCTGGGTGCCCACAAGCCTGCGTTTAAAACAGCCTCCAATACTTCGTGCGGCACCGGCCTGTTTTGATAGCTGCGCACACTGCGTCTTGTTAAAATGTTCTGAAAAACCGCTTGTTGTTGATCCATTTTTTAACACCTCCGTTGTTTTCATCGTACCCCATCGGTTTTGCAAAAGTCAAACCGAACCGGTTTCGTTCTGTTCGTAAATCACCAGCACATCGCCGTTGTTAAGCTTGGTCTGCCCGTTTGGCAAAAGGCAGTTTCCCTCCCGTTTAATCAACACAATCAATTGCTTTGTACGCGGCAACTCCTGAATGCGCTTGCCGATGCGCTCATCCTTTTTCCCCAGCGTCTGCTCCTGCAAAACCAAGTTATTTTCGCCCGCGCCCTCAAATTTCGGTGCCGCCAACACCGCGATGTCCCCTTCATGCAGCGTTGTTTGCCCATTGGGAACTATCGTTTGCTTCCCGCGAATTACCATCACAAGCAGCATTTGAGGTGGCAAATTGATCTGCGCAATCTTCTTTCCCTGCCAGGGGTGCCCGTTTTCCAGCGCCAGCTGCATAAACTGCACCTGCTCTTCCTCTGCATAGTCGGTAAACGTTTTTAATACATTGGCTTCGCCGTCTACCATGTGCAGCTTTTTTGCCATCCAAGGGAGCAAGGTGCCTTGAAAGGAAATGGACAACAGCACCACGCAGAATACAATATGAAACAAATCATATCTGGTATAGGCAGGATGAATCGTAGCCATAATCGCAAACACAATCGACGCTGCGCCGCGCAGCCCCGTCCAAGAAACCAGCCCGCACTGTGCGCTGCTGCACCCAAACGGTTTTAGCAGCCCGAAAATTACCAGCGGGCGAATGAGAAACGTGAGACCCACAGCAATCAGGAAAGATGAGGCAAACACGGTCGGCATTTGCGAAGGAAATGCAAGCAGCCCCAGTAGGAAGAAGATCAACATTTGCATCATCCCGGTCAATCCGTCAAAAAAATGAACCAGCGCTTTTTTATTGGGGATTCGTGCATTGCCCAGTATAATACCTGCAATATACGCGCTCAAATATCCGTTTCCACCCAACACATCCGGCAACGCATAGGAAAACACCGCCACAGCTACCACAAAAATTGCATCAAACCCATTGGTTTCAAAGGAAAACCGCTTTAATACAAATAACGAAAGATACGCAATTCCAATGCCAAACAGGCCACCGAGAAAAATCTGCTTTGCCACAAGCAATATCATTCCACCTACTGTTAAATCGCCCTGCATCAGAGAAAGAATGATCACAGTCAGCATATAGGAACAAGGATCGTTGCTGCCGGATTCTATTTCCAAAAGAGAGGCAGTATGGTCCTTTAAGTTCAATTGCTTGCTGCGCAAAATGGAAAATACGGAGGCCGCATCGGTAGAGCTGATCACGGCGCCTATCAACAGGCTTTCCAGCCATGCCATCCCCAACACCCATCTGCAAAACAACCCGGTAAATCCGCAGGTTAAAATTACGCCGGCCGTGGACAGCAGCATGGCCTTTCCTGCAATGGGCTTGGCTTCTTCCCAGTTTGTACCAAAGCCACCGTAAAACATGATGAAAATCAACGCTATCGAACAAATCTGTTCGGCAAAAGCATAGTTTTCAAAGGGAATTTTCACAACACCATCCGAACCAAAGAATAACCCCAAAGCAATGAAGAACAACAGCATAGGCAATCCCATTTTCCCTGAAATCTTATTGAGTATCACACAGCAAAGAATAACTACGGCACAAAGCAACAAAAAACCCGACATGCATTTCTCCTTTTCCTTTTCTTTTTATAGTAACATTGAAAAAAATCTCTCGCAAGCAAGCGTTTGGTTTTGTCGTTTTATTGCCATATCTCAAATATTTTTGTTTTCGTCTTTTCCATCGCTTTTTTATATTTTTTAAACCCGGCTTTTGCCTTTCTGTTTTCTTTTCACCTTTTCCCGGACGAAATTTATATGCGTTTCCATACGCCGTATATGTCTTCTCTCCTACGTTAATTTTCTATAGGTTTCGTCGAAAATTACTCAAAATCCGTCGAATTTTGTCGAATTTTCAAGAATAACATCGGATTTTATCGAATTAGTTGATGAGCTGTCAAAAATTGTCAATAATCAAAGGTGGAATGAGAGGAGCTATGATTCAATGAATGCAATCGATATCGAAAAGATTGTCTTTGCTCAATTATCAACGTTTGGATTTAAGCACCACAGTGCGGGATTTCGTTATCTCTGTACAGGTTTGCAATTAGCTTTGGAACAGCCAAGCATTCTTAATGAGATGACAGAAAGATTCTATCCTGCCGTAGCCGCGGTTCACGATTCTACTTCATCGGCTGTGGAAAGCTCTATGCGCAGAGCCATCTTAGATGCCTATGAACACGGAAACCGCAAAAAGCAATTTCAAAAGATCTTTTTGCGCTACACGCATGAATGCCCCACTGTCTCCGAATTTATGACGGGCAATGTCCACAAGCTGCTTTATGGAGACCTTTGATCTTTTTCGTTTCCCCCGGAAGCCATCAACCCCATTCGGGTTAACCGCAAGTCCCCCTGCCGGTTGATGGCTTCTTTCCTATTTTCTTTTTTAAGGCTGTCCGGCTTTGCGTTTCATGCAGCTTTTGCACCCTGCACAAAAAATAAGCGCACGGCAAGCCCCCAATTTTTTATTTCCCCCTTCTTTTTACATTTTTCTTCAAACATCCAAACTTAGCCCTTGACAAGCATTATAAAATGATATATCATAATCAAGTCTCAAATAGAGATTTCGAGGTGTAGCGCAGCTTGGTAGCGCGTTTGGTTCGGGACCAAAAGGCCGCAGGTTCAAATCCTGTCACCTCGACCATATCGAGTATTCATAAGGGATTTAACTTTATGAATACTCGTTTTTTTGTTACGGTTTTATGTACAGAGCAAGCGTTTACGGTAAGAAACTTCATTTGTGTGTTGGCTCGCGAGATGATGAAAAACGAAGATACGAAAAGGCAGTTGTATAAAGAACGTGCAAACATAACATTTGATGAGCTTTTAGCGTCGAAAATGAGGCAAAAAATATGAATGGGCGGCGAAGCGATGCAGGACATTTTTGAGATGGCGACAAAAACAAATGCTGCTGTCTACCATAAATTTGGAATCGGTAGTGATTGATGTGTTTACATACAACATTGCAAGGACAGCGGATTAAAAAGCGTTTCCATCTTTCTGCAGAAAATTAATCCAATATGCCGCCGGTTACGAATGTACAGCTTCTTGCCGATGTTGACGGAACGCAAATTCAGATCTATAGAACCAAAGACGGGGAAATTACAGTCTATAACGATTACGAAATAGATGCGTTTTTGGCGGATTTGGAAGTCGAATTGCCGTTTGTTTGACGTCAATGTCGGGAATACGAGCAGTGAAAGACGAAGCCCACATTGAAGCGTCAAAAAAACACAACTACAGCAAGGAGGCGGGCGAGTTCTATGGTAAGATTGAAAAATATAGCGATTAAAGATGCCGTTATTGAATGCGATATTTACCCAGAGGATAGCGCACAAGCGGGGCGGGTTTCTGTTGATATGGAATCCAAGAAGCTAATCGCGTTCAAGTTGCCTGCCGGATACGAATATTGCAGGAACCATGTAGAACACGCAAAAGATAACCTTGTTTCTTTCATTGAAAAAATGATATCTCAGAAGAAAAACTGATGATGTGGTATTAAAGCACTTTGCAAACGCAGGGTGTTTTTTATGGAAAGGGGTTAAACATGGGTCATACGGTTGTTCAACAAAATGTTCTTATTCGGTTTCGTTTTTAGTGTTTTCATTTTCTCTTACTCTTATGTTTTTCTCGTTTTGGTTGCGGCTCCAAAAGTCCGCTTTGCCGGCGCATTTTCATTTTTTCCTGCCAAGCTTTTCTTTTAGACAAACAGCCGTCCTTGCCCACCGTGTAAAGCTGTCCGAAAAAACGGACAGCACCGTATCCCCCGCTTCGGCCAAAACGGGATGGTTTTCTGAAAATTTTGACATCCGAATTCCCTTCTCGTTTCGCTTTTTAGCTCTGTTTTTCTTCGATCAACGTTTGAAAAATCCGGTTTTTATCAAATGTATTCGTCGTAAACCCGGGAATCTCTTTGATCGCTTTGCACAGGCTTACGCTGAATCCCGTTAAAATCTGCCCGATCTCCTCTTCGCCATACGGGCAATCCCCCGTTACGATCAGCGTTGCCAGGCTGTGTACCACCAGCCACAGATCTCGAAAATACCGGTCAGCCTCTGCCGGAGTCATATGGTAAATCTTTTCCAGCGAAGGCCGCGCAATGGTTTGCAAATGTTCCATGGCGCTCAGCGGTCCGTTGTTTTCCCCCGCAACTTGCTGCAAAAACAGCAAGCGATACAGCGCCGGTTCGTCCTTTGCAAACCGGATATACTGCATGCCGAGGCCGTAAAACGGAATCTTTTCTTTCAACCCCTCCATAGCATAGGCTTCGTATTTTTTCTCCGCCGCCGCATACACTTCGCTTCGCACCGTATCCATCGACCCAAAACAGGTGAAAATCGGCTGTGTGGAGGTTCCCAATTCCTCTGCCAGCGCTTTGGCCGTAAGCCCCTCCAAGCCCTTTTTTCTCACAACCGCCACCGCGGCCGAAACCATTTCTTCTCTAGAAAATTTATTTTTGGGCGCCATCCGTCCGCTCCCTTTCTTTGTATTTTGCTAATTATATATCATATGTTATACATCAATCATTGTTATAAATTATATCGACAACTTTGTCAAGATCAAGCCCGCCGGCCTTTTTTAGTTCTTGCTGTTCGCAAATCTTTTCTATACAAAAAACAGGAGCCTTTTTTGGCCCCTGCTTTTGCTGTTCTCATCCGATCTGATGGCCGCATTCCGGGCAAAATCTGCTGCCGGGCTGTACCACGCTGCCGCAGTACGCGCATCTGTTTTCCAGCTTTGCCCCGCAATAATTGCAAAATTTCGAACCGGGCTGGCAGGCATTCCCGCACGAAGGGCAAACAGCCTGCTGCTCTTGCGGCGCCGCCTGCGCCTGCGGCCTACTTGCTTGGCCGCCGTTTGCCAGAAGATACCGCTCCACCACCTCAAAAATCTCTTCCGGAAGCTTTTTTTGCCGGTAAGCGCCAATCCCCGCCGTCACTGCCAACGGCCATGCAATAAACAACCCCACAGCGCCCGCGCCGATTTTATCCGACCATTCTCCCTGGCCTACCACAACGTTCAAATTACTGTCTATCTGCGTCAATTGTATCGTGGTTGCCATGCGCATTCCCGCAATGGTCTTCCAGCCGTCCTTTGTCTGCCGGCCCTGGATCACATAACCGTCTGCCGTTCTGGCGCCCTGCACCTCCATATTTTTTACAGAAGATAAAAAGTCCTCCAACGCTTTCGCCACGCCTTCCAGCCGTATCGTGGCCGGAAAGTGAAACATTTTCGATTCGTTTGCCATTTTACATCCCTCCCGTTCTTTTTGTCTGCGGCCATTGCCCTTCTCCGATATGCTTCAAAATCCGCTCCGTTATATATTGGATAGACAAAGCCCTTTCTGCCTCCGAAAGGTCTGCCGCCGTGGTCAGCATTGTCGTGTGCAAAATCGAGGTGTCCAACGATTGTTCCGTAACCGCAAAGGCATATTCCCCAACGTTGCCTTTCACATTCACTTCGGCTTTGATATCCCCTGCCATTGTTTTTTTGTATTTGCCTTTCATCCGATCCAAAACATCAAAAATCGCATATACCACCATGCGCCGTGGATATTCCACGTCTTTTTTTAACCCCGGCATGTTTTTCTCCTTTCGCATCGGTTTCCCTTGCTTTTCAAAAGCCGCCCTCAGCCCTGCGCACGCCTTATTGCGGGCGCAGGGTAGACAGCACATTGCCCAACAGCACGTTGGCATTTTCCATGTTCTTTTCGTCGCTTCTCAAGCCCACAATATACGGTTTCCCCTGAATATCCGCCGTTGCAATGATCACCGTATCGGATTTATGCTGGATGTTTTGTATCTTCCAGTTTATGCCGCCATATGTCTGCGTGCCGCTTTCGCCCAGGGAAGCTTCCTTGTTCTTTTTCCATATCTGGCACAGGTATGCCATACATTCATCGGCTGTGTTTCCCGCCGCGTTGCCCTCTTCCATCTCCAGATACAGTGCATCGTCATCGCTGAAATACAGCATCATGGCCGTCCCGCTTTTCCCGTTTGGCAGCGTAAAGGTCGATGTGTTTGTCTTTTTAATCAACGACGTATCGCAAATCGCTTTCACGCGGGCGGAAGAATCCGAAACAATGCCGTAGGAAATGTCTATCGCCCCAGTGCACCGGAACGAGGACAGCGCGTTATACACTTCCGTTTTCCCGGCCGTATCCTCGAAAAAATAGCAGCCTACCAGAAAATAACAGCCGAAATCGTTCTTGCCTTCCACGGCTTCTGCGATAAACTCCATTTGCTTGTTGTCTTGCGTAGCGGAGAAGAGAATCTGATACGCATTCTGGTTGCCGATCGTATCCGGCCCGGCCGTTAAAATGGAGTGCTGCGCGTTTTGCAGATTCATCTTTTGCACCAGCTGATCCACAATGGCTTCCCGGTTGTTTTCCACATCCGAAAGGGAATACACCGGCCCGCCCAAAAGCCAGGCATAGTCCACCAACGCAATGAGCCGCTGGTTTTGGTTGTCCACAAATGTCCAGGAATTTTCCTGTTGCGTATAGCTGTTCGGCACGGTGATTTTCCCGGCATAAATGCCCAAATCATATTCTGTGGATCCCGTATTGGAAATCACGTTGGTATCGGTTTGCGCCGTCTGCGTCGGCTGGCTGTTTGCTATCGGCGTTTTATCCTTGGAGGAAAGCGCGATCGGCAAAATGATACACAGCGCAAGTATGCCGATCAGGCCGCCCGCCATCACCCAGCCAATCACCGGATTTTTCTTTAAAAAGGCTTTCAGCTTTTCTATCCCTTTTTGGGGTTCTTCGTTTCTCTGCACGCCCCGGGGCCGTTTATTGGCCCCCCTCGGCTCCGCATTTTGTTCTGCACCGCGCGCCCGCATGCGCTGCGGCGCCAACGTTTCCCCTTTTAACGCGGAAAGGAAGGTTTTCATATCGGCAAACCGGTCCTCGGTTTTAAGTGCCAATGCCTTCATCAACGCCTTTTCCATGCAATCCGGCAGCTGTATACCCAGTTCCGTCGGCGTTTTAAGCGTATCTCCGTGCACGCGCTCTATCGCGTCCGGCGGTAAAACGCCGGTAACGCACCGATACAGCGTAGCGCCCATAGCATATACATCCGTCCACGGGCCCTGGTTGCCATGGCTGGAATATTGCTCTTCCGGGGCATAGCCGTGCTTTAAAATCACGGATACGCTTTTGTTGTTGTCGCCCGCGGCAAACCTGGCCGCCCCAAAATCCAACAGCCGGCTTTCGCCTTTGGCCGTAATATAGATGTTGTCCGGGCTGATGTCCCGGTGCAAAAGGTTTAACGCATGTACCTGTTCCAGCGCTTCCATCACCGGCTGTAAAATGCGCATTGCATTTCCCGGGGAAATCTTTCCGCCGCGTGTTTCCAGATACTCTTTCAAGCTCATTCCGTCTATATATTCCATGACAAAATAAGCCGTGTTGTTCTCTTTAAAATAGTTTTGTACGGACACGATATGCGGCGTGTTTTGCAGCTTTGCCAAAATCCGCGCCTCATCCAAAAACCGTTCCATGCCGTAGCGGTAATCCGTTTCCACGCGCCCTGTTAGCACCACGCTGTATTGGTCGGCATGCCGCGTGGCCATGGCCGAGGGCATATATTCTTTGATCGCCACTTTAATTTCCAACGTCAAATCATACCCCAAATAGGTAATGCCAAAGCCGCCAATGCCCAGCACCTTGCCGGTTAAATAGCGCCCGTTTAAAATCGTTCCCAAAGGCAACGCCAGATAAGGCTGTTCCTCTGTTTGGTCAAACCCGCAATGCGGACAAATCTGCTGTCCCGGTTCTTTTTCCGAAAAACAGCCGTAGCAAATGCGTTCCGGGTTCATATGCCTGCCTCCTCCATTTCTGCCCATATCCAGATTTCTTTTGTCACCTGCCGCGCTCGTTCCGCATGCCGCAGCACCAACGCCTCCAGCCATGATCTGGCATTGTCTGCTTTGATAAATTCAATCTGTATTTCCAAAGGTTCTATGTAAACCTCTCCGCCATACATCAGCAGTCCCTCCCCCTTTTGTAAGGGCTGCGGGGTATCAATCCGTTGTATGCCGCCTTCGGCCGTCAGGTGAAAGAGCGCCGCCGGCGCATTCCCGGCGGGTTCGCTCTCTGTGGTTTGAATTTTTCCGTTCCGTAAACAATATTTGGTCATCCCGTTTACTCCCGGGTCACGATAAACCGGTTGTTGCTGTCGCACAGACAGAATCCATCGCCTGCAAACAGTTTTTCCGTTTCGTTTGCCGTCAGCTTCTTCCCGTTATCCAGATAGGTGCCGTAGGAAGATCCCAAATCCGTAAGCAGAAGGCAGCCTTGGCCCGCATCATAGGCAACCCGGCAGTGCCGTCCGCTGATGCCCGGTGTATTCTGATCGAAAATGATATTGCATACAGACGGGTCGCGCCCTATCACAACGCTGCCTTTAGTCAAATCAAAACGCTGCCCGGCATACTGCCCCGTGATCCCCTTCAATACAATCTTCTTTTCGGCCGCGTTTTCGTTTTGCTGCATCTTCCGGCCCGCCTGCGCGCCATTGGGCTGTGCCGGGGCTATGCCGCTTTCTTTGGAGGCCTGCATCATCATTACAACGCCGCCCGCCAAGGCAATCAAACCGATCGGCAAGCATACATAGCCCATCCACGGCTGCAACAATCCGCTGCCGCCGTTGCCCATCGTATATTCAATCTGCTCGGTGTCCAAAATCTTCGCCAGTTCGTTGATGGTAATGGCATAGTTCATCCCAACGGACACGCCCGTGTTCGGGTCCAGCGCCCCCGCTGCGTTGATGCCGATTACATTCCCATTTTCATCCACCAGCGGGCCGCCGGAGTTTCCGCCCGCAATGGAAACATCCATTTGAAACGCTTCATAGGTGGAATAGTTTGTCGTCGTGCGTTTGCTGATGATGCCCCTTGTCATCGTCACATCGTCTTTATCATACGTTGCAAAATCCTGTTGTCTTACGGAATCCCCCGGGTATCCCAGCGCATAGGCCGTACTGCCGATGTTTACGGTGTCCGAATTGCGTAATGTCAGCGCCGTGCGCTTATCCGTTTCGCTCGGCAATTCCAAAATCGCGATGTCCTTTTCGTTAAAGGGCGAAAAATACACAACTTTCGCCTTTACAAAATCATTTTCCGCCGCGGAGAAATACACGCGGATTTCCCCGCCAAACTGCGTCGAATCCTGTCTGGGATAGGTATATGCTTTTTGCACCACATGCCCATTTGTCACAATATACCGAATGGGTTTGCCCGGTTTCCCAACAGCCCAGCCGGTGCCCCAGCCGCTCTCGCTGTTTCCCTGGTTGTCATATACCGTGGCATATACCATCGCAATGCCGTTTCGCGCCTCGTAAGGGTCTGTGCTTTTGCCGCTTACCAGCCCCAAAATGCCGAGTAAAAGGGCCAATGCGCCTACAACCAGCAGCACGATGGCCGTTGTTTTTTTATTGGATTGTTTCTTTGCTTCCATTTGCTTGCCTTTCTCCTTTTCCGTGATATTTTAATAGAATGGCCGTGTAGTTATCCTGGTTCGGCTGTGCCGCCGACAGGATTTCCTTTTCCAGCCGTTCACAGCCCTGTTGCGGCGGCAGCGCCATCGCCCGGCCGATTTGTTTAATCGTCAGCGTATCGCTCACGCCGTCTGAACAGAGCAGCAATACATCCTCCGGTTCCAGCTTAAACGGTATTCTTGTGTCGTCGCTTTGCACTGTCTCTTTGCCGATGTATTCCGCCAGCGCCCCTGCCTGCGGGTCTTCATACGCCTCGGCTACCGGAAGTCCCTGTTCTAAGGCCCGTAAGGCCAATTCGTTTTTAAATTCCTGCCGCAAGTTCAATGCATACAGCGTTTCGTTTCTCCATAAAAACAGATCGCTGTCTCCCACACACCAAAACCGAAGCGCTCCGTCTTTGATAAAGGCCGCCACCAACGTTGTACCTCCTTGGCCGCGAAATTGCCTGTATACCTTTTGGCTTTGGCGGCAGATCCAATCCCGCACCGCGCCGGTTTCTTCCCACGGGAATGTTTTCAGCATCTGTGAAGAGGTTTGCGCGGCAATCATGCCGCCTTCCGCCATGCCGCCCATGCCGTCGCAAAGGATTGCCAGCAGCCCTTTTTCTTCGTATTGCTGCAAAGGAGAAATGCCAAACGAATCCTGCTGTTCTTCCCGGCTTCCCTTGCCTTGTAAATTGGCAATCTCCAAAATCGGCTGTTGTGTTTGTTTCATTGGTTCTTCCTCTTTTTCCGTCCTGTTCTCTTCTCTTCGTTTTTTTCTCCGCTTACACAGCCATAAACAAAGGCAGCAAAGCAGCAGAACAAGCGCCAGCATAAGCATCCATATACGGACGGCGCCGTTTGGCATCAGCGGCCGATTCAGCCAAAAGAGCAGCGTTTGATGCGTTATGCCTCGTCCCATTGGAATCTTTCTCCGCATAACGGCAAAAAGAGCAACTGGCTTTTGCCGACTTCTATCACGTCATACGCTTCAAGCGGGCGAACCTGTTCCACCTGTTCATCGTTGCAATAGGTAATGCCCCGCCCCTGCCCGGGCGCCAGGGAAAACTTATTGTTTTTCGTATCGTAAATCACTAAGGCATGGCTTTCTCTGGAAACGGTATCGTCTCTGCCCAGCGACACATCCATCGCCGCAGCCCGGCCGATAAAGTTCCGTCCGGAAATCAGTTTAAAATCTTCTCCGCGATGCGGCCCGGCAATGCAGATCAAAAACCCAACCGCAGGATCAAATCCCATATTCTTTTTGATAATCCCCACGGTTTTACCGCTGTCCGCCTGCATAGCGCTGCCGCCGGAAACGGCCGCCACCGTTTTCCCGACCGAGCTGTTGCCCGCCACCGTTTTCCCAAAGCCCGCGTTGGCCTGGCAATAAGGACAGCTTGCAAACCTTGCTTCGTCATAAAAATGCCCGTTATCACATTGCTTCAATTTTGCTTCCTCCTATCCGCATTCGTTTTCTCGAATCACTGTTTTCACTTTATCCGCCCTGTCCGTTTTTGTGCAGGCCGTATCGGTGCCAACCTTGCAAAAACGCGTGGCGCACCTGTGCCAACCTTGTTTTTTCGCCCTTTTTTCTAAATAAAAAAAGCCCATATAGGGCTTTGGTCTGTCTTTTTATTGCAAAAAGCTTTCGTCTATCGGCTCTTGCAGCGCTTTGTCCGCCAGGGTCCATAGCGCTTTGTCATTTTCCGTTTGGTAATGGTTTTTATCCTTGGCCTTAAAGTCATGCGCACTAAAACAAAAGCTGTATTTGCTTTCGTCCGCCATAATAAAGGTAAACACGTCGTCGCTGTCCGTGCTGCTCATCTCTGCCTTTGGGCCAATCTGTATTGCCTGTAACGCCTGTGCCATCTGCAAAACGGTTTGTGCGTCCGTCAGCCGATACCGGGCCGATGCCTCCCCGTTTTTTTCATAGATACAATAAACCGGCTGTTCGTTCTCTATCCGATGAAAAAATTCCGCCTGCTCTTCTGTGCAATACGCCGCTATCTCGGCCGGCTGCGCCACGCAGGACGCCATACACCCTACCGCCAACAACAGCAGCATAAGCCTCAGCTTCCGTTTTGTTTTTCTCATCGAACATCCCCCTTACGGCATTTTCTTTTCCATATATACCTGGTATAGGCCCATTCTGGATTTTACGCCCGCTTTTTCATAAATCGCCGTGATATGCCTTTGGCAGGTACGCCTGGAAATATAAAGCGTTTCCGCAATCTCCTGGATGTTTTTCTCCGTATTTACCAAAAGATCCAACACTTCTATTTCCCTTTGCGTAAACCCATAGGCCTGCGAAAACTGCTCAAAAGCGCTTTTTTGCGATGCGTCGTCGCCTGCCTGCAATTCTCGCTCTTCCATTTCCTTTTTCACAGCTTCGGCTTCCGGCTCTGCTGCAACCTCTGCCTTTGACTCTCCCAAATCCGGTTCTAATGTAAGTGTAGGTGCGTTAT
>ENA-ORSA01002336-ORSA01002336.1-human-gut-metagenome-genome-assembly--contig:-NODE-2336-length-13712-cov-2.779307_pt1 | contig 13712 bp, 10 predicted proteins | sample MGYA00242179_ERZ509142 | MGnify/ENA primary metagenome ERZ509142 (study PRJEB26280, sample SAMEA2338659) | human gut metagenome | biome: human gut; feature: human-associated habitat; material: faeces... | reverse complement strand
GTGAGCGATTTCGGATACTGCCTCTATATCGATAATGTTGGAGTTAGGGTTGCCTAATGTCTCTATAAATACGGCTTTTGTATTATCCTGAATAGCCTTTTCAAAATTGGAAAGGTCGCTCGGATCAACAAAAGTTGTTGTAATTCCATAACTGGGCAAGGTATGTGCCAGCAGGTTGTAACTTCCTCCGTAGATCGTCTTGGCTGCTACAATATGATCGCCCGCACGGGTAATGTTTTCGAAAGCATAAGTGATGGCGGCAGCACCGGAAGCAACTGCCAACCCTGCTACTCCTCCCTCAAGGGCAGCTACGCGTTCTTCAAAAACGCCTTGTGTAGAGTTTGTCAGGCGTCCGTAGATATTTCCCGGATCTTGCAGGCCGAAACGTGCGGCTGCATGAGCGGAGTTATGGAATACATAGGAAGTTGTCTGATAGATAGGTACTGCACGGGCGTCTGTTGCCGGGTCTGCCTGTTCCTGTCCTACATGAATCTGTAATGTCTCGAAGTGTAAGTTCTTTCTTTCCATAATCGTATGTTTTTAAAGTTTAATATTTTGTCTTTATTTTCTTGCAAAGTTAGACAGCGTAGGAATATCGAACAATATATAGCTGAAATATAGAAAATAATACTATTTTTGTACCGTTATATAGAATAAGGATACTGTCTTGTTCTCGATATTCACCCTTTAGAAGAATATTTTTCTATGGATACTTTTGATAAATTGGATAAAGTGGATTTGCAGATACTCCGTACTCTGCAAGAGAATGCCCGATTGACGACAAAAGAGTTGGCTGCACGGGTGAGTCTTTCATCAACTCCTGTCTTTGAACGGCTCAAACGGCTCGAAAGCGGCGGATATATAAAGAAATATATTGCTGTGCTGGATGCTGAAAAGTTGAATCAGGGATTCGTCGTGTTTTGCAGTGTGAAGCTCAGACGGCTGAACAGGGATATTGCAGCAGAGTTTACGCGAATCATACAAGATATTCCTGAAGTAACCGAATGCTATAATATATCGGGAAGTTATGATTATCTGCTCAAGATTCATGCTCCGAATATGAAGTATTATCAAGAGTTTATTCTAAATGTACTAGGCACTATCGATAGTCTGGGGTCATTGGAAAGTACTTTTGTCATGGCTGAGGTGAAACACCGGTATGGGATACATATTTAGTGCTCTAAATATGTTATGTAGCATACTTAACTTCTTTTTGCACATTCATAGTTCCATTTTATAGCAACATCCCTAATTTTATCCAAAAGCTGGAATGATATTTCAAATATGGAAAACATATTGCCAAATATGGAAAATACAGAGCAAAGTCTGGAAAAAACAGACGATAATTATAAAGTGCCCAATCTGGAAAAAGGCATTGCGGTGATTGAATATCTTTCTTCGAGATCGGAAGGAGAAACATTGCAGGCAATCAAGGTGGCACTTGATATATCACAGACTACCGCCTACCGTATCTTGAATACATTGGTACGTTTGGATTATCTTTCTTTCGATGAAGATACGAAGCGGTATAAATTAACCCGGAAATTGTTAACTCTGGGATTCCGTTCGTTGAATGAACATAATCTGCTGGAAACAGTCTTGCCACATTTACGTGATTTGAGAGACAGGGTGAAAGAAACGGCCTGTTTTGGCGTATTGGGCGATGAAAAAGGCATTTTTATCGAACAAGCTCGAGGAGATCACGCTTTTTGCTTTGTCCTGTCACCCGGTAAACCTTTTGAACTGCATTGTTCTGCGCCGGGAAAAGCAATCATGGCCTATCTGCCGGTCACTGTCCGGAACCGTTATCTTTCTTATATGACTTTCCCTCGTTACAATTCCCGTACTATCACTTCGCGCGAGGTTTATCTGGAAGAATTGGAGAAGGTTTATCAACAGGGATACGCTTTGGACAATGAGGAAGAATTGAGCGGGGTGATTTGTGTAGGCGCACCTGTCTTGAATTATACAGGATATCCTTGTGGCTCTATCTGGATTTCGGGACCGAAAGACCGTTTGACGGAGGAACAGTTGCGAAGTACGGTGCAGATTGTCAAAGAGATAGCCGGACAAATCTCAGCAGAACTAGGATATAGAAGAGTATAACAAAAGATCATGCTATAAAAATACGAAACATTATGATAAGGAACTTTTTGCTAATTTGCTTGCTCGGTTGCGGCATATCTTTGGCAACAGCCGGAAACCCTCCTTTCTTTACTACAGGTACTGCTGTTAACGAGAAAGGAGAATTATTGATGACCCAGAAAGGAACCAGACAGTTGGATGTATTTGCTGCCGACGGGAAAACTTTGCTCCGTTCGTACCCGTTTAAGGAAACTCCCACAGGAGTTTTACTTGATGGTGATAAAGCGTATGTGACTACTTTCGAGAAAACCGGGCGGTTGGAGGTCTTGTCGTTGAAGTCGGGACAGATAGAAGCAGCTATTCCTACCGGTTCGGGAGCTTGCTATCCGATATTCTCGGCGGACAAGAAGCATATCTATGTATGCAATCAATTTGCAGGTACAGTAAGTGAGATAGATCCGGCAACGTGTAAAGTTGTCAGAAGCGTGAAAGTCTTACGCGAACCAAGGTCCGCTATATTCAGTAAGGACGGACGATATCTATTTGTGGCTAACTTTCTGCCGGCACAAAGGGCGGACTTGAACATAGTGGCGGCTTGTGTATCTGTAATTGAAGTGAAAAGTTTCACTAAAGTAAAGGATATCCAACTGGCAAACGGCAGTAATGCTTTGCGGGATATGTGTATTACTCCCGACGGTAAGTATATTTATGTATCTCATAATTTAGGGCGTTTTATGGTACCTACCTCTCAATTACAGCAGGGGTGGATGAATACAAGTGCTTTCAGTATCATCAACGTAGAAAAGCAGGAATTTGAAGGAGCCGTATTGGTGGACGAACCCGACCGGGGCGCTGCCGGTGTGTGGGGGATCGCCTGTGATGAGAAGCACATCTACGTAGCCCATAGCGGGACACATGAAATAAGCGTAATCGACCATTCCCGAATGTTGGATAAGTTTCGGAATTATGCGGATAAAGGTCGTTTGGACTATGACCTGACTTTTCTTTACGGACTCCGCAAAAGGATTCCTTTGCAGGGCAACGGACCACGTCATCTTCTTCTCTCGAATAATAAACTGATTATTCCTACCTATTTCGCCGATGTATTAAATATGGTAGATCTGAATACGTTCTCGGTGGCTGCCGTTAATATGAATGTGGGACGTACCGAGACGAAAGAACAAAAAGGAGAGAAGTACTTTAATGATGCGGGACATTGTTATCAGGGGTGGCAAAGTTGTAACGGATGTCATCCCGGAGACGGCCGTACGGACGGTATGAACTGGGATTTGATGAACGATGGAGTAGGGAATCCTAAAAACTGCAAGAGCCTGCTTTATAGCCACGTGACGCCTCCCAATATGATTTCGGGTATTCGTGCCAAAGCTGAAGTAGCTGTACGTGCAGGATTCCGGTATATTCAGTTCTATGAGCCGGAAGAAGAAATGGCCGAATGTGTGGACGCGTATATGAAGTCTTTACGCCCGGTTCCGAGCCCGTATTTAGTAGATGGAGAATTGTCGGAAAAAGCGAAGGCGGGAAGAAAAGTCTTTGATAAGTTGAAATGTGGCGATTGTCATAACGGTCCTTTCTATACGGATCTGAAAATGCATCGGATTGGTGAAGATGTCGAGTTTGAGAAAGGATGGGATACACCTACGCTGGTAGAATGTTGGCGTACGGCTCCTTATTTGTTTGACGGACGTGCTGCCACTATGCAAGAAGTGTTCGAAGTTCACAAGCACGGAATTGACAAGAAAGTATCCAAGAAAGAAATAGAGGAATTAACTGAATATGTAAATTCTCTTTAAGAAGAAAGTGTATGAACTATTGTGATAAAATACATTACTCCCTGTTGACTGCTTCCCCGGAAGATTTTCCGTCGATGATAGACAGTTTATTGTCCCGGTTGCCCGAAGAAGAACGTATACTACGTTTGGTCTTGTTCGGTACGCCGGTTTTAAAAGATGAATATGTCACTCAACGTCAGCTATTCAAAGCGAAAGCGCGCCATTTCTTTGGAGACAGCGAACCGGCTCTTAGTTATGTTCTGCAACCCGTACCGGATGCTCCTTTAGTCATGGAAGTACATAGCTATCGTCCTGAAAGCGATGAACGGATTTTGTATCGGCATTATGATAATATTCCTTACGTATTGTTGGAAAATGAGTCGGGACGTTTCATGTTTGCCGGAGGATTTCAGGGCGATGACCCTTGTGCAGATATGGAACAGCGGTCGGTAGAGGCCTTCCGCCAGTTGAAGGGAGTTTTGGAGAAAGAATCGTTTCCTGTCAACAGCATTATTCGTCAATGGAATTATATAGAACAAATCACCGGATATGACGGAGCCGGCCAACATTATCAGTCGTTCAATAATGTGCGTACAGCGTTTTATGCGGGAAGTGATTGGTCGAACGGCTATCCTGCCGCTACGGGAATCGGGATGAACATGGGAGGTGTGCTGATTGATGTGGATGCGGCAATGTTTCACACTCCTGATGTTTTTGCCACTCCTATTGATAATAAACTGCAAGTTGCTGCCCACGCCTATTCCGAGCAGGTGCTTGAAGAAGCCCGGCAGAAAAAAACAACCCCGAAGTTTGAACGGGCCAAGAGTATGACTTTCCGGGAGCGACGTCTGGTTTATATCTCCGGTACAGCCGCAATCAGAGGAGAAGAAAGTCTGAAGGGAGTCGGTTTGGAACGTCAGTTGCAGATTACTATGGAGAATATCGCTCAATTGATAGATGATGCCCGTTTGGTTATGTTACGTGTTTACCTGAAGAACGAGTCTGATTATGAAGAAGCTCGCAGGGGACTTGAAAGTTATGGACTGAATATTCCTGTTTCCTATTTGCGGGCCGGTGTATGCAGGGAAGAACTATTGATTGAAATAGAGGGAATAGCGATAGATTAAATACGGAAATAATATTAATAATAACAGATAAAGCTATGACTAATTTGAAAAAGTACACAAATGCCGATTTCTACAAGAACGGTGTATTTCAGCAAGAGATTGCCATAGAGGCAATGAAAGAAATGTTTGTCCACTATAACATTCCCTTTACCGGATTTATGGCCGAGAATATGTGGGTAACGGATTTTGGTCTGGGAGACTTTGAAAATGTGGGTATGGGAGGTATCTTTTGGGTGAATGACCCGAAATATGGTTACTTTGCTCATGCCATTTATTTGCTTCCGGGACAGATGATTCCTGAACACGCTCATGTGAAAACAGACTTTCCGGCCAAACATGAGTCATGGATGGTGGAGAAAGGTTGGGTTTATAATTTCTCGGAAGTAGGAGAAACGACTCCGAATGCTCCGGTGATTCCCGCCACACATGGGCCTGTCAAAAGCAAGAATTGCGTGATACAGAAAGTAGGCGATATTTTGCGATTGAAAGAAATGGAGACTTTTCACTTTATGATGGCAGGTCCGGAAGGTGCCGTTGTTTGTGAATGGGCAAACTATCACGATAATGCCGGACTGCGTTTCACTCACCCTACTGCTACGTTATGAAAAACTGGTACCGCATATTAATATTGTTTTTAGTATCTTCTTCTTTGCTGACTTTTACAGCCGCAGCTCAACAGAAGAATACTGATACTGAGCGCGCGCTCGTCTTGAAACTGGCTGCCTACTTGAAGGATTCTTCTTACATAAAGAATACGATTCGACAAATAGAGACTGAAAAGAAAGTCGAAACCCAAATCACCGGATATCAAAAACTTCATAAGCAAGTGCAACGTATGCTTCTGTTGCAAAGCGAATTGAAGTGGCTGAATATGGAAGCGATTCGTCTGGCTTATGAGGACATGAAGCGGATCGAAGGCTTCGATGCAGTAAAGTACCTGCCTATTTTGACCGAACTGGAACAGCAAGTAAAGCAAGGATTCGGCAATATATATAGCGGTGATGAGGCTGTTTTGGTAAATGCGGAAAAGGCCGTAGCCAATAAGCGTGCTATTTTACTGGCCAACCCATTGTTGAACGGCGATAAGATATTGACCGTTCGTTATCAACTGGGAAACAGGGATCGTCGGGCAATGGCTCCCGAACTGGGTACGCAGTCGAACAACTGGAGTAATCAGGAATCAGCCCGCCGGAAAGGTTTTAACGCCGATATTGTTGAGTTAAGTAATTTGCGTGATGAAGTACAAATCCGCACTATTTATAAGCCTGACAATACTTCTTCCATTGCCGATTTGAAACTGCATTGGGATGGAGACCGTGCGATGTTTACCCAGACAATGTCTGACAATCGTTGGAATGTGTTTGAAGTAAAACTGAATAACGGCGATTGTAAGAAATTGATTGATAATCCCGAACCTGATTTGGAATTTTATGACGGGACTTATCTGCCGGATGGACGTATCATAGCCAATTCGAACATCGGTTACCAGGGAGTACCCTGTGTCAATGGGAGCGACCCTGTAGGAAACATGGTACTTTATACGCCGCAGAGTAAAAATCTCCGCCGTCTGACATTTGATCAGGATGCAAACTGGAATCCGGTGATTATGAATAACGGACGTGTGATGTATACTCGTTGGGAATATACTGACCTGACTCACTATTACACCCGTATTGTGATGAACATGAATCCTGACGGGACGGAGCAAAAGGCACTGTATGGAAGTGGTTCAATGTTTCCCAACAGTACATTTGACGTGCAACCTTTACCCGGTTATGCTTCTGCCTTTGTCGGAATCATTTCGGGACATCACGGGGTGGCACGTTCGGGACGTCTTATTCTGTTCGACCCGGCAAAAGCGCGTAAAGGAGCCGCCGGTATGTTGCAGGAGATTCCTCATCGCAACCGTCCCATCGTTGAAGAAGTGAAAGACAGGTTGGTCGACGGGGTATGGCCTCAATTTATCAAGCCTTCTCCACTCAATGATACTTATTTTCTGGTTGCCGCAAAATTGGATAAGAATGATTTGTGGGGTATCTATCTGGTAGATAAGTTTGATAACGTGACTTGTCTGCATAAAATGGAAGGGGAAGGATATATCAGTCCGATAGCCGTGCGCAAAACGGTGACTCCGCCTGCTATACCCGACCGGGTGAAACTGGACGATAAGCAGGCAACGGTCTTTATACAGGATATTTATGAAGGTGAAGGATTGAAGGGGATTCCGCGTGGAACGGTGAAGTCGCTCCGTTTACACGCTTATGAGTATGCTTATGTCCAGACACAATCTGACCATAACTGGCATGGTATCCAGTCGGGTTGGGATATTAAACGTATGTTGGGTACCGTACCGGTGGGGGAAGACGGCTCGGTTATTTTTAAAATTCCTGCCAATACTCCGGTTTCTATCCAACCCTTGGATAAGGATGGAGTGGCTGTACAATGGATGCGTAGCTGGTTGACAGGGCAACCGGGAGAGATTGTCTCTTGTGTGGGATGTCATGAAGATCAGAACCAGATTGTAATCCCGAAACGTGTGATTGCTTCACAGAAAGCACCGCATGCTCTCACTCCCCCGGAAGGAGGAACCCGTTCATTTACTTTTGATCTGGAGGTACAACCTATTTTGGATCGTGCCTGTATCGCTTGCCACAATGGTGAGGGAAAAGCATTCGATCTGCGTGGGGGCAAGAAAGATGGCAGGGGATATGGAACATCCTATCTCAATCTTCATCCTTATGTGCATCGTCAGGGCGGTGAGGGAGATATGGTGGTACTTTATCCTTATGAATATCATCCTAATACCAGTGAGTTGGTCCGTCTTTTGAAAAAAGGACATTATAATGTGCAACTGACGGATGCGGAGTGGAGGAAAATTTATAACTGGATTGACTATAATGCTCCCGACAAAGGATATTTCAATGCTAATGTTCTGAAATCGTTCCCGTATCAGGGATACGACCAGATAGAACGCCGCAAGCAACTGACCGATAAATATGCGGGCGGTGCCGGAGTGGATTGGAAAAAAGAGATTGCCGATTATGCTGCCCAACTGAAAAACAAAGGTGAGATAAAACCGGTAATGCCCAAGAAGGTGAGTCCTGTGAAGGAGAAAGTCCTGAAGGTAAAAGGGTGGCCGTTTGCTCCGGACAGGGTAAAGGAAATGCTAGCCGATGAGAAAGAGACCGTTAAGGTGTTGGAAATAGCTCCGGGCGTTCAAATGACATTTGTACGTATTCCTGCGGGTGAATTTGTTATGGGCAGTTACCATGGGGAGCCGGACACTTATCCCACTACCAAGGTGAAGATAGATAAAGCGTTCTGGATGGGCGAACTGGAAGTGACTAACCAACAGTATAATACTATATTCCCGCAGCATGACAGCCGTTATGTGGATCAACAGTGGAAAGATCATGTCGTTCCGGGGTATCCGGCTAATAAACCGGAGCAGCCTGTTATCCGCGTAAGCTATAATGACGCAATGGAATATTGTAAGATATTGAGTCAAAAGACCGGACTGAACATTACGCTTCCTACCGAAGCGCAATGGGAATGGGCGTGTCGTGGAGGAAGCGACGAGGATTTCTGGTTTGGTAACTTGAATGCGGATTTCGGTAAGAAAGATAACTTGGCCGATGTGACAACCAACAAGTTTGCAGTGAGTGGAGTCGATCCGCAGCCGATGTCTCCCGAATCGCCCTGGTACAAGTATTATACGTTCCTTCCTAAAGCAGCCAATGTGGATGACGGAAGTTTGGTGCAGGTAGGAGGAAAGAAGTATGAGGCAAATCCGTTCGGATTATACTGTATGCATGGCAATGTTGCCGAATGGACGCGTTCAGATTATGTCCCTTATCCGTATAAAGAGAATCCGAAAAAGGTTTCCGAATATAAAGTGGTTCGTGGCGGTTCGTATATTGAACGGCCGAAATATTCCACAGCATACTCACGTAAGGGATTCTATCCTTATCAATGTGTGTTTAATGTCGGTTTCCGTGTCATTATCGAAGATTAATCGAATATACTAATGAAAGCTACTCTGAAAAGACTGATTTCCTCTTCAACAACGACTATTGTGTTGTTGCTTGTATATGGCGCAGGTTTGGCGATTGCTACTTTTATTGAGAAGTATCAGGGGAGTGAAGTAGCCCGATCGGTGGTGTACTGTTCTCCTTTGTTTTTCCTTCTTCAATTTTTGATAGTACTCAATTGGTTGGCTATCGTTATCAGGCAACGTTCGCTGAAAATGCGCAAATGGGGAATGTTAGTTACTCACGGGGCTTTCATTCTAATTCTGCTGGGAGCATTGGTATCTCATCTTTATGGTGAGGAAGGTATTCTTCATTTGCGTGAGGGAGAGACGAGCAATCGCTTCGCTGTCCGTCACGCCGGTGAAGTGACTTACCATACGCTGCCTTTTAGTGTGGAACTGATAAATTTTACATTAACCCGTTATCCCGGTTCGTCCAGCCCGTCTGCGTATGAAAGTGAGTTACTGGTACATCTGGATGGAGAAGTCATTTCGGAACGGGTTTATATGAATAATGTGCTGGATGTGAAAGGTTATCGTTTCTTTCAGGCTTCTTATGATCAGGATGAACAGGGTACGGTGCTTTCTGTCAACCGTGATGTGGCTGGACGTACCATCACTTACACCGGATATGCTGTTCTGTTGCTCGGTCTGGTATTGTGTTTTGTAGACAGGCGTTCACGCTTTATGTTACTCAGCCGGCGGTTGAAGGAGTTGCGTTGTTCGTTCTTCCTTATGTTGCTGACGCTCTCTTCTTTGACGGTTCATGCCGGTGAGACCTCGGTACAAGCGAGGGAGGCAGTGCTGAAAGACGTCATTGATAGCGGGCATGCTGCCCGTTTTGGTGCATTGCCCCTTCAGTCGGGAAGAGGGCGTGTACTTCCTGTCAATACCTTCTCGTCTGAAGTATTGAGGAAACTGCATAAGTCTGATTCCTTTTATTCTTTAAATTCCGACCAGTTTCTTCTTAGTGTTTTGACAATGCCGGAACGTTGGACGTATATTCCATTTATTGCTGTTCCCGGCAAGGAATTGAGTGACTTTTATCAGTTGCCGTCCGGACAATGCGCCTATATGGATGTATTTGATGCGGACGGGAATTATAAATTGCAGAAGAAGTTGGAAGAAGCATACGGTAAGATGCCTGCTGCGCGGACTCGTTTTGATAAAGACCTGATTAAGTTTGACGAGCAGATTAACATCTTTCATCAGTTGCTTAATTGGCAGCTGTTGAATCTCTTTCCGAAAGAAGACGACCCGCAACATACGTGGTATGCTCCGGGGGATGATTTGTCGGCTTTTTCGGGAAAAGACTCGATGTTTGTCTCCCGGGTGTTGGCTTGGTATGTGGAAGAAGTACAGACTTCCTTGCAGAGTGGTGACTGGACAAAGCCTGATGAAATAGTAGGTATGATTTCCACTTATCAACAGGCAAAGAATAAGATAGCCGGTGTCACTTCCGGGAAAATGGAGGCGGAGATAAAATATAACCGTTTGGATGTGTTCAGCCAGTGCAAGAAAGGATATCTGATTTTTGGCGGGTTATTGCTGGTGTTTGCTTTTGCTTCTTTATTCAAGCGTGCCCGTTGGATGCGTTGGGCAAGTCGGGCACTTGGTGTGGCTGTCCTGGCGGTTTTTCTTTTCCATACGTACGGAATGGGGATGCGCTGGTATATTGCAGGATATGCTCCGTGGAGCAATTCATACGAAACAATGGTCTACGTTGCCTGGGCTACGGTTTTTGCCGGTTGGCTGTTCGCGCGTCGTAGTCTGCTGACTTTCGCTTTGGCTACGTTGTTCGGTGGAGTCATCTTGTTTGTATCGGGACTGAACTGGATGGACCCGCAGATAAATCCGCTTGTTCCTGTTCTCAAGTCGCCGTGGCTGATGTTTCATGTAGCTGTTATTGTAGGTGCATACGGATTCTTCGGTATCAGTTGCCTGCTCGGACTGGTCAATCTGGTGATGATGAGTCTTAAGAAGGCAGTGCTGGCACAGCGGATAAAAGAATTGAGTATTATCAACGAAATGTCTCTTCTGATTGGACTGGCTTTGATGACGATAGGAACATTTCTTGGAGCTATCTGGGCTAATGAGTCGTGGGGACGTTACTGGGGGTGGGACCCGAAAGAGACGTGGGCGCTGGTTACGATGATCGTTTACGCCATTGTCACTCATCTTCATCTGGTGCCGTTCAGAAACAGCCTATGGCTGGTCAACATAGCTTCGGTAGTCGCTTTTTACAGTGTGTTGATGACGTTCTTCGGAGTGAATTATTTCCTGAGTGGTATGCATTCCTATGGACAAAACGACCATGTCGGAGGAATGTTTGTCTATCTTTTGCTGTCGGCACTTTTGGTCGCGCTGATTGGATTTATCTCTTTCGCGAGAAGGCAGAAACAGAATAGCTAATCGAATGTAATGATGTGTAGTATGAAGAATTTTATATTGTTAGTTGCTTTATTCCTTGTTGCACCGTTTGCTCAAGGCAGTTCCCCTCAGCATCTGTTGGTCGGTGGTTCCGGCTGGAATAAGATTGCCATAATCAATAAAGACACAAAAGAAATAGTCTGGGAATATCCTCTGGAAAAAGGCTGGGAATGTAACTCGGTGGCAGCCACGAAAGCGGGAGAAATTCTTTTTTCCTACTCCAAAGGAGCAAAAATGATAACCCGTGACGGGCGGGAACTTTGGAATATCGCCGCACCCGCAGGATGTGAGATGCAGACGACACGTATATTGCCGGACGGTAATGCATTAGTAGCTTGGTGCGGTCATCCGTCTACCATTCTGGAGGTAAATATGAAAGGAGAGGTCCTTTCTAAAACCGAGTTTGAAACAGGGATCGAACGTCCTCATGCACAATTCCGTCAAATAAACAAGAATAAGAAAGGCAATTATCTTGTGCCTTTATTTGCCACTTCGGAAGTGCGCGAAATTGCCCCTAATGGTCAACTGCTGAATAGTGTAAAGCTCTCCGGTACTCCTTTTTCCTCTGCTTTTCTGGACAACGGAGACTGTCTGGTTGCTTGTGGAGACGCTCATTGTTTCGTGCAACTGAATCTTGAATCGAACCGGATTGTTCGCCGGGTGAATGCCAATGACATAGAAGGTGTACAACTCTTTTTTGTAGCCCAACTCTTTCCTTTGCAGAATGGGGGACTTTATATCTGTAACTGGCAAGGGCACGACCGCGAAGCCGGTAAAGGGAAACACCCCCAGTTGGTCGAGATTGATTCGGAAGGCAAAGTGGTGTGGCAACTGAATGATAAAGTTAAATTCGGCATGATTTCTACTATTTGTCCGATTCGAGAATAGTGTCGGACCGTTTATTTTGTACATTTGCCGGGTGATATAAATCCTATTCTTCTAACGCAATGAAATGGCAACTCTGTAAATAGCTTCGCTTATATGGATGGTGAATAACGGAAAGAGCTGTTGTCCCCAACTGTCTGTGGCTTTACATAAGTCGCAGGATGTTTTGTCAGTCTATATCGGAAACTATATAAAAGAAGTTATAATACAATGAATACGAAAGTATATCCTCGCACCAATGATTTTCAGACTATCTATCTGAATACAGTCATAAAGAATCCTGCCATTATTGTAGGCGATTACACTATATATAATGATTTTGTAAATGACCCGCTTGATTTTGAGAAGAACAACGTTCTATATCATTATCCTATTAACAAAGACCGGTTGATAATTGGTAAGTTCTGTTCTGTTGCTTGCGGAACCAAGTTCCTTTTTAACAGTGCGAACCATACCTTGCGTTCTTTATCCAATTATACATTCCCTCTTTTCTTTGGAGAATGGGGCTTAGATAAAGAAAATGTCGCTTCGGCTTGGGACAACAAAGGTGATATAGTGATAGGTAATGATGTGTGGATCGGGTATGAAGCAGTTATCATGTCCGGAGTGCATGTTGGGGATGGAGCGGTCATAGCATCACGGGCAGTAGTTACGAAAGATGTGCCTCCTTATACGATAGTAGGAGGAACACCTGCCAGGGAGATACGGAAACGTTTCGATACCCATACAATCACTCAATTGCAGGAATTGCAATGGTGGAATTGGAGCATGGAAAAGATATCGAGATGCCTGCCTTGTATAATGGACGGGAAGATGGATGAATTGTTGGAATTTCGACCATGACTTGATTGAAACATGATATGTTTTTCGTTTCTTCATACGTCCGATAAGCTGATTAGTAATGGTCGGCTCTGCCTCTCTGGTATCGGGTAAAACATTGATAAATAACCTAATTTGAATCAAACATTTTTCCATATCGGTTCGTTTAATAAAAAACGAACTTAATACGTGTCAGGTATGAAATCTTTTATTTTAATGGTGATAGCCATGGTGTGTGCGGTTTCTTTGGAAGCACAGAGTAAGTCTTTTTATGACTTCACTGTGAGAACAATTGACGGTAAGGAATTTCCTCTTTCATCTTTGAAAGGGAAGAAAGTGCTGGTAGTGAATGTAGCTTCCAAATGCGGACTGACTCCACAATATGCCAAGTTGCAGGAATTGTATGAGAAGTATAAGGAGTTAGCAGCCGGGGAGACCAATGTGATCTTTGGCGGAAGACTGGGCGAGTATAAGTATTATGATATGGATGCGGTTATCGCCTCAGCGCTCGCATTGAGTGAACGTGAGCTTGCATAAGAAAGTATA
>ENA-ORSA01002327-ORSA01002327.1-human-gut-metagenome-genome-assembly--contig:-NODE-2327-length-13753-cov-7.747627_pt1 | contig 13753 bp, 15 predicted proteins | sample MGYA00242179_ERZ509142 | MGnify/ENA primary metagenome ERZ509142 (study PRJEB26280, sample SAMEA2338659) | human gut metagenome | biome: human gut; feature: human-associated habitat; material: faeces... | reverse complement strand
TGACCCGCGTCGCCAGCGAAATTTTTATCCCGCTCACGGTGGGCGGCGGCATCAATACGCTGGAAGACTTCGACCGGGTGCTCAAGTGCGGTGCGGACAAGGTCAGCGTCAACTCGGGCGCATTGAAGAACCCCGGCCTTATCCCGGCGGCGGCACAGCGCTACGGCAACCAGTGTGTGGTGCTCTCTGCCGATGTAAAGCGTGTGGACGGCCAGTTCCGGGTGTTCGCCAAGGGCGGGCGCGAGGATACCGGCCGGGATGCACTGGACTGGATCAGCTGGTGCGTGGACCACGGCGCGGGCGAGATCTGCCTGAACAGCATCGATACCGACGGCGTGCGCAGCGGCTTCGACCTTGAGATGCTGGATGCAGTTGCGGCGCGGGTGAACGTGCCCATCATTGCCAGCGGCGGCGCAGGCAAAAAGGAAGACTTTCTGGAGCTGTTCCACCACAAGGGCATCGATGCAGGTCTTGCCGCGGGCATCTTCCACCAGAAGCTGCTGACTATCCGGGATCTGAAGGAATACCTCAACGCAAACGGCGTGGAGATGCGGCTGTAACGCCGGGGCATTTCTCCCCGGCGCGGGGAAAAGCCGTAACGCGAAACTGGATTTCCGCAAAAACAACCCGCAAACTCTTGCGTTTGCGCACCGAATACGCTAAACTAGTAATATCCCCATCCGGGGAGGGAGAACCGTTATGAATCTGAAATTTGATGAAAAGGGCCTGATCCCTGCCATCGTGCAGGACCACTACACCAAAGAGGTGCTCACCCTCGCGTATATGAACGCCGAGACGCTGGCGCTCACCATCGCTGAGGGCCGCACCGTGTTCTGGAGCCGCAGCCGTCAGGAGATCTGGCGCAAGGGCGAGACCAGCGGCAACGTCCAGCGTGTGGTGTCCATCACCGCCGACTGCGACGCCGACGCGCTGGTGGTTGAGGTCGTCAAGAGCGGCCCCGCCTGCCACACCGGTGCCGAGAGCTGCTTTTTCAACGAAGTGTATGTTTCCCCGGAGCTGAAGCAGTTCAGCTGGCAGGGGCTGTATGACCTCATCAAGGGCCGCAAGACCAGCCCCAAAGAGGGCAGTTACACCACCTATCTCTTCGAGAAGGGCAAAGAAAAGATCCTCAAGAAGGTGGGCGAAGAGTGTACTGAGGTCATCATCGCGGGCGAAAAGGAAGACAAGGCCGAGACGGTCTACGAGATCAGCGATTTGGCATACCATGTGCTGGTGCTGATGGTGCAGGCCGGCATCACGGTGGAGGACATCACCCGCGAGCTGGAAAAACGACACGTTATCGACCACAAGGTCAAACAGGAAAGGATGCAGTGATTCACTATGGCAGATTATAAGAAGTCCAGTGTCCATTGTCACTCGACGATGTGCGACGGCAAAAACACCTTGCAGGAGATGGCCTCCGCTGCGTGTGCGCAGGGGCTGACCACACTGGGCTTCACGGGCCATAGCTATACCCAGCGCGACCGTGAATACTGCATGAGCCCCAGCCGCACGGCCCAGTACAAGGCCACCATTGCCAAGCTCAAGACCGAGTACAAGGGCAAGGTGGACATCCTCTGCGGCATCGAGTGGGACCTGCTGAGCGAGGACAAGCGCACCGGCTACGACTACTGGATCGGTTCTGCGCACCACCTCTACGGCAAGAACACCGGCAAATACTACGAGATCGACTTCCGTCCCCAGGATCTCCACGACTGCATCTACGACGACTTCGACGGCGACCCGCTGGCCGCTGTGGAAGCATACTTCGCCGAGGTGGAGAAGGTGGCGGCCATGGGCCCCGACATCCTCGCCCACATCGACCTCATCAAGAAGCTGAACGCTGCCGGTGAGTTCTTCGACGAAGAGTCGCCCCGCTATAAGGCCGCAGCCCTCAAGGCGCTGAATGCTGCCAAAGAGCACGGCTGCCTGCTGGAAGTGAACACCGGCAGTGTCTACCGCGGCTACCGCAAGGACTTCTACCCCGGCGCATGGCTTCTGGGCGAGTGGCAGAAGATGGGCGGCAAGGTCATCATCACCTCCGACGCCCACGATGTGGACAGCCTGACCTTCGGCTTCGACGAGGCTGCTGCCGCCGTCAAGGCCGCAGGTTTCAAGAGTGTGGAAGTGCTGACCGTCAACGGCTTCGAGACGCAGGAGCTGTAACGATCTGAAAATATTGAAAAGGGCTGTTGTACAGCGGAATCAACCTCTCCGTCAGCGCTGACGGAGAGGTTGTACCTGTACAGCAGCTCCTTTTTGTGACTATGGAGGAACGCTTATGACCCAGTCCCCCGCGAAAAAATCATTCTTCAACCGGAATGTCGATTTGATGAACGGCCCCATCTTCAAGAGCCTGCTCATCTTTATGCTGCCCATTCTGGTGTCGTGCCTCTTCCAGCAGCTCTATAATACCGTGGATACCATGATCGTCGGCAATGTGCTGGGCGATACCGCCCTTGCCGCCATTGGCGCCTGCGGGGCCATCTACGAGCTTCTGGTCGGATTTGGAATCGGTATCGGCAACGGCCTCGCCATCGTCGCAGCGCGCGCCTACGGGGCCGGAGACGAGGACCAGCTCAAACAGACCGTGGCGGGTTCCATCGTCATCGGCATCATCGCGTCGGCGGTCATCACGCTGGCGGGTGCGGCGGGTCTGCATCCGCTGCTGGAACTGCTGGACACCCCGGCGGAAATTTTAGAGGACGCCTACGGCTATATCATCATCATCGACTTCGGCGTCATCGTCATGTTTGCCTATAACCTCTGCGCCGGCCTGCTGCGGGCCATCGGAAACAGCTTCATGCCGCTGGTCTTCCTCGTCCTCTCGTCGGTGCTCAACGTCATCCTCGACCTCTGGTTCATCGCTGCGCTGGGCATGGGCGTGGCCGGTGCCGGTGTGGCGACGGTCATCTCTCAGGGCGTGTCGGTGGCGCTCTGCATCCTGTATGTTTTCCGCAGCGCCCGGCTGCTCCTGCCTGAGAAAAAGCACTTCCATGTGGAGAGCCGCCTCTATTGGGAGCTGTTCAGCCAGAGCATCTCCATGGGCCTCATGAGCAGCATCGTCTCGGCGGGTTCTGTCGTTTTGCAGTACGGCATCAACGGCCTCGGTACGCTGGTCATCGCGGGCCACACCGCGGCCCGAAAGCTCTTCGCTTTTACGGATATGCCCCTGACGGCGATGGCCTCTGCCTGCTCGACCTACGTCTCCCAGAACTACGGCGCGAACCATCCCGACCGCGTCCGCCGCGGAATGCGGGACATCTATTTCTACGGTGTCGTGGTGGCTGTGACGGCTATCCTGCTTATGAGTGTGGGTGCGGAGTGGATGGTGAAACTGGTGTCCGGCTCTTCGGAACCGGTGGTGCTGGAAAACGGCGTGCGGTATCTGGTCTGGAACGCACCCTTCTACGCCGTGCTGGGAATGCTGCTCTCCACCCGCTACGCTCTGCAGAGCATGGGCGAGAAGGTGCTGCCCCTGCTGTCCAGCGTCATCGAGTTTTTGGGCAAGATCGTCTTCGTCCTGCTCTTCATCCCCCGCTTTGAGTATAACGCGGTCATCCTCTGCGAGCCGGTCATCTGGTGCTTCATGACCATAGAACTGCTTATAGCATACCGGCATAATTCCTTCGTGTTTCCGAAGAAAAAGTGAAGATAAGCAAAAGGCTCTGCCCGAAAAAGGGGCAGAGCCTTTTATAGTTCGTGCTTGTGAGCACGCTTTTCGGCGATTTTGTAAACGGCATCGTCGGCCCGGGCGCCGATCACGATGACCAGCATGGACGTTTCGGTACGGACGAGCTTGTAGACGATGCGCAGCCCGGCATCACGAAGCTTGATCTTCAGCAGGCCGGAGAGGTCGGTGCCGCTTTTGCTGCCAAGCGGTTTGCCGTAACCGCCCTCGTAGATGGAAACGGGATTTTGCACGACCTTGTCCAGAGCTTTTGCGACCAGAAGCTTCTGATTTCCGGCGAGCTGTTCGAAGTCCTTTTGGGCCTCCGGCAGGAATTTCAGAGTCCAATTCATTCAAATTCGACCTCGTCCATGCTGTCAAGCGCAGCTTTGGTAATGCCGTTCTGCCGATAGACCTCCTCGGCGGGAATGGCATTTGCGGGGTCGAAGCCCTGCATCCGCTGGGCGGCAAGGGCAGCAAGCTTTGAGTCGTTTACTTCGTCGATGAGGCGGAGATATTCTTCCGGCGAGAGAAGGACGCACTCAGGGGAATTGTTCTTCATGACAACCTTCGCGCCCTGACGGCGGACATCTTCAAAGACCTTTCCGGCCATGCCTCGGTTGAACAGAGAGATGGGAATGGTGCTGCGCAGCGCGCTCGAAATGTCTGCCATAATACATGCCTCCAATCTTTTTCATCTTTAGTATATGCAAAGACAGCGAAAATGTCAAGAAAAATATCAGTTGATTTACTGCGATATAAAATAGAACTCCCCGCCATGTAGCTGCACAGCGGGGAGAAAGAGGGAGGAAAATTTCAGATTCAGAGGGCCGAATAGCCGAAGCTGTTCACCAGCGCGTCGATGTGCTGGCCGGCCTTGCACATGGGGCAGTCGCGGCTGTCGAAGCTGGCGTAGTCGGGCAGGCTGGAGGGGTCGAAGATGGAGGTGACCGGGATGCCCAGACACTCGTGGGTGGTGGCGAAGATGGCCGACAGGCCCGCCACGGTGCCGCCGTAGTAGTTGACCGCCTCGATGGCCGCCTGCACGGTGTAGCCGGTGGTGATGGAGGCCGACAGGATGAGGACGTGCTTGCCCCTGACCATCGGGGCGAGGTTGTCGCGAAGGATGATCTGGCTGCCGCTGGTGTACTCGGGGGTGATGACGTAAATCGTCTGGTGGGCATTCATGTTGGCAAAGCCGTCTTTGGTCAGCTCGTTGGCCAGACAGGTGCCGATGACCTGTGTACCGTCCAGACAGAGCACGGTGTCCACGATGGTGCTGTGCTGATAGGCAGCTACCAGCTCCTTGGCGACAGCCTTCGCCTCCGAGAGGCGGGCTTTCTGGGTGGTGACGTCGATGTAGTAGTTGATGTGGCTGTGGCTGGTGGCGAAGTGGCCCTTTGCCACGCGCAGGAACAGACTGCTCTTGTTGGTGGGAAGCTTTACCATATTGATCATAACTGCACACTCCTGTTCTTGTGAAATCAGGCAGGACGCCCATCCCGAAAAACAAAACCGCGCGGCGGCACATCTGTCCGGCCGCTGCGCTCCCCGGTTGGTATGCTCTTATTGTAGCAGGAAAAGCACCTTATGCACAAGACACAAAACCACTAAAAATCCTTGCTTGCGTTTTGGCAGAATGACGGAGAGGTGCAAATAAAAACGCCCAAGGCGTGAGCCTTGGGCGCTGAATAGTTTTATGATAAGAAAATCACTTCAGGAAGGTGCCAGTAGCAGTGCTGTCAACAGTCATCTTCCAAGTGCAGAAAGCACGGGTGTAGGCCTGAGAGCCTTCGCTTGCCTGAGGACGGGGCCAGAACTTGACCTGGATGGTATCGCCATCAGCTACTTTGATGTTCGTAACCTTCAATTCGGTTTCCAGAGAATCGTCTTTTTTCAGATAGTTGTTGCTCTTGTTCAGAGTAACACCGCCAGTGCCGTCGGTGTTATAAGCATGATAAGTCGTGACCTTATCGTCTGCTTTGGAAGTGACCTCGACCTGGAAGTTTGCAGGAACGATATTCAGACCATACTTGGAGGTGCATTTCAGATTGAATTTGCAGGTCAGGGTCGAGCTGGAGCTAACGGAATTCAGGCTGGCACTCTCGAGTTTGAAAGCACCCATCAGCTTCAGGGTGCTGCCGATTTTGCCGGTCTTCTGATACTCATCCTCACCACAGCCAACGAGCAGGCTGGAACCAGCCACAGCCACGGCAGCGGCGGCGCTGTACTTCAGGAAAGAGCGGCGGTTGAATTCTAAGGACATGATCGTTCCTCCTTTTATGTAGAAACACAGAAATCATTGTACTGCCCCGAAGGGCGTCTTGCCTATACAATAGGCGAAAAATGAGCAGATGTCAATGCTTTTCACAAAAATTTTGTGGGGAAGCTCTGCCCTTTATGACGGAATTTCGTCTCAGAAAAATGCCTTAGACCTGCGTCAGGTCAGAAGAGTTCAGAGAGAAGGTGAGGCTCTTGTTTGCCACGAAGGTCGGGGTGAAGGTGACGCTCAGCTTCTGCCAGCCGGTGGGGACACAGCAGATCAGCTGGATGTAGCCTGCGCCCTGCGGGGGCAGATTGGTGGACTCAGAGAAGCTCTGAGCGGCGGCATCATAGAGCTGGATGTAAGCGCCGACCTCGGCCTCAGCGCCGTCGCAGACAGCGGTGAAATCGGTGGTGGAGGCGGCCAGAGCGTGGAAGTACTGACGGGCGACATCAAGCTTGGTAGCCTCATCGTCCAGCGGATAGGCGGCATCCAGTTCGGCGAGGTTCTGTGCGCCGATCTCAAACGTGGTAGCGCCGGAGCGGTTCACAGCGGTGACGAGCACAGCGACATACTCGTGGTCGGGCAGGTCGGGAGTGTTGGTCATGGTAAAGACACTGGTGAGCTGGACACCCAGATTGTTCCAGTTGCTGACCTTGTCGCCGACCTTGACTTCGATGGCGTTGCTGGTGCTGGAACCGCAGCCGCCCAACATGGCAGCAGCGCCCAGAGCTGCTGCGGAGGCACCGGTACACTTGAGGAAGGTGCGGCGGGAAATTTTATTGGACATGGATGTGTCCCTCCTTGAATTCGCTTTATTATGAAGTACGATGAAAATGTTCTATCTTGTTTATAACATCTTTTGCACGCAGATGCAAGCAAAAAACGGCAGAATTTACACTAGTTTCACAGAGACTTAAGTGCGGTCCTCTCCGGTCAGTTCCCGGGCGCGGGTCTCGCTGGTCTTGACCAGATTGAGCAGGCTGGGAGTATACAGCGGGTATTCCCGGGTCAGGCTCTCGGTGGTCATGGCGAGGCAGGACGGGTCGGCCACGCCCTCGCCGCCGGGCAGCGCTTCGCCGGCCAGCAGGGCCTCCACATTGGCCTGAGCCGAGTGCATCACAGCGTCGGAGTAGCCGGGCCAGCGCCGGGCGTCCACGCTGAACATGCTGGGGGCATTGTGGGACTCGGCGGAATAGAGCAGACGGAACATCTTGGCCACGGCGGTCATCAGGTAGGCGCTCACCTCGGTGGTCAGGGCCTTGCTGTGGCACTCGCCTATCTTGGCGTAGAGCACGTTCAGACTGTTGGAGATGAGCTTTTTGTTCATCGTGGGCAGGACGCTGCCGTGGTAGATGTTGTCCTTCATCTTGTCGGGGTTGGGGATGTCCTCTGCCGAGAGCATCATGCCGTTGCGCTCTGCCGAACGGCCCAGCAGATAGTCGCAGGAAACATTATAATAGTCTGCCACCCGTACCACAAAATCCAGGCCGCACTCCCGGATGCCTTTTTCGTAGTGGGAAAGCAGGGCCTGCGAAACGCCCAGATCCTCTGCCGCCTGTTTCTGGGTGATGCCGCGCTCCTTGCGCAGCAGTTTGATGATACGATTGAACTCCATGATGTTTGGCTCCTCAGATAAAAATAGGACTTCCTTGATTTTTGGTTTACAGCACGTTGATTATACACAATGGAAAACGACTTGTAAAGCGAAAAAGTGACGGTTTTTTCGCCGGAAATTCGGCGTTTTTGTCAAAGGGGTTGCTCTTTCTACCATATCTATGTTAAAATAAACCTTACCGGCATATATTTAGTATCTGATGGTGCCGGAAAAATCAGCAGAAAAGCAAGATTTGTGCGAATCAGCACAGGAATAGATAGCTCATAAGAGGTGTTTTTACATGAAAACCTTTAAGCTCCATCTCATCCGCCACGGCCTGACTTCCGGTAACTTACAGGGCCTTTACATCGGCAGCGGCACGGACATCCCCCTGTGTGACGAGGGCCGCGCCCAGCTGGCCGAGCTGAAAGAGCGGTTCGAGTATCCGCAGGTGGATACCGTCTTCTCTTCTCCGCTCATGCGCGCCGTGGAGACGGCCAACATCCTGTTCCCGAATGCGACCCACCAGTTCTCAGTGCATGACCTGCGGGAGGCCGGTTTCGGCGTCTTTGAGAACCATCCCGTCAAGGAACTGGTAAAGAACGAGGACTTCAAGAAGTGGATCACCCCGGGCTCCGGCTTCGTGCCGGAGGGCGCAGAGCCCACGGAGCAGTTCCACGCCCGCTGCTCGGAGACGCTGCTCAAGCTGTTCGAGTATATGATCCGGATGGACGTCACCGAGGCCGCCTGCGTGACCCACGGCGGCGTCATCATGAGTATGCTGAGCCAGCGCGCCCTCCCCTCCCGCCACCCCGAGCAGTGGATGGCCGACCCCGGCTGCGGCTACACCGTCCAGACCGACGTTCAGCTCTGGATGCGCGACCGTCTGGTGGAGGCCATCGACATCGTACCCTTCGGTTATGCCGATACCCTGCGGGGTCAGGCGGAAGCCGAGGAGAATGAAGCATTCGAATAAGAAAGAACGCTCTGCCGCCCTGCGATTTTGCCGCCGGGCGGCATTTTTGTACTCTTTTGGTACAAAATCAGCAAAGAAAACGCAAAACCTGCGGCAGAACGCTTTCAAACCCTTGACAGGGGGCAAAGAAACCGATACTCTATAAAGTGAATGATTTTTCTCGCTGCAAGGAGGAGTCCCCGATGTCTCAGTCTCTTTCCCGCCGGTCGTTCCTGAAATGCGCCGGTTCGGGCGCGGTCAGTCTGGCCGCTGCCCTGCTCACAGGCGTTTCGGCGGCTGCGGCACAGCCCCGCGTGATGGGCCAGCCTGCCCTGCTGGACGGCAAGGCGGCGGTGGAGCTGCTGGGCTATGCGCCTGCATCCGGGCTGGGCGGCGTGTTGGTCTATCTCTCGGTGGAGAACCTCTCGGCCCGCACCCTGCCGGTGGGCGCAAGCTACCTCCACAGCCGGGATGTCTCGACCCTGAAGGAGCTTTACAGTCTGGACAGCGGCGTGACCGCCCGCTGCGGAGGCGAGAGCGTCCCCTGCGGCAGCTTTGCGGCACCGCTCTACGCGGAGAACGCCGCCGATGCCTCGGCCTTTACGCTCAACCTCGCCGCCGGGCGCGGCGCGATGCTCCACTGCTTCTGCGCTGTCCCGAATGAGTGGGAGGCGCTGGAGCTGAGCTATCGCCCCGCCTTTGCCGCCGGACAGCCGGTGGAGTTCGTGGTGCGCCGGGACGCCGACGCCGTCCGCCTCGGACCGGTGCCGGCGACGCCGGCGGAAGTCGGAAGCGTAGTGGATTTGTAAGTCCTTGTTCTTCTTTTTACGGCTTCTTTCATGAAGTCAAGTTCTCTTTTGCGTGTCAAAAGAGAACCAGAAATGGTTCTCGCGCCTGTGCGCGGGGCAGAGCGCTCTTTCATTAAGGCTAATTGTTCTCTTTTGATGTCAAAAGAGAACCAGAAAACCACCAGCGATTTCGACGCGCTGGATCCACGAGAAAGGGGCTGCTCGCCCCTTTCAGACCCCGAAGGGGAAGTCGAAGTGGAAAAATGCTAGCCGCTTCGCTAAACGCATTTTTCTCACTTCTCCGATTTGCTGCTCCGCAGCTGGTGTTACCTCTCTGCTGACGGTAAAGTTCTGCTAAAGCCTGAAATCTTCGGCAAAGCCGTAAAACGGCGGAGGCTCAAAATGCGGTTAAGAGATCTTCACGCCGAATGGCGTGAATCTCCAGCATTTTGAGTTGGAGCCCACCTCTCCGGGGTTACTAGGGGCGAGCAGCCCCTAGTTCGTGCCTCCCGCGCCTCGAAAGTAGCGGGCACTTTTCTGGTTCTCTTTTGGTGCGCAAAAGAGAACTTAGCCCAGCGTAAAAGCGCTCTAACCCCGCGCACCGGCGCGCGATGCCGTCAATCAGTAACGACCATCATCTCCGCGTTCTCCTCAATGGAGTAATTTGCAAAATACCCCTCTTCCAGCGGGATCCACCGCTCCACAAAATTCGAATACCGCTCCCCCTCCCGTTTGCGGAGCCGCCGGGCCTGCTCATCGGGAGAGCAGGTGACGAATATTCTTATATCATAATAGGGTGCAAGGCTGGGATGATGGCTGTAGCTTCCCTCCACGATGACCAGCGGCGCAGGGCCGAGGGAACGCGGCGGCAGATAGGCACCTTCGCGGCAGGAGTAGGCCTGATAGGAGAATGCCTGCCCTGCCCGGGCGGGAGCGACGACCTCATCCCGCAGGCGCTGGATGTCCATGTTGGCGCAGGGAATGCTCTCCCAGCCCGTGACACGCCGGGATGGCGGGAGATAGAAGTCGTCGGTGTGGACGGTGATGCTTTGAGGAAAACGCTCTGCCAGCTGTGCGGCCAGCGTCGTTTTGCCGCTGCCGCAGCGGCCATCCAGTGCGACAAGGACGGCAGACTGTCGGGCCAGACGGTCGGCGATGGTCGAGGTCAGCTCTTCGGGTGAGATAAGATGCATGGGGATACCATTCCTTTTTATTGCAAGTCAAGAAATTAGTGCAACAGCCAAACAGCATAGTTGCGATATGCAATTCAACGCTGTTGCTGTTGCATTAAAAAGTTGAATTGCTATATCAGCTTTGGCTCAGTATAGCACGGCAGAGAAAATGGAGCAAATATTTTTACAAAAAAGGTGTTGACACAGAGCCAGACCTATGGTAAGATAATGCCACGTTAGAAGCGACTAACCTAGAAGCGGAAGAAGCTCGAGATGAGCAGGCTGCCGCATTCTTTTTGAAATTTTGGTTAGCTTTTTCTAACTATATCTCCTGCATAAGCACCACACGGCAGGAGACAATAGTGGAAAACGGGCAGGGAGGCCGAAGACATGGAACGCAACTTTGAGACAGTCATGATCGAACAGTGCGCCCCGGTGCTGGCCAGCTTAAAGCCTGCGGGACTTTTCCGCTACGAGACGAGCGACTGCGCCGACCTTGCCCGCCGTGTCCGCAGCTGGAACGAACAGCTGGGCGAAAAGGGCCTCTGCGTCCGTGTCCTCAAGGGCTGTGTGCGGACCCATCGGTATCTGGTGTACGTCTACCGCGAGAGCAAGCTCCGCGCTGTGCTGGCCCAGCCGCAGGTGCAGGATTTCCTGTGCAAGGAAGGCTACACTCTGCCTGAGCAGTCGGAAGACTACGCGCTGCTTTTGCGGCAGCTGTCCCGCCGACTCTGCTGCGAGGCCGATTTTCCCCATGAAATCGGCGTATTTCTGGGCTATCCGCTTTACGATGTGGTGGGCTTTATCGAAAATGCGGGCCGCAACTTCACCTGCTGCGGCTGCTGGAAAGCCTATGGTGACCCCAATGCTGCCCAGCAGCATTTTGCTCAACTGAACAAGTGTACGACAGTATATCTCCGTCTGTTCCGCAGCGGAACGCCCATCCAGCGTCTGGCTGTTGCAGCCTGACGCCCCTGAATTTTGACATTCTCTTCCAAATACTCTCTTTTTATCCTGGCGCCCGCCAGAGCGAAACCACGCACTGGCGGGAAGAATCCTCCTTTTGACACGCGGCCGCTCGTTGCAGAATACCCCCTGCACCGGGCGGCTGTGTCATTTGCGGGGAGTGTAAAAGAGAAAAATCGTAAATATGTGCAAACAAAGTTAGCATATAGAAACTGTAAAAATCTTCTTGAAATAAGGGAAGAAAATTTGTTTGTTCATACAAACTAACTTTTTTGAGCCGGAAAATGGTTGACAATACGGGTTAGTAAGTATAAACTATCCATGCTGATAGTTGCGACTGACTAACTGCCGTAGCTTTTCGGAGGGGGACGCGGGCATGAGCCAGCGCGTTGCGGCGTCTGGCTGGTGCGACCATCCCCGAGGACGAAAAAAAGCGAACCGAAAAGCTCCCCGCAGAATGGGGAGCACGAATGGGAGTGGAACAATTATGATGCCTTTGACTATGGCAAAAGCAGGCGATACCGTCACCATCCAGAAGATCACCGGCAAGGATGAAGTGCGTCTGCACTTGGCAGAGCTTGGTTTCGTGGTGGGCAGTCAGGTGACTGTCGTCAATGAGATCGCAGGCAACCTCATCGTTCAGGTCAAGGAGAGCCGTCTGGCCCTCGACAAGACGATGGCAAACCGCATTATGGTTGGCTGAGCAGCGGCAAAACGCTGTTTGGGAGACGCTCCGAAACTGGATAGTCTCTGAATAGAAAGACAAGTAGAGGAGGATTTTTTATGAAGACTCTGAAAGACGTTAAGGTCGGCGAGACTGCCACCGTGGCGCGCCTGCACGGCGAAGGCCCGGTCAAACGCCGCATCATGGACATGGGCATCACCAAGGGTGTGGAGATCTACGTCCGCAAGGTCGCCCCTCTGGGCGACCCGATGGAGCTGACCGTGCGCAACTACGAGCTGAGCGTGCGCAAGGCCGACGCCGAAATGATCGAAGTCGTTTGATCGTAACGAGAGGAAAGGAGTTGCAATGAGCATTAAAATTGCACTGGCCGGCAACCCGAACTGTGGTAAGACTACCCTGTTCAACAATCTGACCGGCTCTAATCAGTACGTCGGCAACTGGCCCGGCGTTACCGTCGAGAAGAAGGAAGGCAAGCTGAAGGGCGAGAAGGATGTCATCATCCAGGACCTGCCCGGTATCTACTCCCTGTCTCCGTACACTCTGGAAGAGGTCGTCTCCCGTACTTACCTGGTCAAGGAGAAGCCCGATGCCATCCTGAACATCATTGATGGCACCAACATCGAGCGCAACCTGTACCTGACCACTCAGCTCATCGAGCTGGGCATCCCTGTGGTCATGGCTGTCAACATGATCGACCTCGTCCGCAAGAACGGCGATAAGATCGACCTGAAGAAGCTGAGCGCCGAGCTGGGCTGTCAGGCTGTTGAGATCAGCGCACTGAAGGGCGAAGGCACCGAGGCTGCTGCAAAGGCTGCTATGGCTGCTGCAAAGGCTGGCAAGGGCGGCGAGCTGCCCCATGTCTTCACCGGCAGCGTTGAGCACGCCATCGCTCACATCGAGGAGTCCATCCAGGGCAAAGTCGATGACCGCTTCCTGCGCTGGTACGCTGTCAAGCTGTTCGAGCGCGACGACAAGGTCATGGACGAGCTGAAGCTCTCCTCCGACCTGATCGCTCACATCGACCAGCACATCAAGGACTGCGAGACTGAGATGGACGATGACGCCGAGAGCATCATCACCAACCAGCGCTACGCTTACATCAACGGTGTCGTCGATAAGGCTGTCAAGAAGAAGGCCCGCGTCGAGCACCTGACCGTTTCCGATAAGGTCGACCAGATCGTCACCAACCGTATTCTGGCTCTGCCCATCTTCGCAGTCATCATGTACCTGATGTACTCCCTGTCTGTGGGTACTTCCATCGCCGATGGCGGCCTGGCCATCGGCACCTTCGCTACCGACTGGACCAACGACGTCCTGTTCGGCGAGATCGTCCCCAACGCGCTGGGGGGCTTCCTCGAGAGCATCGGCGTGGCGGGCTGGCTGTACGGCCTGATCATGGACGGCATCGTCGCCGGTGTCGGCGCAGTTCTGGGCTTCGTGCCCCAGATGCTGGTGCTGTTCTTCCTGCTGTCCATCCTGGAGGACATCGGCTATATGTCCCGTGTGGCCTTCATCATGGACCGTATCTTCCGCAAGTTCGGCCTGTCCGGCAAGAGCTTCATCCCCGTGCTGGTGGGCACCGGCTGCGGCGTGCCGGGCGTCATGGCTTCCCGTACCATCGAGAACGAGCGTGACCGCCGCATGACCATCATGACCA
>ENA-ORSA01002322-ORSA01002322.1-human-gut-metagenome-genome-assembly--contig:-NODE-2322-length-13785-cov-2.844720_pt1 | contig 13785 bp, 15 predicted proteins | sample MGYA00242179_ERZ509142 | MGnify/ENA primary metagenome ERZ509142 (study PRJEB26280, sample SAMEA2338659) | human gut metagenome | biome: human gut; feature: human-associated habitat; material: faeces... | reverse complement strand
TAAGGCAAACCCCTCTTTTTCCGTTTTCATAAACGCGCCGCTGCCCACTTTTACATCCAACACGATGATATCCGCGCCGGAGGCCAGCTTTTTGCTCATGATGGAAGAGGCAATCAACGGCAAAGAATCCACCGTGGCCGTTACATCCCGCAGCGCATAGAGCGCCTTATCCGCCGGGGCCAGCTGCGCATTTTGCCCCACGATGGCCAGGCCGTTTTGCCGGAGCAGGGAGAGAAAATGCTCGGGTGAAACGTCAACATCAAAACCGGGAATGGCTTCCAATTTATCCAGCGTACCGCCGGTATGGCCAAGCCCGCGGCCGCTCATTTTGGCCATGGATACACCGCACGCCGCCACCATCGGCACCACAACCAGCGAAGTGGAATCCGCCACGCCGCCGGTGGAATGCTTATCCGCCACCGGGCCGCCTGCCCCGGAAAGATCCATCTGCTGCCCGCTGTTTGCCATGGCATTGGTCAACCACGCTGTTTCTTCCGTAGACATTCCGGCAAAGCAGATAGCCATCAGCATGGCGGACATTTGGTAATCCGGAATCTGCCCTTTCGTATACGCCGGGATCATCCATTCTATTTCCTGTTGGGTAAGCGGTTTTCCCTGCCGTTTTTTGGTCAACAAATCGATCATATGCATCTGTATCCCTCTTTTCGCAATTTCGTTTCTATTTTCTTCGCTTTCTCCCTCTTTATCCGCAGGCCCTTTCTTTTCCGGATTTTATTGTATCCATTCGTTTTTAAACTGCGCCGGCTATTGATGAATCAATCCCGGGTTTCTCAGCAGCGGCTTTGCAATGACGATGCATTGCACCATCACATCTTTGGTTTTGCCGTTTTGCAAAATCACCACGCTGTCTATCCCGCCATGGTCCGTTAAGGCATTCACCAGCGCATACACCAGCTGTTCTTCCTCTTCTGCATCCAGCAAACCGATTGCCTGGAAAAAGTTTTCCGAAAGGTTTAACATCGCCGTATTATGGTCGTATTTTATGCCCAGAATATCCTTTTTCTCAATCCCTTCCGGCAGCACGGAGGACAGCCCGTCTTCGCTGCCCTGTAAACCTTCCAGCATTTTATAAACGGGGGTAAGCGCGTCGCTGCCCTCCTGCAAAGGCACCGCGCGGCGCACGGCCGTCAGCCCGTGGTTTTCGTTGGCAAAATAGGTGGTAATCTGCGTGCCCAACAGGCCTGCGAGCGATTCTTTGGTAAATTCGCCCGGCGTTTGCGTCATGCCCTCCGCTTTGTCAATCGGCTTTCCGTTGGCGGTAAACACCACGCGGCTCAGCCCGCTGGTATTATGCAGCAGCGTTTGCGCCATGGCCGCATAGCATTTGCCCGAAGAGGCATGCGTTTCCGGCACATAAAAATCCACATACATCGTATCCGCTTCCAGCCGCCCGCTGGTCACTTTAATCTGGTCGTCAAAACAGGCTTTGGTACCGTCCGGCTCGTTGCCGTTTACCAATAACGAAAAGGCGCTGACCCAGATTTCCGTCTGTTTATCCGCAGCTCGGGGCTTGGGGATCAGATATGTTTCGGTTTCATCGGGATAGTAAACCAAAAGATGCACGGAGTTTGTCTCTTTTTCATCGCTGGAGCGCTCCAGCCCGTTGGTAAGCCCCGCCGGCACTTTGCCGTTTACCGTCAGCAACACATATTCCGTATTAAACACAGGCGCCAGCGTCCGCGCTGCCACGGCGCGAAACGAGGACAGCGATTCCGCCTCTGCCCCGTCATGATGCAAATCAATATATGCCACACGGCCGATGATCCAGACCGAATTTAACGTATATCCGGCCGGGCACGCGGGCAGAAGATTGCTCTGCGGGCCTTTGATCAGCTGTTCTACCACGGCATAGCCGGGGCGAATGTTTTCCGGCAGCTCGATTTGCCGCACCTCCGTGCTGAAAGCCGAGGGCTCTTCTGTAGGAAAATACAGCGTCACGCGCATGGAATTGTCCGTCGGCACCGTGTAATGCGTGATATTCGGAAATGCATCCTCCTGTTTTGCGCCATGGCAGGCCGATAAAAAGCAGCCGCTTATCATAAGTGCCAACAGCAGGCCTATTTTACGGAAAAAGAATCGGCTCAATGCTTTCCACCTCAACCTTCCAAATGCCATTGTCCCGCTTTACGGAAATGGCCTGATTATACAGCTTTTGGGATGTGCCGTCTCTCATGGTCCGCGTTACATCCAGATACACCACGGCGCTTTGCTCATCCTCTGCCAAGGAGACATCCGCAATCTGGTAGGATTCTACATGGCCCTGGGCACGGTCTGCGCTGGCCTGCAGCGCCTCGCTGTTGATCTTATCAAACGCGCCGGACAGCAGCCTGGAAGCGCGCTGTTTATCGTTGCCCATGGCGCCGTCCATCACAATTTGCACCGCGCTTTTCGGCGTCAGCAGTAGATCCGTATTTTTGCCCAAAGGCTCCAGGACGGAGTTCTCCCCAGTGCCCGTGAGCCCCACTTCCACGCGCGTAGGCCGTGTGCCTCGCCCGCTGTTGTCTTTATCCACCAAAATCTGCACCTGAATAAACGGATCCAATTCCGAAAGAGAATTGACCACCGCGTACAACGCCAGCCTGTTTTTGGCGGCAGTTTGCTGTGCTGCGCTCTGGCTGACTTTTCCATCCGTCATTACCACGGGCGTAACGGTTAAAAACCGGCTATTTAGCGTCACATTCAGCGTTTGGTCGTCCAAACTCATATCCACAAGCTCCGTGCCCTCCGGCAAAGCAGAGGACAGGCCTGTGTTTGAAGGCGGGCCCATCAGCAGCGTTTGCAGCACCGCTTCTTCTTTGGTCTGCCCGCTGGCCACGCCGATGGTCTGCGAAACGCTGGCCAGCTGCTCTTCCCCTTCCACCAGATAATATAGGTTTGTGGTAATGGTTTCAGAGACGTTTTGCCCCACCATGGGGTTGATCGGTGGCTGATAGATGGAATTGGATTTCTCCTCTTCTATGCCGGAACAGCCGGACAGCGCCGCTGCTAGAACAAGCGCTAAACATCTTGTATAAAGTTTCCATCCTTTTTTCATGCTTCCGGCTCCCCCTGCGGCAGCGTAATGACAAAGGTGCTGCCGCTTTTTTCCGAGCTTTTCAACATAATTTCGCCGCCGTGCAGGCGCACCACCTGCTGCACGATGGCAAGCCCCAGCCCCGTGCCGCCGGTATCTCTGGCGCGGGCGCGGTCCACCCGGTAAAACCGCTCAAACACATGCGCCTGCTCCTCCGGCGGAATGCCCACGCCGGTATCGGCCACGGTGATGATGACAAAGCCGCTCTGCTCTTCCACTTCAATCGTCACGCTGCCCTCTGCCGGCGTATATTTGATGCCGTTGGAAATCAGGTTAATCAACGCTGTAGACATTTTCAACCTGTCGCACCGCATGAAAATACCATTCCAGACGTGATTGATTTTAATCTGCCTTTCCTGGGCGAGCGGCTGTAAAGAATGAATGCATTCCGCAATGATCTCGTCCACGTTTTCCCATGTCATCCGCATGACCATGGCGGGATTCTCCGTCTGCGCCAGGGTTAAAAGGTCGGTCAAAAGAGAATTTAGCCTATCTATCTGTGCATTGATGTCCGCTAAAAACTCTTTGTACATCTCTTCCGGCACATTTTCCTGATATAAAAGCGATTCTGCTAAAATTTTGATGGAGGAAAGCGGTGTTTTCAATTCGTGAGACGCATTGGAAATAAATTCACGCCGCTGATTTTCCACGTTGTCCAGCTTTTCGCTCATGCGGTTGAAAGTGCGGCCCATCTCCACAATTTCGTTGGCGCCGGAAATCTTCACCTTTTCGCTGAAATCGCCATGAGACATTTTTTGAATCGCACTTGTCATCTGCCCGATGGGCTTTGAAATCCAGCGGGCGATTAAAAAGCTGAAAAGAATCAACACCACAAACAACACAACGGACACCGCTCCAAAATTGGTCTGCGTTCTGGTAATCTGGTCCATTACATCCTGAATGGACACGCTGACCAGCAAAATACCCACATTGCGCGATTGATATACGATCGGCGTTGTATAATACACCGTCCACCGCAGGCCACTGTCAAACAACGAATCCTTTTTTTCCTCCACCTTGTGAAAGCCGTAAGACACTGTCAGGCTGTTGTTTTTGATATCCTCTACCTCTCTATAACGCAGCAGCCTGCCATTTAGAGTGGCATAAGAATCCATCATCACAATGCCATCGCCATCCAGCACCAGCACACGGCCGCCGATTTCGTTGCTGCTGGACAGCACGCGGGTATACAGCTCTTCCGCATCCCCATTGGCAGCCGCAGCAGCCAGATGGGTGGCAATGCTTTCCACCTTGGGAACTTGGCTGTCTATTCTGGCAGTTGTTAAAAAATTGCCCGTCAATTTATTCACGGCTATATTGATAAAAATAAAGGCAACTAAAAACAACAAACCATACAGGACAACAATCCGGCCCTGTATGGTTGAAAAACGCTTTTTTAACTTTAGCTTTTTACCGATCCGCAAAATAATATCCGACTCCCCATTTTGTCATAATAAACGACGGCCGCGCAGGATCCTCTTCTATTTTTTCGCGCAGGCGGCGGATATGCACATCCACCGTGCGCAAATCATATTTTCCATCCGCCTTTTCGCTTTTCCAAAGCGCCTGATGCAGCTGTTCCCGCGAAAATACCTTGGTGGGCTCCTGGGCCAATGTCATCAGCAGATTGAATTCTTTCACCGTCAGGTTGATTTCCCGCTCGTCGCGCATACAGCTCCGCGCCGTAGGATCGATCACAAGGTTTTTGAACTGAATCGTGTGCGAAGCGGGCACCTTGCTTTGCGTGCGCCGCAATACGCTTTTCATTCTGGCTTTCACTTCCAAAATGTTAAACGGCTTTACCATATAGTCATCCGCGCCGTATTCCAGCCCCAAAATGCGGTCCATATCGTCGCCCTTGGCCGTGAGCATAATCACGGGCGTATCGGTAAACTCCCGCATCTGGCGCAACACATCCGTCCCGCTGACCACCGGCAGCATCACGTCTAACAACACCAGATCATACTGGGTGGCCTGTATCATTTCCAGCGCTGTTTGGCCATCCAACGCCTCTTCCACAAGATAGCCGTCCTGCTCCAAAGAAAACCGCAGCCCTTTTAAGATCAACGGCTCATCATCCACGGCCAGGATACGAAATGGCATGTTTTTCCCTCCCCAGAGATACAGTAAAATTTTTATGAAATTGACACAAAAAGTATAGCATAAAATTCACAGAAACGCTATGGAATCCTAACAAGTTGACCATCGGACAGCTCGGAAAACATGGAAAGCGGCAATTTTGTTGTATCGTAGTTTTCCGAAAGTCCGCCGGCTTTGTCCACCAAATCTTTCAGTCTGGCGCCCAACGGCAGGGTATAAACGCCGGGCTTTGCCACGTTTCCCTCTATTTTTACCCGAATTTTCTGCTGCGTTTGGGTTTGCGCAGGCGCGGCGGAAACCTCCGGGCCCAGTACCTGCTCCGCGCTTGGCATAAATCTATCCAATCCGTATCCCAAAACGGCAAGGCCGGCAAACAGCAATGCCAAAACCGTCCATTTTCGCCATGGTGCGCTTTTTGCCGGGCGCAGTTTTTTCTCACTGTTTTCTCTCATGCATGTTCCCGCCTCAATATCGTAAAACTATTGTCACTTTTCTACTTCTTTGTTATACTTTTTTCTATGAAAAAGCAAGCTATTTTTTCACAATTTTCTATATTTCTCAGCGTGTTTGTATTTTTCTCCATGCTGTTTCCCGTCTTTGCACAGGCGCAGGGCACGCCGGATGGCCAGCCGCCCGCCGTTACCTGCGACAGTTATGTGGTGATGGACAGCGCCACCGGGCAAATTTTGGCAGAAAAAGAACAGGACACGCGCATCAACCCTGCCAGCGTGACCAAAATGATGACGGCGCTTCTGGTTTTGGAATCCGGCGAAGATCTTTCCAAAACCGTGACCTGCGCCAGCACCGTTACTTCCTTTGATAAGGATTCTTCCCTCGTCGGCCTGGAGGACGGCGAGAAGGTTACCTATACAGATCTGCTTTACGGGCTGCTGCTGGTTTCCGGCAACGACGCCGCCGCCGCGCTGGCCTATCAGCTGGGTGATGGAAACATTCAAACCTTTGTGGATAAGATGAACGAGCGCGCCCGGGAACTCGGCATGAACAAGACGCATTTTGCCAACCCGCACGGCTTGACCAACGAAGAACACTATTCCACCGCGTATGATATGGCGCTGTTGGCCCGGGAATGCATGAAAAATGAGACGTTTCGCACGATTGTAGGGTCTCCGGAATACACCATGGCCGCCACAAACCGCCATGGCGAACGCAAAATCCGCACGACTAACAAACTCATTTCCACCCGGGATACCGACCAGACCTATCATTACGACGCCGCCACCGGCATTAAAACCGGCTTCACCACGGCGGCAGGCGGATGTTTGGCCTCGGCAGCCAAAGTAAACGATCGGGAGATCATCGCCGTTTTGTTTGGCGACCGCAGCCAAACAAAAGAGGCCAAATACTATAAACGGTGGGTAGAATCCAAACAGCTTTTGGAATATGGGTTTACCATCTCCGTGCTGGATGTTACGCAGAAGATCAAAGATACCCAGCTTGCCACCGTGCTGCCCGGCGATACAGATCCTTCCGTGCTTACGCCTTTGATTCAGGACGATACCATTTATTTCAATGCCACGCAGGACATTGCCGCTGCTTATCAATCCGAAGGATTTCAGTTTGATGTAAGCTATGAATTGGATCCTAACCTGGCTACGCCGGTGGTGGACGGCGCTATGGTCGGCGAAGCGGTATACAGCATTCAGGGCGTGGAGGTATTCCGCACGCAGATCACGAAAAAACCGGTGGAAGTAGTGCAATCCCCCGTGGATTCCGATGCTTTCCGCCCGGTGATTATCATCTTGTTGTGCATCGGCCTGTTTTTCATGTTGGTTATGTGTTTGCGCATGCTCACCCGCCCGCGCCGCAGACGGCAGCTTCGCAACAGCCGCCGCATGTATAATTCGGATTCCAAGCGCGCCAGGCAGGCAGCCAAAAACAGCCGCAACAGAAACCAGCGCAAGCAACTGCGCGCGCCCAGCGAATATGAATATATGAACCGCAGGCGCCGCTAAGTATTGCCTTTATTCCCTTCGGCCTATCGCCGGAGGGATTTTTCTATATAGCACCCTTCTTCTTTTTTCTGTTCCCTTTTGTAAAGAATATGCCTTCCCTCCTTTCAAAGACAGCCGTTTGTCCTTCTTTGTTTTTTTATCGTGTATCGTATGATAAACGCGGGAATAAAAAGCATCGTTCTATGTTTTGTCACGCTCCGCACATCTTAGCCGCAGATTCGCCTGTTTTTTGCAAAGAAAAAGCCAACCGAAATTCGGTTGGCTCCCTTTTTATTCTGCTTAAATTTTGAATTGAACGGTATTGTTTCCGTCGTTCCAAAGGCGCTCCAGGTTGTAAAAGGCGCGCTCTTCCTGATGGAACACATGCACCAGCACATCGCCGTAATCCAATACGACCCAACGGCCTTCCCTATACCCATCCATCCGCAAGGGGCTAAGGTTAAATTCCGTCTGCACCGCTTCTTCGGCCGCCTGGCAAAGCGCACGCACCTGAATGGGGTTGTTGGCAGAGGCCACTACAAAGCATTCCGCTACAATGGTCATATCCGCCACATCTATAATTTGTATGTCCGTTGCTTTTTTCGCATCCAACGCCTTGGCCAGACATTCTGCCAAATGTTTGCTGTTTTCAGTCATGGGTTGTTTCCTCCTGTACAAGCTGATGGAACCAGGCCAATACTTCCTGCGTGGCCGGGTGTTGGGGGATGTTGTTTTCCGCTAGGTAAATCATGGTATGCCGCGCGCATTGATACAGCGCCTCGTGCAGATGGTTCAGGCTCAGCCGGCGCAGCTGCTCTGCCTGCGCATATTTTCGGTGCGGCTCTATCGCGTCTGCCAGATAGAGGATCTGCGCCAGTTTTCCCATGCCCACTTTGCCGGTGGTATGGCAGGCAACGGCCTCCAGAATTTCGGGATCATGAATGCCAAAGTCCTCTTCGGCCATCTTGGCCGCCACCGGGCCGTGCAGCAAATCCGGGTGCTGTTGTTCAAAATCATCTATGGGCAAATGATAGGCTTTGGCCTTTTCCAGCAGCTCCTCGCCGCTCAGCTGTTTTGCATAATCGTGCAAAAGCGCGGCAGTGCAGGCCTTGTCCTCGGCAACGCCGTGCAGCTTTGCCAGCTGCATGGCCACCATCTCCACCCCCAGAGTATGCTGCATGCGATGATAGGACAGCTTTTCCGCCACTTTTTTCCGAATCAACTGATTATTGGCCATGATAAACCTCGTGTTCTTTTAAATATCGTTCCACACGCGCCGGGACATATTCGCGCACAGAGCCGCCGCATAAAATCTGCTGCCGAATGTGGGTAGAGGAAATATGCGGGATTTTGCTGGGGCTCACGGAAATCTTGGCGCCATAGGTTTGTTCCATATATTCTTTGGCCAGGTTGGTTTTGCCAAGATCCATACCATCCCGATAAAACGCAATAAACCGGCACATTTTACATACCGTAGCAATCTCTTTCCAGTTTGGCAAATCGCACAGGGTGTCCGCGCCGATGATAAACGAATACACCGCCGGGTGCTGCGCCTGCAATTGATACAGGGTATCCACCGTATAGGTGGTGCCCCGGCGTTGAATTTCCATCGGCGAAACATACAGCCCCGGATGATCCTGCACGGCGCATTCCAGCATGGCCAGCCTGTGCTTGGCACTGGCAATCTGCTCGCCGTCTTTATGCGGCGGCTGGCCGGTAGGGATCAGCAGCACACGATCCAATTGATATTCGGCAAGCGCCTGCGTTGCCATCATAATGTGCGCCCTGTGTACGGGATTAAACGTGCCCCCCAAAATGCCGATATGACTTTTCCCCAAACAGACCTGCGTTGAGGCCATAAAGGTAAACTGCGTTTCCGTAACTCTCCCCTCCCTGTTTTTCTATTATAAACGACCGGATGCCATAAATGCAAAATTATTGATAAAAAAACCGTCTAACAAAATGCGTTTTGGCCATACTAACAAAAACAGGAGGGATATTATGGAAAACAGACAATTACGAAACTATTATCGGCAGGCCCTGTATGGCAACCGCAGCCCGGTAGCCCGCTGCCTGGATTTTCTGGCGCTGCGGTTTGCCCTGTTTGCCGGGCTGTATGTTTTTCTGCTTGTGCAAACGGCGCATTTTTTGCTGTCTGCCATTTTGGCAGCTGTGGGCATGCTGATGATCAGCTGCGCCATCGGCCTTTGGAAGAGCATTCGGCTGGATCGGTTTATCGAAGAAAAACGGCTGGCGCTGGCCCGGGACTATCTGTTTGAAAAGATCGTATTGCTGCCGCGCCCCCGCTATTTGCATTTGGTTTCTCTTTTGGTGCGGCAGATGGGCTATCAGGTGGTATGCGAACATCCTTTAGGCCTGTTATGCCGGACCAAAGATTCGGCCGCTTTTATCCTGGCGCTGCAAAACCATCCGGAAAACAGCGTAACCCCGCAGCAGCTGCTGGACAGCTATCGCGAAATCTGCCAGCTTGGGGTAACGGAATGTTTGATTTTATCCACCGCGCCTTTGACGGACCAGGCACATGCGTTTTTGCATGACCTGGACGATCTGGAATGCCAGGTATTAAACCGGCAAAAACTATTGGATCTGGCCCAGCGGCAAGGCCTTTTGCCAAACGCGGACGAAGTGGAACAGGCGCTGATGCAAAAGCTGGAGGAAAAGCGCATCAGCATGCAAAAAATAAAACGCGAGGCGTTGCATGCCTCGCGCGTAAAAGCGTATTTTTCCTGCGGCGTGATCCTGTTTGCTTCTTCGTTTATCACGGGCCAACGCCTGTATTACCCGCTGATGGGCGCGCTGTGCTTTTTCCTGGCGTTTATGGCCTATTATACGGACCATAAAACCGCAGGCGCCGCCGCAAAAAAACCGAAAGCCGCCAATCAGCGCGGCAGCTGAATTTTCGGTTCGTCATGATTGGGGCGATACAGGGTGAATTTTCGCCCAATGGCCTGCACAGGCTCCGCTCTGACGGCTTCACAAAGCTCTGTAAGCGCTTGTTTTGCCGTCATCGGGCAGTTTTCCTGCACGCTGCCTTTTACAATCTCACGCGCTTCCAGCGCATCTGAGACCTGCTCTATCAAATTCTCCGTAATGCCCGCTTTGCCGATATAGACAATGGGCTCGATCTTATTGGTCAACGAACGCAAATATGCTCTTTGTTTGCTTGTAATCATTTTCTCTCCGCCTATTCCACAAATTCAAATTCAAAGCCGGCCATGATGACGGTATCGCCATCCTTGGCGCCCTTTTCGCGCAGCGCGGCAATGATGCCCTGTTTTTCCAGCTGTTCTCCGAAATAACGAATGGAATCCCTGTCGTTGGGATACATGCGCCGCAAAATCTCTTCCGCCAGATCGCCCTGCACTTGGTATACGTCTTCAGACAGCTTTTCCACTTCAAACGTTTTCTGCTGCCAAAGCAGGCTTTCATCAAACGTTTCGGGCTCCAAGGTTACCGGGGGCAGATCATCCACCATATCCGCCACACAGCGCAGCATTTCCTGCAAGCCCCGGTGCGTGGCTGCCGAAACGGCAAACACGCGCACGCCCTCCGGTTCCAGGGCCTGTTTTAATTTTTGCACGTTTTCTTCGGCCATCGGCAAATCCGCTTTGTTGGCCGCCACCACCATCGGGCGCTGCCCCAGGGCCTGGCTGTATTGCGAAAGCTCCTGCATGATGGTGTGATAATCTTCCAAAACATCCCGGCCTTCCAGCGCGGAGGCGTCAATGACATGAATCAACACCCGTGTGCGTTCCACATGGCGCAAAAATTCATGACCTAAGCCCTGGCCCTGGCTGGCGCCTTCGATCAACCCCGGAATATCCGCCATGGTATACGATCTTCCATCTACGGTCAATACGCCTAAATTGGGCGACAGGGTGGTAAAATGATAGTCTGCAATTTTGGGGTTTGCTCTTGTTACGGCGGCCAGCGTGGTGCTCTTCCCTACGTTGGGAAAGCCTACCAAGCCGATATCCGCCACGCTTTTCAATTCCAACCGAACCCAACGGCCCTGCATGCGTTCGCCCGGCTGGGCAAACCTGGGGGCTTTTCGGGTGGGCGTGGCAAAGCGCGCGTTGCCCTTGCCCCCTCTGCCTCCGCGCAGCACCTGCTTTGGCACATCCAATTCAGACAGGTTTGCCATCACGGTTTCGGTTTCTTCATCGTATACCACGGTGCCCTGCGGCACGGCAATGGTTAACGATTCGGCATTTCTGCCTGTACAGTTGCTCCCTTTGCCGGGGGCGCCGTTTTGCGCTTTAAAATGACGCTTATAGGTAAAATCCAACAGCGTGCGCATCCGGGCGTCTGCCACGAATAAAATATCGCCGCCGCGCCCGCCGTCGCCGCCGTCCGGGCCGCCGGCGGCCACATATTTCTCGCGGTGGAAGGTCACTGCGCCGTTGCCGCCGTCGCCCGCGCGCACGGTGATGGTCACTTTATCAACAAATGGCGAAGCCATGGTCATTCCTCACTTTCGTTGCCGGGCAGCCCGGCGGGGGATAGAAAAACGGGGCGGGCGCGATGCCCACCCCGTTTGCGATTACTGTGCGATCTCTTCGTAAACAGAGACCTGCTTGCGATCCTTGTCCTTGCGCTCGAACTTCACGACGCCGTCCACGAGGGCGAAGAGCGTGTCGTCCTTACCCTTGCCGACGTTGATGCCGGGGTGGATCTTCGTTCCGCGCTGTCTGACGAGGATGTTGCCGGCCAGAACAAACTGACCGTCGGCTCTCTTGGGGCCAAGGCGCTTCGACTCACTGTCGCGGCCGTTCTTGGTGGAACCCATGCCTTTTTTATGTGCCATTTCGAATTACACCTCCATGTGTCAAAATCAGTTGCGGAAATCAGGCCTCGATCTTCGTGATCTCGACCTTGGTGTAGGGCTGTCTGTGGCCCTGTGTTCTGCGATAGCCTTTTTTCGGCTTCATCTTGTAGACGCGGATCTTCTTGCTCTTGCCGTTTTTGACGACATTGCCGGAAACGACGGCGTTTTCCACCACGGGGGTGCCGAAAACAGCCTTGTCCTCGTCGATGACAGCCAGAACGCGGTCAAACTTCACAGTCTCGCCGGCCTCGACATCCAGCTTCTCGACGAAGATGACGTCGCCCTCAGCCACGCGGTACTGCTTACCGCCGGTAACGATGATAGCGTGCTTCAAACTCGTTGCACCTGCCTCTCTGTAGAGTCTCGCTCTTGTGGGCGGGAGGCGCACCTCCGCTTGGTACCCACTCAATGCGGCCTTAACAGTTTATCATTCCGGACAGGTTTTGTCAACGGTTTTTCCCGGGACATGGCGAAGTTTTTCGCGGGGATCGCAATTTTGCGGCGGATATGGTAAAGTGGCAGCGAGAGAGGGCGGTGCGATGAAGCGCCTGGTCAATGCCATTACCTGCACGCGCTTTGTATTTGCGCTCATTCTGGTGCTTGCGGCGCCGGGTTCGGCGTGGTTCTGGGCGGCGTATGGTCTCGGCGCGGTCAGTGACGTGCTGGACGGTCTGCTCGCGCGGCGCTTTGGGGTGCAGAGCGACGGCGGGGCAAGACTCGACAGCGCGGCGGACATTGCGTTCCTGCTCGCACTCACGGCGGCGCTGCTGCGCGCGCGGCAGTTGGCGTGCTGGCTGCTGTACGCGGCGGGCGCAGTGCTGCTCATCCGTAGTGTGACCTATGCCGCCGGGTTTTATAAATTCCGCACGTTTGTGTCCCTGTATACAACATTAAATAGAGCGGCAGGCGTCGTGCTGGTCGGCTATCCGGTGCTTGTGGTGCTGCTGGGGCAGGGAACGGCCGCGTGGCTTGCGGGGGCCGCCGCCGGGCTTTCCGCACTGGAAGAGCTGGAGTTGGTGCTGCGCGCCTGGACGCCGGCCCCCGATGTGCGCGGCCTGCTATGGATAGAAAAACCACGGCGCTGAGATCAGCGCCGTGGTTTTGCGTCCCGGGAAACTCAGCCGCAGATGGCCTTCGTGTCGCGGGCGATGACGAGCTCCTCGTTCGTCGGGATGACGAACACCTTGACCTTGGAGTCGGGGGTGGAGATCATGATGTCTTCGCCGCGCTTGCTGTTGGCCTCCGGGTCGATCGTCACGCCCAGGTAGCCGAAGTACTCGGCGATGGCGGCGCGGGAGGACTTGCTGTTCTCGCCGACGCCGGCGGTGAAGATGATGGCGTCGACGCCGTTCATGGCCGCGACATAGGAGCCGACGACCTTGGCGACCCAGTAGTGGAACATGTCGAGCGCGAGCTGCGCGCGGTCGTTGCCCTCGGCAGCGGCGGCATCGAGATCGCGGAAGTCGGAGCTGACGCCGGAGACGCCGAGCACGCCGGACTTCTTGTTGAGGATGTTGAGCATCTCGTCGATGCTGATGCCGTACTTGTTCATGATGAACTGGATGACGCCGGCGTCGAGATCGCCGCAGCGGGTGCCCATCGGCAGGCCGACCAGCGGGGTGAAGCCCATGGACGTGTCAACGCACTTGCCGCCGTCGATCGCGCAGATGGAGCTGCCGTTGCCCATGTGGCAGGAGATGAGCTTGAGCTCTTCGATGGGCTTGCCCATGAGCTCGGCGCAGCGGGCGGACACGTAGCGGTGGCTCGTGCCGTGGAAGCCGTAGCGGCGG
>ENA-ORSA01002313-ORSA01002313.1-human-gut-metagenome-genome-assembly--contig:-NODE-2313-length-13806-cov-2.917679_pt1 | contig 13806 bp, 21 predicted proteins | sample MGYA00242179_ERZ509142 | MGnify/ENA primary metagenome ERZ509142 (study PRJEB26280, sample SAMEA2338659) | human gut metagenome | biome: human gut; feature: human-associated habitat; material: faeces... | reverse complement strand
ATTGAAGATTTAGATCGAATAGACCCCGCTCATATATTCAGAATATTAAATGTATTTTCAGCTCATTTTGACAGATATGATACGTTCTCTGCAGATACAGAACTGAAAGACCGGGATAATAAGTTTGGCTTTGATAAGATAGTGTTAGTCTGCGATATAGAGAATATTAAGAATATATATCATCATGTCTATGGAGAAAAAACCGATTTTTTAGGATATATAAATAAATTCTCTACGAGTCTGCCATATAAATACTCATTACAGGATCTGATAAAGGATTATATAATCAATGAGTTATTCGAGAAGGAGCTTGTGGAATATCCTAAGATTTGCGATTGTTTAGCAGGAAAAATTGTAGATATGATGAATTCCGGGGGGAATGAAGAAGTAAACTTACGGATTATAAGGGGGAGAATAATTAATGCAAAAGACTTTATTAAGGAAACGAGAATACAATTAACAAAACAACTTCAAGGTAAATACATCCCGGCAAAATCAGCATTTACATATTTCTTGTCTCTATTGAAAAGCTTTGAGATAGATTTCCTGTCATTTGGAAAATCTCTTCCTAAAGATGAGATAATATCACTAGTCGGGGTAGATTGGTATATTGTAGGTGAAATTACAGACGACATAAGATTAAGATGGAGTAGAGGTTATCTTGATATATCTTACATAATTCATGAGAAAGGGTATAGAAGCGAAGAATATACGGCTCCTTCATATGCAATAAAAGAAACTTCAGAAAACGAAATGCCGGATTTCTCACGACTGTGTTTACGGTATATTGAAAGTGTCTTTGTTGGAGAGTTATATAAACATATAGATGAAATCGTAGGGTTCTTACATAAAGAAGTGATTATATAACGGAGAACTATTGGACGCCCTTTGGGCATGCTCTTCCCCTAAAGGGCGTCCAACATAAACCTTTGCAATTCGGCCGAACAGTCCTTTATTACAAAATGGCAATGATATTTTGCAGTTCGCTGTCAATGCCTTCAAGATACGACACGACATATTTGTCTTCTCCAAATCCCTTGTACTGCTGCCAGGGGTCTCCGTCGATATATGAATCCATATTCTCGTATGCCTTGGGGTATTTGTCGTAATACCCCTCAAGTAATGCGGATGCCTCGCCCAGCATCTCATAGGCAGTCTCTCTTGTGATCGCGTCATGACCACATTCGCCCATCTTCCATCTGAAATAAGGCGCAAAAACGGAGGCGTGAGGTATCATACCCTTCTTATAATCCTCAATCATACGATCCAGGAATATGTCCTGCTTGTCAAATGTGTCGATTGCTGTCATCTCTATATGTTAGTCGTTTCTGCAAATATACATTTTTTCCTCCAAATACCGATGGATAGTACCCATAATTTTTGCTAATTATTTGATTTTCAGATGAAAACGTTTGTTAAGACGATACCTTGCGGTAGGAGTAGAAACGGTGTCGCGCAATGCCTCCCAAAGTTTAAGACTGCTTGTTCCGTTGCTCCTAAAAATTATATTTCAGGGAGGTGTCTCCAGCAAGGAACAGTCCACAGAATATCTTTATGAGGTTCAGGATTGCCGGTAGGTTTATGGTGGCGGGCTCGTTGGCCCGTCCTGGTTCTTTGTGTGCCTTGGATGATGAGATATAAAGAGAATTGGCGAAGCATCTGACCGGCAGCCTACCGGCTTAGGTTGATTCGCGACAAAGTCCGGACGCCTGCCTGCCAGGGGCCGTGGCGTGTAATGAAAAATGGTACGACTATTGCTCCTTTTTCTCCCTTCAGAAGGCCTTTCCATGAGGCATTGCAGCCTCCGTTCAGCCGGCAAATAAGGTGGGCTAAAACAGGAAGACTGGTGCGACCGCAAAGTTACCACTGGAAATTCGACAAGTTAGTACTGGAAATTCGACAAGTTAGTACTGGAAATTTGATGAGCTAGTACTGGAAATTTGATGAGTTACCAAGGATACTTTGCCAAGTATCCAGTGGTAACTTTTTTCGAGATATAGTCATTTTGTCAACTTGTTGATTTTCAATATCTTGTAAAACCATAAGCAAACCGGTCAACAAAGGGGCCGACCGGCGCCGCCTACTGCCTGACAATCGGGCAGGTAGCTACTGCGAAGGGGCCTGCACCGGCCTGCAGTGGACCTGCAGCGGACCTGTGTGCCGCTCTGTGTACCTCTGTGCCCGTGATTTTTTGACTGTAAAGAAAAATAGGATAAATTTCAAGAAATCGCTCACTTCAGACAGGTCACATCCTGCGAACCGTCGCCCAAGTGCATACCCACATAAGCCAAAAAGTTCTTCTTGATTTTCAACGTGGTGTTGGTACCAGTCGTAAACTTTTCATAGACTTCCACACGGATGGCCACTTGGGCGGTTTTCTGCATCAGGTCGGCGGCAATAGGTGTGAAGGAGGGAAGGGACGAACCTGCAACCAGGTTGGTCGTATCCAGCGTGTAAGGCCCTCTGCGTCTTACTTCGGTAGAAACATCATAGCGTTCCTCGATGGATGGTTCTGGCTCAATGTTATACTTAAATCCTGCTGCCATAAATTACATGTTTTGTTGTTCGACAATAGATTTTGTGTCCGCCTCAATCATTTTGGCGAACTCGCTCGCTTCCTTCTCCTGCTTCTGTTCGGCAGTTTCAGGAGCTTTGGAGAACTGAAACCCGTTGTTAGACATATCCTGCTTCATGTCCTTGAAATAAGTATCCAAGTCCGTGTTTTCAGGAATGTTGCGGTCTTTCAGCATAAATTCGGGAATACCATACTTCTTCGCCACTGCTGAAATCTGAGAATTGCGCTGCGCCTGCGCTTCATTTTCCTCCATTTTGGCCAGCTTGTCGGCAAACGGCTTAATACCAGCGGCGATACCATCAGCAATCAACTTTGCGATGTCCGTTTCCTGCGGCTTCGGAGGGTCGTTTGGTTTCGGTGGTTCTGGTTTCGGATTCTCGATAGGTTTTCCGTCTTTCAGTCCATACTTCTTCTCGTAGTTAGAAACACCGGAAGCCTGTGCCTGTCCTGCACGGAAATCACCATAATTTTGCATCACATCCTGAAATGAAATGCCCTCAACGATGGAGGTTACCTTCGTTTCGTCCGTTACACCCTCAGCCTTTTTCGTAGCTATACGGGTAAGTGTGGCAGTATCTGCCCCAGAGAATTTCTGTTGCAGTCCTGCCAAAATTTGTTCAAAGATTGTCATACCGTATGAGTTTGATTGATAATTTCATACGGTAAATTTACTTATAGAGGAAGGGAAGAGAAAATTTTAAGGCCAACGATACGAAACAATTCAATGAATGTTCGTTTTTAGGCAAAAAGAAAGCGTGACCACCGGAGTAATCACGCTAAAAATTATTCTTTAATAGATAAGTCTATTCTTAAAGGTTCACCAATTTGGTCTTGATAGAAATTTTGTAATTGGTGTAAATATTTAATATGAATACCTGTGTTTATTTCAACAAGTTCATCCTTTTCAAGCAAAAGATTCATTTTACCGTCGGAAAATACTGTTTTCTTATTTTGATTATCATAATGAAAGCCACAACGATATAGCAAATCATTAGACAATTCTATAGGATAAATATTCGTCTGATGATAAGGAGTTGCATTAACAATAATTCCAATTCTATCAATTTTTTGATTCTTGTTTAAAACTCCATTTACCACACATAAATTCGTTCCTTCTATAGATGCAGTCTCGTCTTCTGGCTGTAATCGAAAAACTTTTCTTACTTCTTTATAACAATAGTATGCATTGTTTCCTAATACATAATTACCAATTCTTAATTCTTTAACATCTATCATAATCACAACAAATTTATAGCTGCCAGTTCCTCTGTCAGCGCATTAATACCTTTCTGAATCTTCTCCAACTGCTGTTTACGTGGCTTATGTACTCCAGCCGCATAATGCCATAACTGACGTTCATTGATCCCGGTTATCCGGCTCAATGCAGCTTTGGTGAAGATACTACTATAATAGTTAATAAAGGTGGCTGCATCTATCTTGAACTTCAAGGTGAACTCTCCCTGCAAAACTTCCACCGGAGCGATCTTCATCTCCTTGCATGACTCCAGATAAAGCTCAACAGCCTCCTTCATATTCTTCTCTATTTCCTTTACATCGTTGCCGACTGTCATCACGGGAGCACCTTCAATGTAAGCACTCAGATTACTGCCTGCATGTTCCACAATTACTTCTACAGTTTTCATATTGACCTCCTTTTTTATTATGAAATAAAAGAGGCGGGGGCTATTTTAGCCCCGCTTGCCTCAGAATGTTGTAATAAGTGCCTTTCTCAACGCCTTTCTTGCCGTGGTCGGGGACAATCACTACATGGCTGCCATCAGTGTAAACCATGTGACTGCCTTTCTGCCTCACGAACCAAAAGCCATTTTCAGTAAGCAGCGTTACAACGTCTTTAACTGATTTGTAGCTCATAGCGTTTACGACTTAATTACGTTGCAAATATAGTAAAATAATGAATAATAGCAAAGAAAGTATTCATATTTTTACTATAAAAATAGCGATACCTCGAAAGATACCGCTATCAATAAGTTCATATTTTAGACTTTTTGTCAGTTTTTTATATAATTCCCGTAATATTCTATTCTTCAGATTTACTGCTGGCACTTTTAAAAGATGAAAGCCGCTTCTGTTTCTCGATATCATTCTTCTGCTTCTCTGCCTGTTCTTCCTTGATGGCTTCAATCTCGTCAATAACAGAATCTACGTTCCCTACAAAGGTGATGGCTCGTTTCTGTGACCAGATTTCTCCGTCTTTAGCTTTGATGGCTGTGTCTATCTTGTCTTTGAGGTCCTCCAACTTGTACGGATGCATCTGAACATCTATATCAATGGTCTCGGAGGCTGTTTCAAGAGTGGAATTAACGGTACCCAACGCGGAAACAAGGAAATTCACCCGTCGTTGCATAAACTCTCCGACAGTTTCATTCAGATTCTCCACATTCAGATGAGTAGACATAAACACATAGTCGAAAGTAACACCGGAAACGGCGTTACCGGTACCTTTCAAAGCGTCAAAGGAAATGCGCGGTGTATTAGTCAGTCCGTATATCTGGCTCAGCAAAGTTTCCACCTCGAACTTTACGGTATCGGGCACCTGAGACCAGGTAAGGTACTGGGCATTTGCTCCCTGGCCGGTGAGTTCCACTACCCTATTCTTAAACTCGCCTGAGAAGTTCTGCACATCGCCGAACAGCATGAGAATCGGGAAGAAGTGGTAGTCGATACAATCCGCATAACTTGATAGGAGTTTTTCCAGTCTTACGCGGAGACTCTTTATCTTTTCACAGTATGCTTCCGGACGATACATGTAAATCACAGGGAGCTTCTTGAATCCATGCGCGAATGAACCTTTGTCGGTCCAGTTGCTTGTAAGTTCCCATTGATAAACCATATCCTTGGTAATGGTCATAAAGCAGGTGATCTCTACATCGTCCAGGTCTTTCTTTTTGTATTCGCGGGAAAGAGCTACCAAATCACCCTGATCATTGAAGAACGGATAGAGCTTGTCTCCGCGGAACGGGGACCAGATAGCACTCTTTAGGCGATATTCAGGCTTTGACTTGCCGAAGATTCCGGAAATCTTGCGCTTTAGCTTGGCCCAGAAACCATCATCCCTAACCACATACCAGTATTCAGCCACTTCCTGTTCGGCCAACCACGCCCGAACAACTTTCTTGTTTTGGTATTTCAGTTTATTCTTCTTGAACACCTGCTTCAAGGCAGAGAGAAGTGTTTCTTCCGATTGGTCCGGCTGGCAATCAAGGACCGGCTCCGTTCCTACGGTGAAGGCTGTCTGAATATTCACAATGTCCTGCTCTATAGGAAGCGCAATCCGATTCGGATCAACTTCTTTCTTCACCGCCGGCTCGATATATTCTTTCCCGGTTGTCGGGTCTGTAATCCGTTTCTCAGGCTGTGTAGTGATTTTTATTTTCGGGTATTTCTCTTCATCTATCACTATCTCGTGCCTGTTTGGATTCCAGTCATTATAGAGAGCATGGGCGTTTGGTAACATCGTCTTTCGGCCCTTTTTCAGATAGTGAATTTTCCTTTCTATCTCCGGTATTGCTAAAATTTCTTCTAATGTTCTCATATACTAAAATTTAATGTCCAAATATTCCTGATACATCTTTCGGTTTCATAATCCTGCCAAGCAGCTCTCCCAACACATAGTAACGTGCAGCATCAATGCCGTGGTTATCGTGGTCTTCCGGCTCGTTGATGTAATTTCCATCCTTATCCTTTGCCCAAACATAATTCCTATACTCCCTCTGCAGGTTGTAGGAGCGTATGGTAATGTACATCTCCATTCCCTGCATCTTGTCAATACCCGCATTGACAGAACCTTGTCCTTTCTCTACTGGATAAATCTTGATACCCCCGTTATGGATTTCCTGAATGAGTCGCGGGTCCGCACTGTCGGCAATCACTTTCAGATTCCAAGGCCGCAAGGTTTTTATGATGTCTCCCGAAAGAAGTCCGGTTCTATAATCCAATTCATCCAGATACAGTGCATTGTCTATGATTCCACATCGGATAGCTGCTGTGGGGTCATTGGTATAACCAAAATCCAATCCTATAGCAACTTTCTTGCACCACATCGGGAACTCATCCACGATGCCCCATTTCTTGAACACGGCACCCTCCGCCACGTCTGCCCAACGTCCGATAACCACATGGGCGTATTTCTCCGGATTCTTCTCCTTCATTTCCTTGACTTCTCTCAGGAACTCAGGAGAAAGATTCTCGATATTGTCGAAGTAAGTCGTATGGATGTGGAGAACATTTGGATGAGTTGAGATTTGAACCGGTACACCGTCAATCTCCACCAGCCGATGGGTATTCTCGATGTATTTCTTGTAAATGAAGTGATTGGAGTCACAAGGATTCATAATGATGATAATCCGGTTCTGGATTCCTTTCTTACGGATAGAGAGCATTATCTTGTCGAACTCTTCCTCACTGGTCCATTCCTCTGCCTCATCACAGACAAAGGTGGTGATACCCTGGATGGACTTCAACTTCGCCGTCTGGTTGCCGGAAGAAGTCTTGATACCCCGGAACATGATACGACTGCCAGTCATCCGGTTCACGATGTCCGTCTTAGTGGTCTTGAAATATTTCGTGGTACCGTCTAGCTCTATCTTTTCCATCATTTCCGGAATGATAGACATTCCGGCCGACACCATCGTATAACGGGTATAAAGAATCTGATGGACTATCTTTTCTACAGGAGTCATTTCAAAAGTCAGGCGCTCGATAAAGGTGGAAGCATTGAAAGACTCTTTCCCGATCCACGGCCACCGGTGATGAGGATGATGAACTTCTCCTTATCGGTGTATAACGGATGATATATCGTCTGGGGTACAATCATTTCAGCTTATCTTTAATCCATGAGTCTATAGGAATGCCGTGGTCAATATCCTGAGGAATATCGGCATCCTCATCCTGCCGACGTTCAACCTTCCTCCACTCTTCGTCATGGTGATACAGCCAGACAGACATCGCCTGAAGGTTGGGAGCCAACTCGCTCTCACTCACCTGAAGTTCTTCTTCTCCGGTAAGATTGCCATCCTGGTCTTTCAATTTCCTAACCACAGTGCTCTTTGTCTTAATGCCACCCAAAGCTACAGCAAGGAACTTTGCACGCACGGCAGCTGTGATGGTCGCACGCCCGCGCGCTAATACTTCGCATAATTCAGAGTGCTTATTCTTCTTCTCACAGAATGTCTGAGGGCATAGACCTAGAGCGAAAGCTATTTCTTTATCCGTGAATCCCTTCTTGGCATACATTTCAACCTGAGAGAGGAACTCCTCGCTCTTGTAGTCAAATTTTGGCTTTCGTCCTGTATGTTTGCTTTTTTGAGATTCACTTTTCATAATCATTCAACTCTTTCTACCTGTTCATCGAATACTTCGCCCTTGATAAATTTGGCGTAAGGATCGTAACCGAACCTTTCACAGAAAGCAGCTTTTGCTTCGAACGTATCGAAGGAAAGCATCAAGTAAGCATCCATATCTTGAGCCTGCTTCTGGACTGCTTCCTTTACCTGTTGCTTTACGTCCTTCATATGTGCCACCTTTTCGGCTCTTTCCATCTGCTTTGCGGCTTTCTCAGCTTCCTTCTGCTCCGTTACCGGCGCCATCATATCTTCCAATGCATCAGCAATAGCGTTTTCTTCTTCCGTCTGTAGAAGGAAGTCACAGCCTATCATATTCAGGTCTGCAGCTGTCAAGCCGGCATCCTGGTAATCAATATCAGGAACAAGTTGGGCCAATGCGTCATAGTCCCAGGAACCCTGTGCGTTTGGATTGTTCATCAGGATATTCAACTCTTTCTCCTGCTTTTCATCCACATCAATCACATCGACACGGAGTCTGTAGTCGTTCTCAGGATACTTCTGAAGCTCGTCCATCACGCTCAGACGCTGGTGGCCGGACACGACAGTAAGTCCGGTCCGCTTGTTGACTACAATCCCACCGACAAGTCCGAACTTCTTGATACCCCGCTTCAACGTCTTTCTGGATTCCTCAGAAAGTTTCCTGGGGTTATAATCTGCAAAGTGAATGGCGGAACGGTTAAGTTCCACCGATTCACTCTTTATGTATTTGCTCAGTCCCATACCTATTGCTTTTGTTTATACTCCCAAAGGATTCTTTCAGCCATCGGGAACACCTTATAAATTCTCTGTAAATCCTGCGGGTAGTTCTTCTTCAGCCATAACATGCAATCCAGATTGAACCCTACACCTGAACTGGCCTTCAGCGAATACCTGACAGGCTCCGGCAGCCTGTTCTGCTTCATATAGGACAGGATGTCTTTCTGGGTCCAGTCTGCCAAGGGGTAGCACATACCATTATTCTCGTATCCATTGGCTTCATATCCCTTCAGCATCAACCTCCGGTTCATACCGTCGGCCTTTTTCATACCCAAGAACACATAATAAATCCCGTACCTGAGTTGCATGGCCTTCACCACATCTGTCAGCTTCAAGAGTTTCACTTTCGGATTCGGCACACAATATAAGCCCCCACGAAGAATGTAGGTAAGATTCCAGTGCGGCACCTGTACGAACTCTATCTTCGGATATTTGGCTTTCACCCAGCCGATCCATCGTTCTATGTGCTCTAACCCTTGGACAAAGTACATGAAGACACAGATAATCCGGTCAAATTTAGGGTAGATCATATCAAGTAAGACCAAAGAGTCCTTACCCAATGACAAAAAGAGTATTGCACTATCTGATTTTGCTCTGATAGCGTCAATACTCTCTTTCGTTCTCTCTTGCAGTATCATTATCCGCCACTCATACCAAGTCCTACACGGACGTTATAATACTGCTGTCGTCGGTTGATAAATCTTCCACCCTGAGAAGTCCTACCGGTATTTGGGTCTGTCAATCCTCTACGACCGCCACGATAATCACCGGTTGAGAATGTAGTTCTGTTTGCTCTGACTCAGCGTAAATTTTAATTGTTAAACATGTTTTTCTAACACCTTGCCAAGATCATAAACGACCTGTGCGGCCAGGTAGGTTTCACCTTGATAGGTGTATTCTATAAAATTGTGGTTCTCATCTTCAAACAGCTCGATCTTTGAATCTTTGACTTCAACCAATGCACTGGCCCTGTCTTTGTTGTAGCCTACAAAGAACTGGATTGCATCGTAATGTCGGGGCTGTAAAATGCCGTCTTTCTCGACGCAATACCCGTCAGCATCAAGCTGGCAATATTTCTTCTGAGTTGTAGGCCTGATCTCTCTGAACTCTTGAGTTTTCTTACCTGACAATATTTCGTCAAAGAACTTCTGTTTGATGATAAGCGTAAGTATTTCCATATCGTGTAATTTGTAAAAATTTTGTTGCGGATGCCGGATTCGAACCGGCGACCTCTACCAAGTCAAAGTAGCGAGCTGGCCACTGCTCTAATCCGCGATGGTACCTTTTCACAAAGATACCTAATTATGAAGACATTAATAAATAAAAATTCAGCACATACGAAACAATTCGCTAATTGTTTGCTATTAAATTAGGGTCATGCTCTTTGATGATACTTTCTACTATCTCTTTTGCACGTTCTATACCGTCCTTATAGCCTTTGGCATAGTCCGTTCTTGTAGACAAGTAGCTGGTATCATTACCCAGCCACTCGATTATTTCTTGTAGGATTTCTTGCTCTTTCATAACTCAAGTAATTTTCTTGTTGATTCAATATCAATATAGTTGGTCCACCCTGCATTGTATAGCTTGACGGCAGCCTCTCTAAGGGTCATCTTGCCTGATCTGACCTTGTCACTCAGACTATCTGTGATTATCTTTATTCTCATAGTCGTCATTCTGTTAGTCGTAATAACCGCAAGCATAGCTGCAGCCTTCTTCGTATGCTTGTGACTCCATCTCGCCCTGAACATACTCGTCAAGTTCCCTGTATGCGTCCTCGATGCTGTCGTACACACACTGCCGATATACTGTCTTGCCGTCGACGAGGCATCTGTACCGGACCTCATGCCCCTCTTTGTGTTCACTCACTACCGTGCACTCTCGCACGGTAGTGGTGTCGTAGTCTATGATATATCTCATAACCATCTTAAATTAGAATAATACACACCATCGACTATCTTGTAGTCACCATATAACCTCACCTCGCCCTGATACATCATGGCAAACCTTGAAGAACCGCATATCTGCCTTATAGCCCAATCGGCCTGCTTAGTCCCATACCCATACCGCTGTATCACGTCAGGATAAATGTGGTATCTGAAGACTATCTCGCTGTCTGTCATGTCATTTACAGGATATGTTCGCAAAACGCCGTTATGGGCAAAATAGACTCCATCCTTCTCAAACGGGTGGCAGTTAGCCCTACATATCGAACCTTGTGTGGCCAGTCTGAAGTGAATAATACAATCTTCATCATCTCCAACCTCCGAAAGGTGGCGCAAGAATGTACGATAGTCCAAACCCTTATGAAAATGATTGGTTGAAACAAAACCGTAGCCGTTATGGTTGAGCTTTTTGATTTTTGCAAGAGTGTCCAGGCTCGGCATCCGGACACCTTTAGGCTTGTATATAATGCAACACATATTGAATTTATTTTAATTGTGCGAGGTTCATGCAAGAACCTCGGCACGTGATTTGAAAAATGATTTTTCTTTGGCTGTCAAGAAAGGTATCTCATCGATTGAAGTTACCTCTGAACTTAGTACGTTCTTCTTTGACCACGCTACCAACTTAGCACAGAAGTTTACCCAATTTGAGATTTTCTTGAAGTCTGTAGAACCTTGATGCTGTCTGAACTCTATTGTCTTGTGACGTGAATAAGAACAAGCGTTAACTTTAAAATACCTGCAACCGTTCATGACACCTAGTATGTCTGATTTTGTAGTACACCACGTAAAGTCTTTGCCCTGCAATGTTCTGCACCATCTGCTGTTGTTGGCACGTCTTGACCTTGCCATGAAAGTATCAATAACTCTCTCTAACTTCTGATAGTTCTTAAATACGTTGATATAAGCCTCATCAGACAAATTCTGTGCGCCTATATGGACATGTAAGCCTGTTGATCTGTTGACCTGCGCGTTTGCTTCATTCAAAGCCTTACAGCAAGTTTCCAGGCTCTTCATGCCTGCCTTGCCTGTAAGCACTGGCGACACACATTCTATAGGGTTGTTGCCTATGATTGACGAATCAGATACAAACTTATAATAGTGGTTGTTGTCTGTGTGGTTGTAACCCTCATACTGAAATGGCATTGCGTTTCTTGTCGCACATTCACGCATAATGCTTGCAGCGACAAGGCATTCTATCTCAACGCCAAAGGTGAACTTGTGTACCTCTCTGACTTGCTTAGGCAGTTCAGAAAGCAGAAGTTCAATCTCATACTTTCTCAAACCTAACTTGACGAAAGCAGCTTTCTTTGTTGCCTTAGAGCCTTTCATGTTCTTAATCTCTTCTACTTGTTCTTTCAATGTCTTCATAATCGTGCGTATTTAAATATCAATAATCGTGTTTAGTGACAGGGGGACACCCTGCCGGGGGTTACCTAATATAAGCCTGCGTATACCCCATTCTCAGCGTACTCTGCAATGACATCTGTATCAACGTCAGGATAGACCTCGTCACCGTCCTCATCAAACGCTCTCACGTTTTCTATCATAACAGATGCGTCTGTGGTATGCCATGATGTGTGGCCATCGTAATTGTCTACTGTCGAGTAGCCATCGTAGACGTAGCTGCCCTCTATCTCGTATGTGACGTTGTTGTCGTCGTCAGCCTCTACTGTGAATGAATGCTGGCCTCTGTCCTCTATGATGTCAAGGATCTCGCCTGCAAGCTTTCTTTCTATATCTTTCATAATCGTGCGTATTGTTATTATTTGTGTGAATCTCTGAAATCAAACTCTACAATTCGGTGATACTTGTGCATATCATATAGACCTCTTACACTGCCCATTGCAGATGTCAGCCTTACAGCTTCTTCTAAAGCTGCCATCACATCTGCAACGGCATAATTAGCTTCAGCCTTAGATTTATCATACTCTCGTACATTTAGTGCTGTCTCTTGTATTTTTTCAGCTTCTTGTACTTTTCTGAGGGCTTCATTGATTAATCTTACCTGTGCCTTAATATCTTTGATATATGCACTACTTGTTGTCTTCATAATCGTATGCTTTAAATTGTTCAACTTGTTGTTTGACGATGCAAATGTAAATAGATTTATTTACATACGCAAGAAATTAGTAAATAAATCTATTACTTTTAATATTATTTAAGCAATAATACTATTTACATATATGTTATTGTATATATCTTTGTAAACAGAAAATAATGACTTATGAACAGAATAAAAGATGTACTAAAAGAGAAGAACATATCTATAAATGAATTTGCAGATATGGTAGGAGTATCTCGCCAGGCAATCAGTAGACAACTGTCTGGAAAATTACTAGTGGAGACTCTGGAAAAATTCGCTTCTGTGTTGAATGTGCCTGTTTGGGAGTTGTTAGCGTCCAGAGAAGAAATCACCGGAGGTTCCAACACGATATGCGAATCAGAAGTGAATGGCTACGTTAAAGTAAAAGGAACTCTCTATGAGGTACACTCTTTTGAAGATTTAAAAAAACTATTGGAATTAGATAATTGATAAAATACTATGAAAATAGGAAAGTTTATCTTGACGGTGACATTCTCCATGTGTACGATGTTGGTTAATGCTAATGGACTGTTCCCTTTTAAAGAAATCAACTCGAAATGGAACATATCTTTAAATGGTGGTTATAACTACTCAATGAAAGTGGGCCTATATGGCTTCGGTTTAACGATAAAAGGATTTCACGTTACATTAGGAGGAACAGGTTCTACCCATAAAAATGATGAGGACGTCGGTATCTGGAACGAAAAATCCTCTTATATACTTCATGCTGGTTATCAGATACCTATAACACAGTCTTTTAGAATTATTCCCGTAATTGGAGTGGCGGGAGCGGGTAGCGTAGAGACAAATGGATATGACTGGGATGTTTCCGATACTGGAGTAATACACAACAAGACAACGGAGGATATGTCATATAAATTTGACTATGGAGCACACCTCGTATATAGCTACAAGCATTTGATAGTAAACCTTGCCATTTCACGGTATACTGTATTTGGAGGTGTAGGAATGGAATTTTAATATTTTTTGAGGTACTCGCTACTTGTTATCTTCATAATTGTATGTGTTTAAATTGTTATATGAATTCACTACTGTCCCGTTAAAAATGGGAATTGGTCT
>ENA-ORSA01002300-ORSA01002300.1-human-gut-metagenome-genome-assembly--contig:-NODE-2300-length-13851-cov-3.581763_pt1 | contig 13851 bp, 10 predicted proteins | sample MGYA00242179_ERZ509142 | MGnify/ENA primary metagenome ERZ509142 (study PRJEB26280, sample SAMEA2338659) | human gut metagenome | biome: human gut; feature: human-associated habitat; material: faeces... | reverse complement strand
AGTAGCCATAACCAGATGGTTCTGATCGGTTGCTATATTTGTTGTTGAGAAAATAGGTGCTAACTCATGCTGAGCAGGTGCAACTTCGTTGTGCTGTGTCTTAGCAAGGATACCGTATTTCCATAATTCTTCATTTAACTCGGTCATGTATGATGCAACCTTATCTTTGATTGCTGCAAAATACTGATCGTCAAGCTCCTGTCCTTTTGGAGGCATCGCACCGAATAAGGTACGTCCACAAAGCTTCAGGTCTGTTCTCTTGGCGAATTTCTTCTTATCGATCAGGAAGTATTCCTGCTCAGGACCAACAGAAGCTGTAACCTTCTTTGCTGATGTATTTCCAAATAATGCAAGTGCCTTTAAAGCTTCCTTGCTGATCGCATCCATGGAACGAAGAAGTGGTGTCTTGTAGTCAAGTGACTCACCTGTATATGATGTGAATGCTGCAGGGATACAAAGGATACAGGTTCCTGCATCTGTTGTTTTTACAAATGCCGGTGAGGTACAATCCCATGCTGTATATCCTCTGGCTGCGCATGTCTCACGAAGTCCGCCAGAAGGGAAGGATGAAGCATCCGGCTCGGATTTGATCAGCTCTTTACCTGTGAACTGAAGAATAACTCCGCCATCACCTACTGTACTTACGAATGAATCATGCTTCTCGGCTGTTGTCTCTGTCAGTGGCTGGAACCAGTGAGTATAGTGTGTTGCGCCAAGTTCCATTGCCCATTCCTTCATTGCTGCTGCAACAGAATCTGCAATAGATGTATCAAGAGGTTCGCCCTTATCGATTGTGTTCTTCAAGGATTTATAAACTGCTTTTGGAAGACGCTCTCTCATAACCTGATCGGAGAAAACGTGTGAACCGAATACGGCTGAAATTTTGTTCATCATAATTTTGTACTTCCTTTCTTCTGATAAAACAAAAAAAGAAAGGTGTCCCAATGATTTGGAACACCTTTGTTCATTTCGTCTATTTATTTGATACAATATATATACTCCTTTTGATTTGAAAAATCAACCCCTAAATTTCAAAAATTTTGGAATATATTTCGGAAAGTCATTCTGACTTATGCATTTAAAATATTGCGGCTTATCACATCCTGCAAATGATCTTATGACAATAAACATAAGCATCACCAATGCTCCATCAAATGAAATGCTATCGTTCATCAGCTGTGTGATCACTCCCAGATGACTAAGAATATCCACAATTAAAAATGCAATCGCTATTATCATACACCAGCATACGATCACAGCTCTCTGTTTTGATCTTTTTGATACCAATCTGCAGCTCATAGCCATTAATATAATAATTACAACCAATAAAGCAAGGACTGCAAGGAACAATGGTTTACCAAATGATGTCATACCACTTCCCAAACGCGTATTCTCCGGAATATCAGCATGCAGCTTAGCCCGTGCTCTCACATCATCATCCACTTTGCCTAATATGCGAAACAATCCATATAACAGAACTCCCGGAGCAAGAACAGCACTGACCAGATCTATCACCACTTTTTTCACTGTTCTGTTTTTATCTGATGCACTTATTACACCACAAAATAAAGCTGCTCCCATAGCTAACAGTACCACAAGTACTTCTTCTGTCTCATTAAGGCACATCAGTGTGCTTATCTTCGTTTCCTCTAACAAGCAAAAGAATTTCTAATTTATCACCTTCAAAATCCTTATTGGAAATATAAATGTAAAACAAATGAAATGATATATTAGAAATAATCCCTTTTCGATTAAGCAAACGTAAAAAAGACAGATGTTTTTCTAATATATCTCCTATACCATTTCCTTCAAGAGAGGCATATTTCATTAAGGTAAGATCCGGTAATTTACTAATTCTAAACCATATTTGACTATTATTCTCCATCCTCATCTCTCCTCAAAAAAAGACCACATCGCGACGAACATCGCTTTATTAATAAGTACAAGCTGATATTACATTCAGAATGTTGTTATACAATGTTGTTTCCTGTTAAAATGCTAATTCATTAGCATTGACCAATGCACCTCTAATCATTCCGGTCAAAGTACCTCTCTGACTATGCATTTCTTTTCTATTAGGATCATAATTTGCCTTATTACTATCATATTACAATGTGACGCACACGCCCAATCCAAGGTGAATCTTACTCTTGCACAGTAGATATTTACTCTTTCATACAATCATGTTATGGTTATAGTCCCTTCTGACAGCAGTAGAAGGAGAATTACGATGTACCGCATATTTCAATAGCCTTTGCTATCAGATGCTATTGAAATATGCGGTAAATTACCTATAATTATTCTTTACTATTGTATGCCGAACTTATGCCAGCAAACTTCTATTGTACTTTTCCTTTTACTACTCTGTAGCGTTTGCCATTGACCGTTACATAACCTGTCTTGTTACTCTTTTTGCCCTTAACTACATAGTATTTCTTTCCTGATTTCTTAACAATACCTTTATATTTTGGCTGCCATACACCTTTCTTTACATACCACCATTTTCCATCTGTATTTTTTACCAGTTTTGTACTATTTTTCTTTCTTCCCTTATATACATAGTAGTATTTTCCATCCGTATGTTTTACAATTCCGGTAAATTTCGACTGCCATTTTCCATTTTTAATATAGCACCATGTACCATTTGTACGCTTTAATAAACCTGTATAATTTGTTTGTTTTACACCATTTCTATAGTAATACCAGCCTTTGGAAGTCTTTTTCATTCCATTATACGCTGCTGTTGTAACAGTCAAAACATTGCTGTTATAACTTGTATGGATTGAAATCTTATTATAAGTACATGTACCATATGCCTTAACTAAAAAATTATATGTAGTATTCTGTTTTAATCCCGATAATGTACATGAGGTTGTAGATTTTCCAGCTACATCAAGTACTCTTTGCCATTTTTTACTTGCTGTATCATACATATAAACGTAATATCCATTAGCTCCATTTACTTCATTCCAGGAAAGACTTATCTTCTTTGTCAAAGCTGCTGTTATCCATACATTAGTGCTGTCAAGATATAATCCATATCCACCGTATTCAGAAGCACCTGTCGTGTAATTATTCACAGCTCTCACAAGATATTGATATGTCACGCCTGACACGCAATTTGTATCCTTATATGTATTTGTGCTTCCACCAGCAACTGTAGTCAGCTTTGCATAATTTGTATCAGTCTGCTTTTTCCGGTAAATTTCATATTTTGTAGCACCAGATACTGTCTGCCATGACAATTTAAATCCGCCCTGTATTCTTTCCAGTCCTGTCACACTACATTTACTTAAATTAATGGATTGCTTTTGTATCGTAAATTTCTGAGCACCTGAATCATTTCTTTCATACAACCACACATTGGTGCCATCTAATGATCCATAGCTTTCAACATCCAGAACTGCAGATCCACACGAAGCATTTAAGAAATATGCACCTGCTGTACCTCTGATAAACCATCGCTGTGCTGTCGTATTATTTCTTGAGTATACACCTACATTAGTTCCATTTGTCTGTCCCCAATTACTGTCATCAAGAGCTTTTCCTGATGCATAATTTACGATCTCATAGGAACCATTACTTTGTCTTATAAAATGCCATAACTGATTTGCTTGATTTGAACCCGTTCGGATCGTTACATTATCATCACTATCAGCTGTAACAAATTTTTTTATTCTGGTATTCATTATAGTAGCATAAAAATCATTACCTAGATTTTGAGTTTCACTATCATAGCCATAAGTGCATACTGTTTTTGATGCCATTCTCTGTCGATTATCTTTATCATTATATGGCACTGCCCAGACATTTATCCGATAATGTCCTGCTTCCGGTATAGTAAATTGGTAACTATTTGCATTTACATCCCCATTTGCACCTGTTGCACCACCATAACATTCCTTACTTGTGTCAGTATTTGTAATAATCAGCCAATAATGAAGAAAGTCACTTTGACTGCTGGTTTTATCCCATGTTATATTCATTGTCTCACCAACAGCATAACAATTTCTATTTGTTGTTATCGTTGGTGTCGTCATTTCACCATGCGCTGTCTGTGATGATGACAATTCATGCAGTTTTACAACATATACTGCACCCGCGTTCATTCTCCATGCCGCAAAATTCTTACGGTTATTGCTGTGGGCCGAAACCAATGGTGTATTTCCGGACACTCCGGTACAGATACCAGCATGATCAATGTCATTTGGAACCTTACCATCTACTTCTGTTCCCCATACATAAAATAACGGATCACCTATTTTTACATCTGACGGAGAAGGATTTCTTACAATCAAACCACTATACTCCGGTTTTGCCCGGAACCATTCCAATAAATAATCCGCTCTTTTCCATGCTGTTGAATACGCATACCATGTGCCATCCGTTTGTAATCCTCCGGCTACTAAACACTGTGAAACGTAGTTCGCACAATCATTACCTTGAAAATATGCATATCCACTATTATATGAATTAACGTTTGTTCCACCACTATTATCTGTATAAGTTAATCCATAATTTGCCGCCGCACCTCCATTATAAGTTGTTGCTGCTTTCACTTTGCTTATATTGTTTTTACCAAATATATCATTTGGCATATAAACAATTATCATGGCAGCAACCATCACCATACAAATGGTTTTCTTCCATATTCTTGCCATATGGAACTTTCCTTTTCTTACATCATTCATAAACATTCGTCTCCCTTCATTTATTTTCAATACACGCTTCAAAAGTTCTGGTTAATTTATATAATAATATCACAAATATAAACCTATAACCGTCCCCTGCAATTTTGACATTCTACATTGCATTTTCTCTATAATCTTATATCTCTATCTTACTTATACCCCTTCTCCTTCTCATACTCTATAATGAAATCCCGGTTTGCAAGCTCATATTGATTAAATACTGCAGTATCATCAAAATCCTCCGGATCGACTGTTCCGTGATACCAGCTCTTAGAATTGAAATATGCCTGATAATCTGCATCCTTGAATTTTCTTCCATGGCGGGCATATAGCTCATTGCAGGCGAGACGAAGCTCATCCTTCGTTAATCCATCCAGATCTTCCTCGGTCAGATATGTACTGTCGCTATACGGAAGAATGTAGTCATCCGATGCTGTATCATAGGAACTATCATCATACTCCGCTGCTTCGTATACAGTCCCGCTGTATTCACATTCTTCATCCAGGCTCTCAACACTTAACTGACGTTCATAATAATCCGGCCCGGCGATTGAATATATTTTACCGATCACGCACAGCTCACCATCACCATTTACATAAGGCACTGCATCCCTTATGTTGGACATTGCAATCGTTCTGTCATACGTTTCTTTCAAGAACTCGTCCGTTCCGGTTACATCCTTATATGTATTTGTAAAATAACCATCCAGCTCATCCTGAACCTCTCTCTCATATGTAGAACTATCAATATCCAGATAGTCTATTACATCTGCCTTAGAAAGCTGTATATCTTTATTAAGATCAACCGTATATACATAGAAATCAGCCACTTCATTTGCATCAAAATCAAGCCGGATCACCAAAGACAACAGATCCTCATATACCGACCATTCGTATCCGATTGCAATACATCCTGTACTATATTCTCCCTCTTTTGTCATATAATCATTCGCAAGCTTTTCTACCTGTTTATTTACATTTTCACAGGCTATGCTGTCATAATCTATGTAAGGAATATGATATGAGGCTGTACAGTCGTATACCGAAACCTTTCCGGATAACTTCGAATCAACAACCATATTTTTGGAATATTCTTCTGGCATTTCTCCTGTTCCGGCTCCTACCTTCTTCTCTTCCGGAAGTGCGGCTGCCTTGCCATCTGATCCTGCTGCAGAAGAAGCCTCCTCTGATGTTTCCGTGTCAGAACCTGTATCCATACCGGTTGTTTCATCCGTTTTTTCGGTTTCTTCTGTCACGGTTGTTTCGGCCTTTTTGCTGCTGCCATCAGCATCTTTGTTTAAGGAAAAACTGCACCCCATGAGGCTGCCTGCCAGTGCCATACTTAATACTATAAATCCTGCTTTTTTTCTCATCCTTTTTACCCTCGTTTCTTTATCTTATAACTGCCAGTTTATATTTTCAGCATTTTTTGCTACCAGCAGTTTGGTTCTGAGTTCTGTATCATCCAAGTCTATAAAATCACCATTTGAATAATACTTCCACTGTGCTACTTCCTGATTTCCTGACCAGTTCATTTCACTGATCACATAAAACTGCATCGAAGCCAACGGTTCCTCACGATATTTCATATATCCATAACAATCGTTAAAATGTTCCCTATGTACCAGCTCCTTTATTTCCATAAATTCCTGTTCATTCTTTACCTGCCATATGGATAGTCTGCAGTCCTTTTTAGGCTTTCGTATTATTTTTTCAACAGATCGGTTGAACAAGATGGATATACAAATATAGAATACCGCATATTCTAATATATACACTCCAATATGTACAGAATCTCCCATCGTTGTATAAAAGCGTTCCTGCTGCAACTGATTGCGGTAATATATAATTATCTCCGTAATATACAACGATAAAATGACATCTGTTACAAACTGTCCTATTGTGATTGCCGACTGCATACATTTTGAATTAGCAAAAAAACGGATAACTGCCAGCACAATTGCTGTTATTACAGCAACGATCAATAGCACAATTCCTATATTCCCAATTGAGGAAAATATCCAGTCCTTTTTATCTTTTATGCTTGGATTAACTACTTTTCGCGTACATTTTTCCAGGGACTGCACAGCCTCATTGGAATACAGTAAAGACAGAAAGCCCATTCCAAATCCTATTAAACATACAATCAACCCCATTAATTTCTTTTTCATATCTTCATCCCCCATATCTTGTATATTTCTCCAACAATATATTCGTCACACCATCAGGCAAGAACCGCTTCCATTTCAACCCCAAGCACATCCCCAAGCGTTTCTGCCACCTTCTCCGCGGCATAAAGCTTATAATACAGTCTGGAATCCTGTTCTCCCATCTGGAAATATCCATCGATGATCGTATCAGAAACAGCCACTGCGTAATATACTTCTCCCGGTACGCTGTCCTGATTGTTTGGATCAATATTTCCCGTTGTCCCGGTAATACCAATTCCGATGTCTGCACGATATGCCTGTTTACAGGCTTCTGCCATTGCCCTCGCAGTTTCTTTGGAATAGACACCATAAGTTTCTATCACAGCTTCCGGAACACCCTGCATGATCTTTGCTTCGTTGGAATAGGTTACAAATGCTCCTTTTAATATTGCAGATGCCCCTTCAGTATCTGTGATTAGGGAAGCAATCTGCCCGCAGGTAATACTTTCCATGGTTGTGATCGTCATTTTCCGGTCGATCAGACAGCCTGTCAATCGTCTGTAATTATTCCGTATTGTCTTTTCCATCTGTTCATCCAGTTTTTTTCCTGCCATTTATCCTTCCGCCTTTGTTGCCTTTAATCTATTTATTATTATAATATATTCACAAAAGGATTTCCACAAGTGGAAATCCTTCTGTCATTTCTATTTATCCTATCCCTTCTCCACCACCAGGAGCTCCTCGTCGTTCTTCACCTTTCCGGTCTTTACCGGACGCAGTTTATAGCCATCCGGGAGCTCTGTTATAATGACAGGGGATATTAAGGATGGCGCATGCTTCTTCAGATACGGAAGATCAAGCCGCATGACCGGCTGTCCGGCAGACACTGTCTGTCCGGTCTCAACCAGTACGTCAAAACCTTTGCCATTTAGCTTTACCGTATCGATTCCAATATGGATCATCACACCGATTCCCTGTTCCGTTACCAGCCCTATGGCATGCTTCGTGTCGAAGACAAAGGCAATCGTTCCGGCAACAGGCGCGGTTATTTCAGGATCCGTTGGCAATACAGCGATTCCATCGCCCATTATTCCACTGGAAAATGCCTCATCCGGCACACTTGATAATTCAAAAACCTCTCCTGTAACCGGACTCAATATAGATACTGCAATAACCGCTTTCTCATCATCCCCCTCCAGATAATCTTCCAGATTGGATTTGATCACAGACACCTTCGGACCATAGATAACCTGTACGCCATTTCCTTTTTTCACCACACCGGACGCTCCACTTGTCCGGAGAACATCCTCTTTTACAAGAGCTGCATCATATACCGTACAACGAAGCCTGGTTGCGCAGCAGTCAACATCCGATATATTTGCCTTGCCGCCAAGCCCTTCACAGATCAGCCTGGAAGTCTCCATCTGTGGGCTTTGATTCCGGAAAACATCCGGATTCCGACCATTGCCTGATCCCTGCTCCCCGACATTTTCTCCATGCTTTCTGGCATCCACATCACTTCGACGATATAATTTCACTTCGTCATTGTTATCTCTACCCGGTGTTTTCAGATCAAACCGCCGGATCAGATAATAGAACAATACATAATATACGATAAAATAACCGATACCAACAATGACGATCCAGATCCAGTTCGTCTTTGCATTTCCCTGCATGATGCCGAACAGGGTAAGATCGATCAGTCCTCCGGAGAAGGTCATTCCCACACCGACTTCAAATACATGCATCAGCATATAGGCAAAGCCTGCCAGAATACAATGAATTCCATACAGAGCCGGTGCAACAAATAAAAATGTGAATTCCAGGGGCTCTGTAATACCTGTGATCATGGCTGTAAGGGCTGCGGAAAGAAGCAGTCCGCCTGCTGCCTTCCGTTTCTCCGGTGCTGCTGTTTTATACATGGCAAGAGCCGCTCCCGGCAGACCAAATATCATAAGCGGGAATTTACCGGACATAAATCTGGTGGCTGATACCGCATACTTTGTAACGGATGGATCTGCAAGCTGTGCAAAGAAGATATTCTGTGCTCCTTCTACAACACGCCCGCCAACCTCCAGCGTTCCTCCGACCGCAGTCTGCCAGAATGGCAGATAGAACACATGATGCAGGCCAAATGGTATCAGAAGACGTTCCATAAATCCATATACCCAGGTTCCTGCATAGCCGGAATTTAAAACCAGATCACCTACGGTATAGATGCCCTTCTGGATTGCCGGCCAGATAAAGAACATCAAAATACCAACTCCGGTATATACCAATGCTGATATGATCGGAACGAATCTGGAACCACCAAAGAAAGACAACACCTGTGGCAGTTCAATCTTATAAAAGCGGTTATGCAGGGCAGCCACACCAAGTCCTACCAGGATACCGCCAAATACACCCATTTGCAAAGATGTGATACCGCAGACAGAAACAACCGCCCCTGCAAGCATTGATTCCGTACCACCATTTATCGTGATCAGCGCACTGATCGATGCATGCATGATAAAGAATGCAATAGCCGCTGATAGCGCAGCAACTTCCTTCTCCTTTTTTGCCATACCGATCGCCACGCCCATGGCAAACAGGATCGGCAAATTGGCAAATACCACATTTCCTGCCTCACTCATTACCTCAAATACAGCAGCAAATATCGTTCCCGGCCCAAGGATCCGCATCAGCCCATATGTTTCAAGCATGGTTTCATTGGTAAATGAGCTTCCAATTCCAAGCAGCAGTCCTGCCACCGGCAGGATCGCAATCGGAAGCATAAACGACCGACCAACCCGTTGTAATATTCCAAATATTTTATCTTTCATATAAAAAATCTCCCTGTTTCACAGATACATTCATACGAACTAGTATCTGCACAACAGAGAGAATCATTCTATTTTTATGAAAAAACTTCTTCTTTGTATGGTCTTTACGACTTCTCCATTATCCAGAGTTACGGTTGATCTGGAATAATGCTTGACGTGCTGACGGTTGATAATACAATTACTGTTTACACGGACAAATATCTTCGGAAGATTTTTCAAAGCATTTGTCAGCGTAATATACTGCACATAATCACCTCTTGTTGTACAGTATCTGGTGAGACGATCATCTCTGTGAATACAGATGATCTCCGAAGCTGAAAAAATATTGATCGTTTTCCCATAGCAGACCCGGATAAAATTACTTTTGCTCATATTCAGGCGCTTGATCGCCGTATCAACGGCATGCACCAGCTTGATATCTCGGTTTCGCTTCATAACACAATTGCAGTGCTCCACGTCATAGATATCCCAGCCATCCGGAATATGGTCTGCATAAAATATAATCTTGCAATTTGGAACAGAACGATTGATGGCTCTGGCCAGACAGATCCCGTTATAGTGCAGATTGTCAAATACGATCTCCGTAATAAATATATCACAGGAAAAGGTACTTTCTTCTACATCTATAGACGCTTCTTCCGGCAGATACAATTCAAACTCTACATTATCCAGATCCATACGGGATTCTATAAAATCCTTCACAGCTTCCACTTCATGCATAGATGAATCACATATACCAATTTTCATTTGTATAACACTTCCCTCTCATTTGAATGCCACTTGTAAATTTTAGTATATTTCTTAGATATATGCAGTATTATTGTTAGTTTTTACATGTAATAGAAGTGTCACTATCTGTTTCTTTTTTAATATTTATTAGAAAATACTTAAAAAGAAAAGGAATACCATCATGACACTGAATTATAAAATTATAGGATCACGCATAAAAATACGCAGAAAAATGAAAGATGTCACCCAGGAACAGATGGCGGAAGACCTCAATCTGTCTGTAGGTTTTATCAGTCAGCTTGAACGTGGTATCTGCAAAGTGAGTCTGGATACACTTGCAAATATCACCGAATATCTGGATTGTACTTTTTCTGACATTCTTGAATACAATCAACATTCTGAAAGCTATAATCAATCGAAACTGAATGCTCTTTATTCATCCTTATCCCCTGAAGACCAGCATGTTATGCTCAGTTTGATGGAGGCTTACACAAAACACCGCTAATATCCGGAAATTAGAATACCATAAAACAGACTAAAAAAAACATAGATTGTCAATTCTACGTTTTATCATGCATAAATGACATGTGCAACTGACATTTCTGCTTTTTTTCTGCATAATTTACATCATAATAACAATAACAAAACTCCGATCATCAAAATTAGAATCCTAATTCCAGATAACCGGAGTTTTTATTATGTTTATTTTATTATTCTTTCAAATCTGTTATTTACTTACCTTACGGAAGTTCTTCTTACCACGTCTTACAACGATTCCGTCTCCATCAAACTTCTCTTCCGGAATTGTAACTGAGATATCAGGTATCTTGTCACCATCAACAGCAACACCGCCCTGCTCTACCGCACGTCTTCCTTCATTTCTGGAGGATACCAGACCGGACTTTACAAGTACGGATACGATATCGATCGCACCATCCTTGAAATCATCGGCTGACAATGTAACAGATGGCATATCAGCAGCAACACCCTTGGAGAATAATGCTCTTGCACTCTCCTGTGCCTTTACTGCTTCTTCTTCGCCATGAACCAACTTTGTAAGTTCAAATGCAAGGATCTCTTTTGCTGTATTTAACTGACTGCCTTCCCAGCTGTCCATCTTGTCAATCTCTTCCAGCGGAAGGAAGGTCAGCATACGGATACATTTTAATACATCGGCATCTGCAACATTTCTCCAGTACTGGTAGAACTCAAATGGTGATGTCTTGTTCGGATCAAGCCATACAGCACCCTTCTGTGTCTTACCCATCTTCTTGCCTTCTGAGTTCAGAAGCAGGGTGATCGTCATAGCATAGGCATCCTTGCCAAGCTTTCTACGGATCAGTTCTGTACCACCAAGCATGTTGCTCCACTGGTCATCACCACCGAACTGCATATTACAGCCGTATTTCTGGAATAACTCATAGAAATCGTAGCTCTGCATGATCATGTAGTTGAACTCTAAGAAGCTTAACCCCTTCTCCATTCTCTGCTTGTAGCACTCTGCACGAAGCATATTGTTAACTGAGAAATGCGGGCCAACCTCACGAAGAACATCTACATAATTCAGATCCAGTAACCAGTCTGCATTATTTACAAGAAGTGCCTTACCTTCTGAGAAATCGATAAAACGGCTCATCTGCTTCTTGAAGCATTCTACATTATGAGCGATCGTTTCTGTTGTCATCATCTGTCTCATATCGGTACGTCCGGACGGATCACCGATCATAGCTGTACCGCCACCAATCAGGGCGATCGGCTTATTACCTGCCATCTGTAAACGCTTCATCAGACAAAGTGCCATGAAATGACCGACATGAAGACTGTCTGCAGTTGGGTCAAATCCTATATAAAAAACAGCTTTTCCATTATTTACCAGCTCTTTGATCTCTTCTTCATCTGTTGTCTGGGCAATTAATCCTCTTGCCACTAACTCGTCATAAACCTTCATTTTTTTCCTCCTGTAACAGCATCCATTTAGATGCTGACCTTTTATATCATAATTATTATCTACTTATTTATTCTGTGCCCGGATAGCTTCGGCAAAATATATGTCTCCGATCACTTCCCGACCATTATCCATCTATAATACACATACTCCGTGATTATACAACGAAATATAACACTTTGACAAGGCCGTGTTTCAGTTTGCTTTTTTCAAACTGTTTCTGCGGATTCCTGCTGCTATCGCCACAAATAAAAACAGGAACGGTGTCGTGATCGGCTGCTCTACATTGACGAACGCCTGTGTGATATAAGAAACGATAAGCATCAGAGCCGCAAGCATCACCGGTTCATCCTTCCAGATTTTCACACAGTTACGGATCGAAGTAATGATCAGCCCCACATAAGTGATCAGGCCAAAAGCTCCCATCGTGACCAGATACTGCAGATATTCATTATGCGCACTGTCATAAACCGTTCCGGTTACTGCCAGCATCTCATCATAATACCGGGCAGACATCAGCGCATAGATGCTTTCATTTCCATTTCCAAATACCTGATCAACAAATGGCAGATCCTGATAGATCCGGCATAATCTCGACCAGATGAAGCCTCTGTAATCTCCCCAGAAATCATCAAATACGAAGATCTCCCAATGGTTGATACAGCCGATAACTGTCACGGTGATCCCTGCTATGAGCAATATTCCTGCTATGAGCAAACGGGATAATGCGGATCTTCCTGTATTATATTTCTTCTTTGATAACCATATCGCACACAAGATACCGATCACACAACAGACAGTCAATATGTCTCTTGCATCCACCAGCTTCGCCAGACCGGACAGCTTCTCATATCCCCTTCCGGTTCCTGTCGTGATCCACGCCATGATCGTATAACCGGAAAGAAAGGTGGTACAAACAGTTACAAATTCTGCAAACAGGCTTCGTTTTAATGCGAAAAAGAGTAATATCACCCATGCTGCAGCAAGTCCCATATAGGCACTGTCACTATTTGCCGCGATCAAGGCGGCTCCGCCCAACAGAAGGGCTGCCATATAGCAGATCCGGAATGCCCGCTTTTCTTCGATCAGATACATACCGGAAAAGAATGCAACACTGGTACAGACAAAGCCAGCAAATATATTGATATTTCCAAAGGTGGACAGGAACATCGCCTGCTGATCCTCTCTGATATGTGACAACAGATGAAACACATCAATATCCAGGTGTTGTAAGCTTCCCATCAAAAATGCAAGTCCACTGATAACAGAAAACACCGGTGCCAGGATCTGCTGCCATTTATATCCGCTTCCAATGCCAATATAAAGCACAAGCACAAGCATCAGAAATTCCAGTCCGCAGCGTCTTCCCATGGATCCGGTGTAAGCTACCATTTTATCATCTGCCATGATCCATGCAAGTGTGCCTGACAGCACAAAGGCTCCCATCCAGATATCCGACGCCAGAAAATTTCTGCCTCTTCCCGTTTTTTTTGCAGCATCCGTATGCTCTTCCA
>ENA-ORSA01002292-ORSA01002292.1-human-gut-metagenome-genome-assembly--contig:-NODE-2292-length-13871-cov-3.560075_pt1 | contig 13871 bp, 7 predicted proteins | sample MGYA00242179_ERZ509142 | MGnify/ENA primary metagenome ERZ509142 (study PRJEB26280, sample SAMEA2338659) | human gut metagenome | biome: human gut; feature: human-associated habitat; material: faeces... | reverse complement strand
GCGGCGATGCCCGGCGGGGTCTGTGAATGCGCGGTACGGATACAGCATGAAGATGTCAGAAATGTCAGAAAGGATGACGAGGAATTGGAACGAACAAGTGCCGCGTGCCTCCGCGCATTCCGCTGTCCGTTTCAGCAAACTCATCATACCATCCTAAAGCCATGGATGCAAGCTAATGTTTCGATATAGCTGAATATATATACGACGATATCGAAATAATGCGAGGCGCTCAAAGCGAAGACTCAGGAGGGTGCGTCCGAGTCATCTGTCTCGTCATTGTGTGTCCGCTTGTTTCCGGACAGCAGCAGAACGAGCAGCAGCGCCAGCAGCATCGGCAGCGCCACGACGGGCGCGACGAGCAGCGGCTCGATCTGGATGCCGTCGGAGACGAGCCGGACGGCCGCTTCCTCCTGCTCGGTTTCAACGCGGTGGCCGCGCACCAGAAGCCGGTGGGAGTTGATGCCGTAGGGCGTGCAAGTGACAAGCGTACACAGGTCTTTTCCGGACTCAATCTGCAAGGCAGTGACGTCCTCCGGCTCGACGATCAGGATGCGGTCAACCTCGTAGGTCAAAACCTCGTCGAGCACGCGGATGATGAACGTATCGCCTTCGACAATCTGATCGAGATTGGTAAACAGCTTTGCGCTGGGCAGTCCGCGATGGCCGGAGAGGACGCAGTGTGTGCTTTCGCCGCCGACCGGGAGACTTGTCCAGTCCAGATGTCCGACCGCGATTTGCAAAACGGAATCGCTGGTGCCGTGGTAGATCGGCAAAGAGACGTTGATGGACGGAATCTCGATATAGCCCATGATGCCGGTGCCGCTGATGTCCAGCAGACTCTCATACTGCGCCTGCTGCTCCTCGGTCAGGAAAAAGCCGTTTTCCCGCGTCAGCAGCGACCGGTTATAGTCCTCCGCCGCCGCCAGCAGCTCGTCATAGGCGTCCTGGTCCAGCGCCTGCACGTTTTGCGTGTAATCCGCCACAGCCTTCGAGGCGTGGCGGGCGTTCCAGTAGTCGCTGACGGTCGGATACAGAAGCAGGGACACGCCTGCAAGCAGCACGAGGATCAACGCAATCGTGGACAGATGTTTTTTCATTTGCAGGCTTCTCCTTGATGCTGTGAGCGGTGCGCGGCCGAGGCCGCGCACCTGTTTCCTATAAGCTGGGATGATTAGCCTTCAGTCTTGCCCATGCGCTTTTTGGTCACGAGCAGAATCACAGCGCCGACAGCCAGCAGACTGCCGACAATGTAGAAGATCGTCGTGCCGATGCCGCCGGTGGAGGGCAGTTCCGTGCCAGTCTGGTTTTCAACCTTGACATCGCCCGTAGAGGTTCTGTTATAGGTCACGGTAGCCGTACCGACACCAGTCTGATCGATCGATGCAGTGATAACAATCTCGATCGGCTCTTTCAGCATGTTGTAGCCTGCGGGAGCCTTGATCTCTTCCAGATAGTAAGTACCGGCATCCAGACCGCTGATCGTGAACGTACCGTTTTCAGGAGTGGTAAAGACAGTCGCCTTGGGGGTCAGATTGGAGCCATAGGTGTTCTCCGTCCAGCCGGTGACCTTGTTGCTGTCAGCAACGACGTATTCCTTCGTTGTACCGTTGAGTCTGTACAGAACAAACTGTGCGTCCTTCAGATTGACCTCTTCGTTGTTCTTCTTGGTGAACTTGATGACCTTCATTTCCCAAACATAAGTGCGGGTTGTGGAATGCTCGGTCTGCTGATCGTTGCCATAGTCCAGCCATGTGTCGTTGGGGTTGCCGGTTCCGGCGATCACGGCCTGACCGTTGACCGTTGCGGAGTATTCCACAGTCACAACGTCGTTCGGCTTCAAAACGCTGGCATTGTCTGCATCATGGAATCGGAGTTCAAACGTGCAGCCGTCGGTGAGGCTGGAGGTAACGAGATCGTAGTTTGCAGCGGCAAAGTTCTTGCCGTTGACCTTGACGGTCACGCTGTTCGGAACGAAGGTCAGACCTGCGCTCATCTTATCGTGCAGGATATAGGCGACCGGGTTGCCGTCCGTAACGGTGATGGTGGTCTTAAAATTGACGGTGTCGCCGATGTTGGCGTCGTTGGTCTTGCCGTAGACACCGTTTTCTTCGACTTCCTTATCAACAGTCGGCTTGCCGTTCTTTTCCTTGATGGTCACGTTCGGCATGGTGGTATCCAGCGAGCACAGCGCGCCCAGATCGGACTGAACCAGATAGTAGCCAAGCGGCAGGTTTGTAAATTCGACAATGCTGCCTGTGGCCTTCTGCTGGCCATCGTTAGCAATACCATTTGCTGTAGCGTACGCAATCGCAGCTGCGGCAAAGTCAGCGGCATTTGCGCCGTCTTTCCATGTCACATAGCCCATGTCATCAATCGTGACATAGTTCAGGCCTTCTGCTCCGGTTACGAAGAAGTTTGCCCATTTTGCGCTGACCTTGTAGTTGATTGCAGAGTAGTCTGTGTTGTGGCTGTCCAGATCGAAAATGCGGTACAGGGTGTAGGTTTTGTTGACAACCGCATTATCGACCTTAATGCTACCGTTGGTGTCAACTGCGAATGCCGAAATGCTCAGCGCCAGCACGAGCACAACGGCCAGCAGCAGAGCCAGGGTTCTTTTGATGTATTTCATTTGTTTTTGTTCTTCCTTTCTTGCTTTTTGTTTTTATGATCCTGATAAACAGAAACGCGGTTTGTCCGCCATATGACCTCAGTGGGCATCCCTCCTCTTTCTAAGACAGATGCCTGCGAGCGCTGCGCCGCAGAGCAGCAGCAGTCCGGCGGTCATAAACCAGCCTGTGCCGCCTCCGCCCGTGGAGGGCAGGGCATAGCCGGCTGAGTTGACGGCAGTGATGAGAATATTCTCCGTAAGGCGGAACGTGCAGGAGCCGTTGTCCGAGTCCAGCGTCGTTCCGCCGGTCTGGAACGCGACGGCAAAGCCGTCATGGTTTTCCTCCGTGATCGTGACCTTGGAGCCGTAGGGGAGCGTGAGCGTTTTCTGCTCGCCGCCCTGCAATTTCACGGTTTCCTGAAGCGTACTTCCGTCCGGTGTGGTATAAGTGACGGTAAAGGCGAATTTTGTCGTGACCGTGCTGTGGAGCAGCTGCTTTTCAAGCGTCAGATCAACATCCTCATGCTGGTTTTTGATCTTCAGCAGAGCGCCCTTTCCGTCAACCTCGACAAAGACGTTCGGCTTTGTCACGATCACGGTTCCGTCTGCCGTGACCTTGAGGGAGATCTCGCCGAGCGAATCCCGGAAGCCCGCTGGGACTTTCGTCTCCGTCAGCGTGTAGCAGCCGGGCAGCAGGCCGGTCACAGTCAGTTCGCCGGTTGCGCTGACCTCCAGATCCTGCGTCGCGGCGGGCGACTGCACTGGATCGACCGGAACGAGCAGCCACTTCTGTGCAGGAGAGTCGTTGTCGGCCCAGCCCTGAATTTTCTGACCCTCGGCGAACGCCGCTTGATTCAGGTCAAACACGATATTGCTTTCGTGCAGAACGGCCACGCGCGGTTTGATCTTGAATGTGCCGTCTTTGTTGACGGACAGATACCACTTCTGGTTGTCGTGCGTTGTCGGCGTGCTGGCGTTTTCCCAGAAATGAATCAGCGTGCCGTTGTCCAGCTTACCGCCGTCCAGATCGAGCCATTTGCCGTTCGCAGCGCTCTGGAAGCTATAAGAACCGTCCGTTTGCTGGTAGACGCGAACCTTTTGCGTATCTGCACAGGTTTTCTTTTGCAGCTGCGCGTCGAAGGTCGAAAGCGAGGTGTTCTGGCCGACCACATAACTTTGGTCGCCGGCAGCGGTGATGTAGTAAAGCTTGCCGGGTTCGATCACATCTGCGGCGCTGGTGACGGCAGAGTAACTGCCGTCGCCATTTTTGACGACATTGATCGTGTCTCCGTCCGCGTTCTGGAGGCGGAAGACTGCGCCCGAGAGGGGATTGCCATCTTGGTCCAGCTTTTGCAGCCGCAGCGGGACAGTTCCGCGTGTGTTGGTGAACACGACCTCGTTCAGCGTATCCTTGACAATGATGCCTGTGGCGTTTGCGCCTGCGCTGACGACGCCGTTGACCGTGTGCGTCGTGGTATAGCCGGCGGCGCTGTCTTCGACGATGGCGTAGCTTGTGCCGACCGGCAGGTTCAGAATTTCCAGATGCTCTCCGGCCTTCAGCTGGAAGCTGCCGCCGGAATGGAGATTAAACTGATCAATTCTGACGCCGTTTGCGTTATAGCGATAGCAGGTATGATCGTCCGTGAGCGCGCTGCCGTCTGAGCTGGTAAAGACGGCGTGGAACGTGAACGCCTGCTCCGGGTCAGTCTCGCCGGAGACCTCCTTATAGACCATCAGGCCGCCCGTTGTCTGTTTGATGTTGATGCCGGAGACAGACGGGAGCGTGAAGTTCATGTAGCAGGTGGAGCCGGACGCGCCGCGCTCAGTATAGAAGACCGTCAGCGTGTGCTTCTCGGTCTCTGTCCGGCCTTCCTGACTCAGATAGTCCCACAGATCGACGTATTCGCCGACCGAGGAATGGACGCCGCCGATGTCGCAGACGAGCGTATTGTCCAAAAAGACCCACATATCGTCGTCACCGAAGAACGTGTATTCCAGCGGCCCGATATAGTCCGGCGTCAGCGTGAATTCGACGGCATACTGCATGCCGAAGAAGGAGTTGTGCGCCTGCCCGTCGTCGCTGACCGGAAGCGCTGTGGATTCATCGGTCCAGCTTCCGCTGATGCCGTCAGCACTTGCATAGCCCTGATAATAGATCGGATTACTGTAACTGCCGAAGAGCGGGTCTTTCTTTTCTTTCGCCGCGTCCAGCGGCCAGAAGTCGTTTGTGTAAATATGCGTGTGCGTCGTACTGGCGCTGGGCGACGGATTGAAGAACTTGTCCAGCCGGTCGATGGAGCCAAGCCCTGCGACGCTGGCCGCGGTGAGCGTATGGGTATCGCCCACCTGCTGGAACGTTAGACTGCTGCCGGAATAGGTGTGCTTGCCGTTGGCGTCGCCGTCGTTGAAGAGCTTCGGCGCAACGATATAGTCGTTGTAAACGATTTTACCGTCCTGAAGCGACTTTGCGATCCCGAACGCGCAGCCATAATTCTGGCCGCTGTGGCGGTTCAGATAAACACCGGAAAACTTGTAGTTGCCCATGCCGGTGCCGCAGTTCGCGTTGCCGAAGGCCAGCACATCACAGTACGAATCCCATTTTCGCTGACCGTTCGTGCTGGTTCCGTAGTTCCCCTGCGAATTGATGCCCGTGATGCCGGTTGACCACTTTCCGGCGCCGTTCGTTCCGCTGGAAATGTCATAGTCATAGAACGCGGCGGGGGTGGTGAAGTTGTCCTGCACCGCATCGTAGACCAGCCGGAGCACAGTCTGCTTTCCGGGCTTGATATAAATGAGGCTCGGATCCTGCTCGGCGGCAGCCTGCCGGTTGGTGAAGCGGATGGAGTCGGAGTAGGTGTAAACATCCCAGTCGTCCGCGCTGGTACTGGCGCCGTCCCGGCCGTCCTTCAGCACCCAGATCTCCTTGATCTGATAGTGCTCGTTGTCCATCAGCTTGTCAACATATTTCGGCTCCGGCGCGCTGACATATTCAAAGGTATTGTCGGCGTACATCCGCGTCAGTTCCGGCGTAGTCGCAACGACATATTCCTGCGTTGCGTTTCCGGCGTTTTTCTGCGTGGTATTGCCAGTCTTGTTCAGCCAGAGACTCTTTTGGGCGTTCGGCGTATTGTTCTTCGGAAGGTTTTTGCCGACAGTGTCGAAAATGGTCAGCGCAGCGTCGCCAGCCGTGTCAAAGCGCGGAATTTCCGCGTAATACTGCACCGTGAATTCCGGATTCGCCGACGAGGCCAGCAGAACGAGCGTCCCATCCTGTACGCTGACCGTCAGCACGGGCACAGACTCGCCCGGCGTGACCGTTACGCTTTCGACCTCCTGCAGACCTGCATCCTCGTCCGTCTGCATGACGGACACTGTCACGCCCGTGTCGGCATCCAGTATATCTTCGTCCGCCTGTTCAAACAGGGAAGACAGAGCGGCGCTCTTGACCAGAACCTCCGCCGTCAGCGTCATTTCGCTGGTATCGACCGGCGTTTCAGCCTGTGTCAGTCCGATCTGCCGGACGATCCACTGCTCCGCGCCGCTCGATGCGGACGCAGACAGAAGCGTGCTGTCTGCGTCCACCGTCTGCACGGCAAGCGCTGTACCCTCCGGCAGCGGCTGGGGGCTTTCGACTGTGACGCGCAGATGCAGCTGTGCATCATCATAGCTGAAGTCCTGCTTGGCCGGTTCTTGCGGGAGATAGCAGGAATCCGTATGCGTATGCTCCGGAAGCGTGCAGAGAAGCGTTCCGTCCGCATCATAGCAGCTTTCCGTATGTGTATGCTCGTTCAGACCACACAGCGGCGTTTGCTCTTCCAACTGCTCGTAGCAGTCCGCCGTGTGCGTATGCTGCGGCAGCGGACAGATCAAAAGCCCATCTTCGCTGTAGCAGTCCGGGCCGTGCGTGTGTGCTTCCAACCCGCAGATGGGCTGCGGGCCAGGATCCGGTTCGTCAGGGGTGTCCGGTTCATCCGGGGTATCCGGCGCGCTGACGGGCAGGACGCCGTAGCCGAGGATCGAGGCGTCGTCCAGGGCATAGGTTTTTCTGACGACGCAGCCGCCAACATTGCCCTCCGCAGTTGTGATCGCTTCGGGCTGTGCGTCTGTGATGATGCCGACATGGTCGGCAAGGCGGTCGCCGTCTCGATCAAAGAAGACAAGGTCGCCCGTCCTTGGAGCCATCGTTCCGGCGGTGGCATAGAGTCCCGCGGCCGTCAGCTGCTCTGTCCAGTAGATGCAGCCGGAGGCATAGGGGAAGACGGACTGCTCGACGCCTGCATAGTGCAGACAGAAAGAGGCAAACATGGCGCACCATTCGCCATATGGATCGCCGAACCACGCGCCGTAGCGCGTATAGCCGTGAATCCCGCCGTTTTCATCCACGGCATAGTTGCGGCTGCTCTGCGCGTAGCCAAGCTGGCTGTTTGCGACTGCCGCGACATTTGCAGCCAAATCGTCCGTGAGATCCTGCGGGATTGTCCGCTCCCATACGGCGGGGGACTCCAGGTCGGCTTCGGGGTCTGAATAGCAGGCAAGACTGTGCTGATGCTCCTCCAGTTCGCAGATAAGCAGATCTTCATAGCAGGCATCGGTATGCTCGTGCTGCGTCGGGGCTTCTTCGTCCGCGCCCTCTTCCTGTCCGCAGATGAGCACCCAACTTGTGCGGTAACAGTCGGCCGTATGCTGGTGCCCGAGGTTCTCCTCCAGACCGCAGACGATATTGCCCGCTTCGTCAAAGCAGTCCGCCGTGTGCAGGTGGGCACCCTCGCCCTCTGCAAGTTCGCAGACCAGAATGGCCTCCTCCTGATAACATACGTCCGTGTGGACGTGTTCCGGCTGCTCCGGCGTGTCTTCATCCGGCGCATCCTGTCCGCAGACCAGCACGCGCGCATAGCAGCTTTCAGGATCGTGGATATGCTCTTCCTTTCCGCAGAACGGCTGCTGCGACATTGTAACCGCTGGAAGGATCAGCGCATAGGTCGTGCAGAACACGACGATGCAGGAGAGCGCCGTCACGACACGGCGCCATTTTTTCTTTTGGAGATGTGTTTTCAGATAGTTGATTGTCCGAACCGGCAGATGTCTCCGCATGCCGATACCTCATCTCTTTCCGCTTCTGTGCGTGTTTTGTTACATTAATTACATTATCAATATACAGGGCCGAATACGTTGAGCGGCCAGATCCGGAAAATGACCTTGCCGACGATCTGCTCCGTCGAGACGCAGCCGACCGTCGTGTTCCGAGAATCAACGGATACGTCGCGGTTGTCGCCCATCAGGAAATATCGCTCGTCCGGCACCTGATACGGCAGTTCGATGTTGGTTTGGCCGTAAGCCTTTTCCATAAGATACGGTTCGTCCAGCAGCGACCCGTCAACGAAAACGTTCCCATTTTCGTCGATGTCAACCCACTGCCCGGGGCCTGCGATATACCGCTTGATGAGAAGCTTGTTTCCGTGATAGAACGCGGCGATATCGCCTGGCTCAAAGCGTGAACTTTTGATACTGACAACGATTTGGCCATCCTGCAGCGTCGGTGACATGGAACTGCCGTAAATGCGCAGCACCGGCATCCAGAGCGTAGCGATCAGCACCGCCAGCGCTGCGACGACGACCAGAATTGCAACCGTACTTCTGAGCGTCCGGCTATATTTGCTTTTATATCGCAGCCGCCTGCGTTCCGTCGCAAGCTGCTCTGCGGTCGGCAGGTCAACAGGCCTGCTTGTGCGCTTTCCCATGATTTCTCTGTTCCTTTTGTAAGATGCGGTTTTGTTCGGCGTGCGTCCGGGACTTGGCATATATGTCCCGGCGCGCCCTCATGAAAGTAAATGCCTCTTTGCGGACTATAATAATAGCAGTTTTTCCCGTAAATTTCAACCCTTTTCGACATTTTTGCCGATAATTATATGGATTTTCCTTGCTGATAGGAAAAGAAATCCAGACGGCCGCCGGATGGAATATCTGCCGTTTTCTCTGGCCGCGGGTCTGCAAAATAGAAAGGAATTGACGCTTGCGAACGTTTGTTTTCTATGGTATAATACCTTTTAAGACTGTCTCTTGGAATTTGATTGACAGAAAGGAATGAGAGCCATTCATGAAGGATATCCTACCCTATCTGAAGCCGTACCGCAGGCGCATTGCACTGGCGATGCTGCTGGTCGCGGCGGCGACAGTGTGCGATCTGCTGCTGCCGACGATTATGAACGACATCTTGAATAACGGTGTCCGACAGTCGGATTTTGCATATATTGTGCGCTGCTGCGCGTGGATGCTGGCCGTTGCGGCGGCGGGTCTTGCCGCGCTTCTGGCTGGGCGGAAGATCAGCTGTGACGTGGTCGCGGGTTTCAATGCCGATCTGCGCACAGACGTGTTTTCCCTCGTCAATAATATGACGTTCGAGGAATTCAATTCTATCGGCGCGGCAGCGCTCCTGTCCCGGTCAACCTACGACATCGGCACCGTCTCCTGGGTCGCATCGATGATCTCCGGCAGCCTCATTACGATTCCGGTGCTGTTTTTCGGTGGTGTCATTCTGGCGCTGCGCAAGGACGTGACGATGAGCCTGATCCTGCTGCTGTTCGTCCCGGCGATTTTCCTGATCGTCCGGCCCATCAGCAAGCGCATCGGCCCTCTGCACGAAACATCTGATAAGTACATCGATATCCAGAACGACGTCATGCGCGAACGTCTGCACGGCATCCGCGTTATCCGCGCATTTAATAAGGAAGCGAGTCTGCAGCAGAAGATCGCCGACGCCACACACGTCATGGCCGAGAACATCATCAATGCCAACGTGCAGATGGGACTTCTGAGCCCGGCGGCCGTGCTGCTTGTGAATCTCGCAGGCGTGGCGATCATATGGCTCGGCGGCTGGCGCATGGAGACGGGCAGCCACGCCATCTCCGGCGGCGATATCTTCGCCATCATCCAGTATCTGGCACTTGTCGCCAACGGCGTTCTGATGGGCGGCTTTGCCATGGTCATGCTGCCGCACGCAAAGGTCGCGGCTGATCGCATCGGCGAGATCTTTCACGCCACAGGAATGCAGGAGACAGCCAAGGGCGCGGAGCACACGTTCGGCGGCGAAATTACCTTCGACCATGTGACCTTCCGCTATGAGGGCGCATCGGAGGCTGCTGTGCAGGACGTCAGCATGCACATCCTGCCGGGACAGAAGATCGCCGTCATCGGCGGCACGGGCAGCGGCAAAAGTACGCTCGTGCAGCTGCTGCTGTCCTTCCGCCTGCCGACTGAGGGACAGATCCTCTTCGACGGCGTCAGTGCCTCGCAGATCGACCGGGGCGTGATCCGGAAGAACATCAGCTGCGTCCTGCAGAAGACCGCCGTGTATTCCGGCACTATCCGGCACAATATCGAGATGGGCCGTCCCGGCGCGGAGGAAGCGGACATTCTCGAAGCCGCCGATATCGCGCAGCTCACACCTTTCCTCAATTCCCTGCCCGAGCATCTGGAGCATCCGCTCCAGCAGTCCGGCAAGAACCTCTCCGGCGGCCAGAAGCAGCGTCTGTGCATCGCACGCGCGATTTTGAAGGACGCGCCGATCTATGTCTTCGACGACAGCTTCTCTGCGCTCGACTTCCTGACAGAAGCGAACCTGCGCCGGAGCCTCAATGAGAAAATTCAGGGCAAGACCCAGATCGTCATTACCCAGCGCATCACCTCGGCTATGAACGCGGATCACATCTTCGTCATGGACCGCGGGCGGCTGGTCGATCACGGTGTACACGCGGAACTTTTGTCCCGCTGTAAGATCTATCAGGAGATCTACGCCTCGCAGACAGGAGGTGACGCGAAGTGAAGCAGGAACAGAAAAACCACGTTTCCGCCGACGCGCTTATTCAGCTGCTGAAGGGTGCGAAGTCCATCCGCTGGCAGCTTGCGCTTGGCGTGTTTATGAGTCTGGTGCTTGTTGTGTGCGCGCTCATCATTCCGACGCGGATGGGCGATCTGGTGCAGATCTTAATTGACTATTTTGACGCGCCGGAGACAGGCACGGCTGTTCTGGCGCAGCTGGCGCCGGGGCTTCTGGCGCTGGCAGGCGTGTATATCTTGCGTGCCGCTGTCAGCTACGGCAAGATGCAGCTGCTCAACCGCGCTGTCAGCCGGTATTTTACCTGCAATCTGCGCATCCAGATCTCCGACAAAATCCAGCGCCTGCCCGTCAGCTTTGTCGATCACACGCCCGTCGGCGATATTCTCTCGCGCATGACGGAGGACGTGTCCCGGATCGGCGGCTCCCTGCATACCGTGCTCGATACCATCACGGGCGGCTTTTTGCAGATCCTTGCCATCGCGGTCGTGATGTTCCTGCAGAATTGGCAGCTTTCGCTGGCCGTGATCGTGTTCATGCCGGTTTCCATCTGGCTGTCAGCAAAGATCGCGGGCCGGTCGGAAACGTATTTCCATCAGATGTTCAAGCAGTCCGGCGAGTTGTATTCCGTCGTGGAAGAAGCCTACACGAACTACGCGACGACAAAGGCTTATAATCTCGAGGAGCACTGCGCCAAACGCCACGCGGAGATCAACGATGCGCGCCGCGTCTCCGAGGCGAAGGCAACCTATCTCTCCGCTATCGTCCAGCCGGTCATTGCTGCGTCCAACTCGCTGGCGTATATCGCCATCAATCTGCTCGGCGGCTGGCTGATCGTGCGGCAGGGCGTTCCGGTGGGCGTGATTGTGACGCTGGTGCTGTTTGCACGGCAGTTTTCCGAGCCGCTCGAGCAGATTTCCAACGGCCTGAGTACGCTGCAGCAGGCCAAGGCCGCTGCGAAGCGGATCGTCGATTTGCTGGAACTGCCGGAGGAAGCGCCGATCGAACAAGCTCTTCCTGCGGGCGGAGACGGCAGCGTGGAGTTCCGACATGTGGATTTTGCCTATGAGCCGGATACCGAACTCATCCAAGATTTGAACCTGCATGTGGAAAAGGGCCAGCACGTCGCCATCGTCGGCCCAACCGGTGCGGGCAAGACGACGATTGTGAATCTGCTCATGCGGTTCTACGACGTCGATTCCGGCAGCATCCTGCTGAGCGGGCACGACATTGCGAACTATTCCCGCGCCTCCACACGCGACCGCTTCGGCATGGTGCTGCAGGACACATGGCTCTTCGGCGGCACGATCGCCGAGAACGTAGCCTTCGGCAAGCCGGACGCGACGCGCGAGGAAATTATCCGCGCCTGCGATGAGGCGTACTGCGACCATTTTATCCGCACGCTCCCCAAGGGCTACGATACCGTGGTCGGCAGCGATACCTCATCGATCTCCTCTGGCCAGAAGCAGCTGCTGACCATCGCGCGGGCGCTTCTCGCGCAGCGCGAACTGCTGATTCTCGATGAAGCGACATCCAATGTCGATACGCGTACGGAACTGCTCATCCAGAAAGCCATGGACCGCCTCATGCGCGGCAGGACCTGCTTCATCATCGCCCACCGCCTGTCCACGATCGTCGATGCCGACCTCATTCTGGTTCTGCGCGACGGCCGTATTGTGGAGCAGGGCAGGCACCGCGATCTGCTGGAGAAAAAGGGCTTCTATTACGAAATCTACAAGAGTCAGTACGATATCGCATAAAAAAACCCCGGACAGGCCAAAGCCCGTCCGGGGTTTTCTGAAAGCGCACAATCGTATAAAATGGCATGAACCATGGCGAAATTGTACCAGTAGAATGCACCAACCGCGTCCAAGCTATGCGCGCCGTTCCCTGCGGGCCAGATGCGCATAATAGCCAAGGCACAGCAGGACCTGCACAACGGTCGAGCAGGGGGTCGCGAGGCCGATGTAGAACAGGCGCACGTTCGGCAGCCGGGACATGGCGAACGACACGGGGATACGGACGCCGAACGCGCCCAGAATGCCCTGCGTCATGACAAAGACTGTCTTGCCGAGGCCGGAGAAATAGCCGACAAAGCAGAATAGGAATGAGGTCAGCAGACAGTCGATGGCGTAGGCCTTGAGATAGTCTGCCGCTTCGAGAATGACGGCATGGTCGTTTGCAAAAATTCCAGCGAGCAGATCGCCATGGAAGAAATTGAAGTAAAACACAAACACGCTGATGCACAGCGAGACGGCGACGCTGTAGCGCAGCGCTTTTTTTGCGCGTTCCGGCTTACCTGCGCCGGTATTCTGCGCGACAAACGCGGACACGGATTGAGAAAATGCCGACGGCAGCAGCATGACGAACGCGCAGACCTTTTCCGCAATGCCCATGCCGGCAGACTGCAAGAGTCCCAGAGAATTGACAATAGCCAGAATGACGAGGAACGACACGCCGACCAGCACGTCCTGCAGCGCAATCGGAATGCCGAGACGCAGAATTCCGGCTGTGAGCGGCCGGTCAAAGCGCAGCTGCTCCTTGCGGAACGTAAAGGGCAGTTTGCGGCGCATGATGACGAACAGGGACAAAATCACGCTGACCGCCTGTGCGAACACCGTTGCAAGCGCCGCGCCGGCTGCACCCATCTGGAATACGTCTACCAGCAGCAGATCGCCGAAAATGTTCGTAACGCACGCGATCGCAACCGTGATCAGCGGCATTTTGGAGTCGCCAAGCCCGCGGAAGACGCTGCCGATGACGTTGAACGCCACAATGAACAGCGTTCCCGCCGAGCAGATGCGCACATACTGTGTCGTGGGAACAAAGGCCTCCTCTGGGGCCTGCAGCAGACGGCAGAATGGCTTGGTCAGCGCAGAAAGCAGCGCCGTTAGCGCAAGCGCGACGCACACGAACAGGCAGATCGCGCTGCCGACGACACTCCCGGCTTCGTCCGGCCTGCCCTCGCCGATCTTCTGGCCCAGAAGAACGGTCACGCCCGTTGTGAGCCCGACGAGAAGCGATGTGACAAGCTGCATAGCCTGACTGCCGGTCGAGACGGCGGAGATGTCCGCTGTGCCCGCGAATTTTCCGACAACGATCAAATCGACCGCGCCGTACATCGCCTGCAGAAACAGCGCCAGCAGCACCGGCCCCGCAAACCGCAGCAGCGGGGAAAGAATTGGCCCGTTCAGGAAATCATTTTTCTGGTTTTCCATAGCTTCAACTCCAAAAAAAGACCGGATAAAACCCCGGACGCATGCCCGGCATCTTATCCAGCCGAATAATCAATGAATCGACCCTCCGATGAACAGAAACTATTTTAACGAACTCTGCAGAAAATGTCAAGAGGCAGAAAACCCGCCCTGCCATGCGGCAGTGAAGTGATAAAATAATGGTAGACACGAAAGTGCCTGCCATTATTTTTATGCT
>ENA-ORSA01002287-ORSA01002287.1-human-gut-metagenome-genome-assembly--contig:-NODE-2287-length-13886-cov-15.127467_pt1 | contig 13886 bp, 18 predicted proteins | sample MGYA00242179_ERZ509142 | MGnify/ENA primary metagenome ERZ509142 (study PRJEB26280, sample SAMEA2338659) | human gut metagenome | biome: human gut; feature: human-associated habitat; material: faeces... | reverse complement strand
CAACGTAAGAAAAGCCGGACGCGCAAAATTTACAACGGGGAGGCAGATAGTTAAATGCTGGGAAGCCACCTATTTATAAACAATTTAATCGTAAGAGTATGAAAAAGATTTTTTCAAATTATCGCTACTACGTGCTTTTCGTGCTGGGGCTTATTACGACTATCGGCTTTTTCGCTGTACCCGACGACGAGCTGCCGGCGTTAAGCTGGGTTTACGTGCTGGTTTCCTCTAAGGTTATCACACTGGTGGCCGGCTTCACAGCTGCCCGATTATTTACGCACTGGGAGCAGCAGGATAAGATTAAGGAACTTACAAAGTTTATCAACGAATTATAACACAGTAAAGTTATGCAACCAATTCAAATTAACGTGCAGGTTAATATCGGTATGGATAGCGCGCTTTTGTCGATGCTTTCCGGGCTGGTTACAACCGCGCAGACGGCCGCGCCAGCAGCGCAGCAGCCGCAGAGAAAACCAAAGGCTGAGGCTAAGCCAAAGCAAGTAAACCAACCAGCCGAAGCAGCACCCGCCGCAGAGGAAACCGCGCCAGCATCCGGAGAGGCTAAGCCCGAACCAATGCCGGAGAAACCAAAGGAATACACCGAGGTAGATATACGCGCGGCGATGGATAGAACCCGTAAGCGTATCGAGGGAGAGGACTACAAGGAGAAGCCGGACAGCGAGGGTTACAAGACGTGGCACAAACGCTTAACGGCGTGGTTTAAGAATACAGCAGCCCTTTGCGGTGCCGAGAAGCCAAGCGCATTACCCGACAGCGAAAGCCGCGCTAAGTTTATCGCCGCGTGCGATGCTGTAGAGATTAAAGGCGATGAACTAACCGAAACCTGCCCTTTTTAGCCTATGAGCGCACACGCATTATTAAGCCCGTCTGCCGCGCACCGCTGGATAAACTGCGCAGCAGCACCGAGACTGGAGGCTACAGTAGAGGACAGCGGCAGCAGCTATGCAGCCGAGGGTAGTTTAGCACACGCCTACTGCGCTAAGAAGCTAAAGGAGTATTTAGGCCGGCCGACCGATGGGGAGCAGGCCGAGATAGCAGAGTTAGACGCGCAGTACCACAGCGGCGAAATGGACGAATATACGGACACCTATAAGGTTATCGTACTGGAGAAGTTAAACGCCGCGCTGGAGAGAACACCGGACGCGCAGCTGCTGGTAGAAACAAGATTAGATTTTAGCGACTACGTACCGGAGGCTTTCGGAACTGCCGACGCTATTATTATCGCCGACGGCTGTATGGAGGTTATCGACTTTAAGTACGGCAAAGGTGTACGAGTAAGCGCGGAGAATAACCCGCAGATGATGATATACGCGTTAGGCGCGTTTGCCCGCTTTAGCTTCGAGTACCATATAGACCGCGTGCGTATGACGATAGTCCAGCCGCGTATCGACAACCTCAGCGAGTGGGAGCTATCTATTAAGGAGCTTACCAACTGGACGGAAACCGTACTTATCCCCGCGGCCGAAAAAGCCTATAAGGGAGACGGCCCGCAGAACCCCGGCGGCTGGTGTCAATTCTGCAAAGTAAAGAGCAGCTGCCGCGCGCTGGCTAACCAATGTACTACGATGGCCAAAGATTACGCGGATAAGATACTTACCCCGGAAGAACTGGCTAACGACGTGCTGCCAAGACTGGCGACCGTTAAAACGTGGCTGGCAGGTGTCGAGGAATACGCGCTACAGCAAGCGTTAAGCGGCGTAGAGATACCGGGCTGGAAAATCGTAGAGGGCCGCAGCGTCCGAAAGATTACCGACATAAGCGGCGCGGCCTCAGCTCTAAGTAACGCGGGCTATGCTACAGCGGACATATACAAGCCGCAGGAACTACGCACCATTACAGAGCTGGAAAAGCTGGCAGGTAAGAAACAGTTTGCCGCTATCTGCGGCGACTATATCGTTAAACCGCAGGGCAAACCTACGCTGGCACCAGCGAGCGACAAACGCCCCGCTATAAATCCAATAGCCGATGACTTTAGCGGCATCGAGTAACAACTATGCAGCCTTTATTTGATTTCGTTATGCAGCATCCGTTTTACGCCCTATACTTAGCCCTGCTGCTGGGTATCGCGATACACGGATTTAGAACAAGAGAATAAAACGGCCCGGCGTATTCCGGGAGACGATACAAGATAAAAAGTATATGACAGACAATGCAAAGAAAGTCGCAGATAGCGCAAACGCGCTTAGCGACGCAGTTAAGGAGGCAGGCGGCTGCCTTATGGTTATCGCCAAAGTACCTGCAAAGGACGGCGAGAAAGTAGCGGACGAAATTTTAGCAACCTTATACGGTAAGGTTTCCGACATTACCGAAGCCTCAGCGCGTATGCTGGTGCAGGAAAGCGCGGCACCGTTCCGAATGATTTTCAAGAACGCGCAGACGATTAAGGCCATTATGGAGCTAACCGGTAAGACGCAAGCCGACGAGGTAGAAATTACCGAGGGCGACGGCGAGAACGATAACAACGAGTAAAACCATTAACACGTAAAAGTTATGATAGAGCCAAAAGTAAAGGACACTAAGGTAGTTTTCGGCCCGTGCCGATTGAGCTACACACACGTATTTAACAAGTACACACCGGACGGAGACGCAAGCACCGGAAAGTATATGACTAACGTACTTATCCCTAAATCAGAAAAGGCGACCGTAAACGCTATTAAGCAGGCTATCGAGGCCGCTAAGAAGCAGGCCACCGTATCTAAGTGGGGAGGCAAAGAGCCTAAAAAGCTGGATTTGCCGCTGCGCGATGGCGACACCGACAAGGAGGACGACGACGTTTACGCAGACTGCTACTTTATCAACGCTAAGAGTAATACGCGCCCGGGTGTATGTGACAAGCATAAGAACCCTATTAACGACGAGGACGAGATTTATAGCGGCGTTTGGGCCTACGTATCGGTAACTTTCTACGGCTACGACGTTAGCGGTAATCGTGGTGTAGCCTGCGGCCTTAACAACATTATGAAGTTTAAGGACGACGACAGACTGGGCGGCCGCGCGTCTGCTGAGAGTGACTTTGAGGACATCGACAACGAGGACGACGACGATTTGTAAGTATGAAGCAGTTAGTAATACCGCTTACAGAAGAACAGCAGGCGTTAATCAAACTTACCGCTACGTCCTTAGATGCAAAAGCCGCGACGCGAATTAACGCAGCTTTGGACGCTACCGATAGCGTGGAGATTGATATAAAAATGCTGGAGCCGGACGGAGACCCAAATATGATTATTATTTCTTTGGGCCTGCTGGCTATCGGAAAAATCGGACAAGAATTAAATCTATAACCATTTGCCCGGCGTGGGATTGCGCCCGCGCTGGGCTTTTAATTTCTACGATATGTATAAACTTATTCATAGCATAGCAGAGAGAAGCCACGCGACCGCGGTAAAGCGCGGGCAGGACGTTAGTACGTTTGGCTGTATCGCTGCTTTACGTACAGAACAGCAGGAATACTGGCAGGCCGTCGATAACGGCGCAGAAGTGGCCGATATTCGCGTTTTAAGTGCTGAGGCTAATAAACTACCGGACGCGGAATTTACCGCGCTGTATGAGGCTAAAATACACAATACCGCCAGCGACGAACTGGCCGACATACTAATAACAGCGGCAACGTGGTTACACACCGCAGAAACTGGAGGCGGCGAAGATTTCGACCCCGACCGAAGTATAGACGCTATGCTGCTTAGCGGCGCGGTGCAGTTTGTCTGCAACCGTATTACCGGGAACGCCGACGTAGAACGCGTGCAGCTGGTTACTAATATGAAACTAAGGTTTAACGAACTGAGGGAGGGGTAAACGTGAAAGAGTTGGGTATAGACATAGAGACATATAGCAGCAACGACCTGCCGAGCTGCGGCGTATATCGCTACGTCGAGGCCCCGGACTTTACTATACTGCTATTTGCCTACAGCATCGACAACGCGCCAGCAGTCTGCTGCGATTTTGCAATGGGCGAAGAACTACCGGCCGAGATTATCGACGCGTTACGCGACCCCGCCGTGGTTAAAACTGCGTTTAATGCCGCGTTTGAGCGCATTTGCATTAGCCATTATTTCGGCTGGCCACTTATGGAGCCTGCGCAATGGAAATGCACGATGGTACGCGCGGCCCGTATGGGCTTACCGTTATCGCTGGGACAGTGCGGCGAAGTGCTGAGGCTGACAGAGGGCAAGATGAAAGAGGGCGCGGCCCTTATACGTTATTTCTCAGTCCCGAACCGGGGCAAACGACACCTGCCAGCAGACGCGCCGGATAAATGGGAGGTATTTAAGCAGTACTGTATTAGAGACGTAGATACAGAGCAGCAGATATTAAAAAAAGTACGTAGGCTGGAGCCTGCCGAATTTGACGAACTGCTCTATAACTACGACCAGCGTATTAACGACCGCGGCGTATTGTTAGACCGACAACTGGCCGAGAACGCGGCCCGCTTCGACGATGAATACAAAGCACACCTTTTTGCAGAAGCGCAGCAGCTTACTGGTATGGAAAACCCCAATAGCCCCGCGCAGATTAAGGAGTATATAGCAAAGGCCACCGGCCAAACTATCGGAAGCCTCAACAAAAAGGATTTAGGCGATTTGGAAGCGTCGCTAAAGTACTGGCCGAAAGCGCAGCGCGTTTTAGCGATACGCAAAGAGATGGGCAAGACCTCTAACAAGAAATATAGCGCGATGCTTAAATGCGTCTGTAACGACGGCAGAATACACGGACTTTTACAGTTTTGTGGAGCTAACCGGACGGGACGCTGGGCAGGCAGACTGGTGCAGGTGCAGAACCTACCGCAGAACCATTTAGCGGATTTAGACTACGCGCGCCAGTTAGTTAAGGCCGGAGACTTAGAGGACTTTGAACTTAACTACGAAAACCCTACGCACGTGCTTAGCGAGCTTATACGTACCGCGTTTATCGCGAAGCCCGGCCATACTTTCCACGTCTGCGACTTTTCCGCTATCGAGGCCCGCGTTATCGCGTGGCTGGCAGGCGAAAACTGGGTGCTGGACGTATTCCGCGCAGGTGGCGATATATATTGCTCTACCGCCGGTAAAATGTTCCACTGTACCGTCGAGAAGCACGGAGAAAACAGCGAGCTACGACCAAAGGGTAAAATCGCCGTGTTAGCACTGGGCTACGGTGGAGGCATTAACGCACTGGAGAATATGGGCGGTAGCCGTATGGGACTGAGCGAAAGCGAGGAAAAGGAGATAGTTAAGAAGTGGCGCGACGCTAACCCGCATATCGTCAAATTTTGGAGTACGATAGAGACCGCAGCAGTTAAGGCCATTAAGACCGGCGACAGCATCACAATACACCGCGGTATAGTAGTTTCCTACAAATGGGGTATGCTGCTTATTACCCTACCGTCCGGCCGGACTATCTGCTACCCGCGTGCTACTATCGGCATCGAGACCGGCGACGGCTGGAGAGGCGACCACGAGATTATCGAGTATGAGGGACTGAACCAAACGACCAAAAAGTGGGAAAAGGTTAGAACCTACGGCGGTAAACTGACGGAGAACGTAGTACAAGCAACGGCCCGCGATATACTGGGTATGGTTATTATCCGGGCAGAGCAAAGCGGGCTACCTATCGTTTTCCACGTTCACGACGAAATAATAGTAGAAGCGAACGAAACGCAGACACTTAACGACGTAGAGGCGATATTTAGCCAGCCGATAAGCTGGTGCCGAGACCTACCGCTAAAGGGCGCAGGCTACACTACCCCGTATTACATTAAAGACTAACAAAGTAATTATGAACAAAAGATTTTTGAAATTTAAGTACGCCGCTATCCGCAGATACGGCGAAAAGCGATGGACGGCCAGTAACGGCGTTATCGAGTTTAACCCAAACTACACCGTAGGCGTTAGTAGTTTTGAAAAGGGAGAGTTTGGGACGGAGAACGATATACCGTATATCGTCGAGTTATCCAACGGCACAAAGTTTTTGTGTTTTCTGCATAGCTACGGAAAGGGCGCAGAGGACGAAATACTGAGCGACCACGGAGAGGTAGCTAACAGCTACGCAGCAGATACCTGCTACGACAAAGTAAAAAAGAATATGAACAAATTAAACGGTTACGACTATGGAAACAAATAAACTTAGCGACGCTGCCCGCGCGCGTATGTATCTGCTGGCCAAAAATGGCTACGACGTAGATAAAGCAAAAAGATGCTGGAACTTTGTAAACGACAGCAAAGAGGCACCAGCCAGTAACAGACTGGGCGATGGTATCTACCTTATAGGTAGCGACGGCGCAGCGGTTTTGTTTGAGGGCAAGCTAACAGAGGCCCCACAGAATACCGAGTATATCGGCATCGTGCAAGGAGACCGCAGCGTAGCAGTGGCCCTTACTGATATAGCAGGAGGCGATGACGTAACGCTTACCGACAGCGACGACAAAACCGGAGACAGCCAGTATTATATCGAGAACTACGAAGAAGCCGTGCAGGACTACGACGGAGAGACCAACACGCAGCACCTGCATAAAATCGGGCTTAACCCGCAGATTAAGTTAAAAGACGGCGAGTATATCCCGTCGCTGGGCGAGTTGTATATAATCTGCCTTAACCAGTACGCAATTAACGAGGCCCTTAAATTCGTAGGAGGCCAGCCACTTGCTAAAGATTGGTACTGGAGCAGCACCGAGTACAGCGCGACCTACGCGTGGATTTTGTACCTCCACAACGGCTACGCGAACTACGACACTAAGGCTACGTACAAGGGCAGAGTTAGGGCCGTTTCAGCATTTTTACGTTAGTAGTTAATAGTTATTCTTTAATCTTAGCCCGCCGAAAGGCGGGCACTTACAACCTTAAAGCGTATGGAAGAGGACGAGATTAGATGCTGTGGTAACTGCGCGCTGTGCGTGCATACCTATATAGGCAGCGAGTGCAGCCTAACCGATAATTCAGTGGACGACACGCAGGCGGCCTGCGTGGACTATATCGTGGAGGAGTAATTTATGGCTACACGTGATTTTAGCGACCGCGTGGCAGCGGAACTGCCCGCAGTTAATCTAACGGAGCTATACGCCCGGTTAGACGAAGAACTAAGACCCTTTGAAATGCGCGTTAGAAAAGCGCGCAAAGGTATAAGGGACGTACTAATTTTCTGCAACGATGCAGAGTATTTTAATAACTTGCTAAATGGATATAAGGCTAAATAATGATTTTTCCATAGACTTAGCGACCGCGCACAGCCGCATAGCTAAGAAATGGCGTAACCGGCACTGGCTTTGGTCTGAGCTGCTGCAACGATGCAGCGAGACCAAGCGTACCGGGGAAACGGCGGCCGAATACGCCCGTATGAGCAAGGAGGAACAAAGTAACGTAAAAGACGTGGGCGGCTTTGTGGGTGGGTATCTGAGCGGCGGCATACGTAAGAACGCTAACGTAATGTATCGTACCGTCGCCACTTTGGATATAGACTACGGAACCGTAAACGTATGGGACGACTTTACTATGGCTTTCGGCTTCGCGGCTATGATATACAGCACGCATAAGCATAGCAGTAAGACACCGCGCTATAGGTTAGTTTTCCCACTCAGCAGGCAGGTATCGCCAGCCGAATATGAGCCGCTTTGCAGAAAGATAGCGGCCGAGATAGGTATAGACCTTTTCGACGATACCACCTACGAACTGCCCCGCCTATTCTACTGGCCAAGTACCAGTAAAGATGCTGACTTTGTTTTCGACTACCAAGACGGGCCAGCCTGCGACGTGGACGCTATACTATCGCAGTACGTCGATTATAAGGACGTTAGCGCGTGGCCGCTATCCAGCAGAGAGGGCGACGTTATAGCGCACGAAATTAAGAAGCAGGGAGACCCGACCGAAAAGCCGGGAGTTATAGGCGCATTTTGTCGCGCCTACAGCATCGAGGACGCTATAGATACTTTCCTTAGCGACAAATACGAGAAAACCGGACACGATGGCCGCTACACTTATAAGCTGGGAAGTGTGGCGGGCGGTTTGGTATGCTACGAGGGCAAATTTGCCTACAGCCACCACGAAACCGACCCCGCCAGTAAGCAGCTGTGCAATGCCTTCGACCTTTGCCGCGTGCATCTATTCGGCGCGCAGGACGAAGGCAGCAGAGCTTTAGACGTGACGAGAAAACCGAGCTACGCGGCTATGCAGGAATTTGCGGCAAAGGACAAAGCCGTTAAACTGCTGATGGCCCGCGAACGCGCGCAGGCAGCTGCCGACGATTTCGAAGGCTTAGACGACGCGGAACTGCCCGAAGATTATAACGACGAGTGGAAAGCGGAATTAGAGTACACCAAATCCGGTAAGCTGCTATGCAACATAGCTAACATTATACTTATACTGGAGAACGACCCCGCGCTGGCTGGCCATATAGTCCACGACCTATTTACGGGTATGGACTCAGCTAAAGACGGCCTGCCGTGGAATAAGAACGCTAACCAGTGGACGGACACCGACGACGCTAACCTGCGCGTATGGCTGGAAAAGCACTACGATATAACGGGCAAGGAGAAGATAGCGGACGCGCTAACAGCTGTATTAACCCGTCACAGTTATCACCCTATCCGCGACTACCTCAACGGGCTAACGTGGGACGGAGTACCCCGACTGGATAGGATAATAATAGACTATATGGGCGCAGAGGACAGCGAGTTAAATAGAGCTATGAGCCGCAAGCACTTTGTAGCTGCCGTGGCACGCGTATTTAACCCCGGCTGCAAATACGACTACTGCCTTATTATGAGTGGTGCCGAGGGTATCGGCAAATCTACCCTGCTGCGTGTTATGGGTGGCAAATGGTTTAACGACAGTATTACAACGCTGGAGGGCAAAGAGGGTATGGAGCAGCTACGCCGTGCGTGGGTAGTGGAACTGGGCGAGCTTTCCAGCATCAAGCGCAGCGACGTGGAGCAGGTTAAGGCGCATTTGTCTAAGCAGGTAGATATTTACCGCGCGGCCTATGCGCGTCGAGTGCTGGAGCATCCGCGACAGTGTGTATTTTGCGGAACCACAAACGAGGCACTATTTCTAAAGGGCGACACCGGAAACCGCCGCTTTTGGGTTATCCCGGTAGTGGCAGAACTGCGTAAGTATAGAGACTGGAACGAGGCGATACGGCGCGACCGCGACCAGCTTTGGGCTGAGGCCGTCCACTATTACAAGCAGGGCGAACCGCTATACCTCAGCGAAGAACTGGAAGCGCAGGCGAAGCAACGCCAGCAGGATTTTAACGACGACAACGACGACCCTATAGTGGCGATGCTGGATAAGTACCTTAATACCCTGCTGCCCGTGAACTGGGACACGATGGATATACAAGCGCGCCGTAGTTACCTGCGAGACCCCGACCCGCTGCAAGCAGAGGGAACCGTTAAGCGCGACAAGGTTTGCGCGGCCGAGTTTATTTGCGAGCAGCTGGGTAAGGATATGGCCGATAAGGACTATAAGTACCTATGCCGACGTGTTAGTAAGATGATAGGCGACCGGCCCGAATGGGAGCGCGTTAGCTCTACCAAGCACGCGGCGAAGCTGTACGGAACGCAGCGCGGATTTAGGCGCGTGGAACAGCCCGACGAGGACGACGATATATAGAAATGGTGGTAAACGCAACGGGCTAAAAAGGTAAACGCAAGGTAAACGATAAAAGCAGGCGACGAACGCGGACGGGTAAACGAAAAATTTCCGTTTACGCTATCGTTTACCGTTATCGTTTACCGATAAGTAACTGATAATCAATAATAAATATATAAGGTAAACGGAGTAAACGATAAATATATAACTTATAGTATATAACGGTAATATGGGTATAGAGGTATATATACAATATACAATATACGTGTATAAGGGTGTATTAAAGGAAAAGTTAGTTTTTGCGTTTACCGTTTACCGGAGGCAGAAAAATGGATAAAACGATAGATAAGATAGTAAGACACGCGGACTATAGCGAGAAAGCTATAGAGCGTTATTTAGCAGCCCGCGTAAAAGAGCTGGGCGGCTTATGCCTAAAATACAGTAATGCCGGTATGGTGGGCTTTCCCGACCGTGTTTGCTTATTTCCGGGCGGGGCTACTGAATGGATAGAGCTAAAGAGCAAAGGAGAGAAGCCGCGGCCTATCCAGTTAGTAAGGTTTAAGCAGATGGATAGTATAGGGCATACCGTCCACGTCTGCGACAGCAAAGAGAGTATAGACCGAGTTTTAACAAAATACGAGGGAGGGCGATAAAATGATATACAGAGCATACGACTATCAAAAGACGGCTACGCAATGGATTATAGATAAACCCCGCTGCGGTCTATTCTTAGATATGGGGCTGGGCAAAACGGTATCTACCTTAACAGCCATACAGCAGCTAATAGACGACTGCGATATAGAGCGCGTTTTAGTGGTAGCCCCTAAGAAAGTAGCCGAAACGACGTGGAGTACTGAGGCAGACAAGTGGGAACACCTGCGAGGGCTTCGCGTGGTTAAGGTGCTGGGGACTGAAAAGCAAAGATGCTTAGCACTGGCCGAAAAAGCAGACATTTACGTTACTGGCCGCGATAACTTTGTATGGCTTTGCGGAAAGTACGGCGGCCGTCTGCCTTTCGATGCTTTAGTTATTGACGAGCTGACGAGCTTTAAGAGTTCCAAGAGTGAGCGATTTAAGGCTATGAGAGTAGCGGCCCCGTCTGTAAAGCGAATTATCGGCCTTACTGGAACACCCGCGCCTAATGGCCTAATCGACTTATGGGCGCAGATGTACTGTATAGACCAAGGCGAGCGGCTGGGTAAGTCCGTAAGCAAGTACCGAGATAATTACTTTTCTACGCACAAGTGGAATAACATAGTAGTACGCTGTGATATTAAAAAAGGCTGTGAGGATATTATACGTAGCAAGATAGCGGATATATGCCTTAGTATGCAGGCTAAGGACTATTTGCAGCTGCCGGATATGATAACGCACACGGTAAGCGTTAAGCTATCCGATAAGACGATGGCAGCGTATAATAAGTTTGAGCGCGACAAGGTGCTTGAGTTTAAGGCCGAACACGGAGACGAACCGGCAAACGTACTGGCCAACAGCGCAGCGGGCCTAATGAACAAGTTAAGCCAGTTTGCTAACGGTGCCATATATGACGACGACAAGCAGGTACACGCTATCCATAACGAAAAGCTGGATAGACTGGCCGAGATAGTCGAAGCGGCCAACGGTAACAGCGTTTTAGTGTTCTACCAGTATAAGCACGATATTACGCGCATTTCTGAACGTCTTAAAGGCTACCGGGTAAGAACCTATCAAGGCGAGGCCGATTTAAGGGACTGGAATAACGGCGAGATAGACGTACTACTGGCGCATCCGGCCAGCACCGCATACGGTCTTAATATGCAGCAGGGCGGCCACTATATCGTATGGTTTGGCACGGGCTGGAACTTAGAACACTACCAGCAGGCTAACGCACGATTGCACAGACAAGGCCAGCGTTACCCGGTAACGGTCTATAAGCTGGTATGCAGCGGCACAGTGGACGATAGAGCCAGCGCAGCACTGGAGGACAAAAAGGGAGTGCAGCAGAGTTTATTAGATAGTCTGAACTACTTAATACGTAAACACTATGAGCGAAAGAAAGAGGGTTAATATAAGCATAGACCCGCAGACCTACGATAAGCTACAGCACTTAACAAATAAGTATAAGTTTAAGAACGTGTGCGAGCTGCTGGTATCTTTTACGCATATACTGTTAGACCGTATGGAGGGGGTAGAAAGCCGTAGGTATGATATACCCGACGACGACGGGGAGTATATAGATAGTATGTTTGCCGAGCTGGGCAGTATGCCTGCCAGTGTTGCAAAGGATAAGGATATGCAGATAAGTAACTACACTAAGAAGAAAGTAATAAAAGGCTATGGCAAAAGATAAGAACTACCAAAAGCTGATACATACGAGCAGGTGGTTACGGCTGAGAAAAGAAGTATTAACCGCGCATCCACTATGCCAGCGATGCTTAGCAGAGGGAAGAACCACAGCGGCTACAGAGGTACACCACGTTAAGCCAGTAGAGGAGGCACTAAGCCAGCGGGAGCGCGTGCAGAGAATGTACGACACACACAACACGCAGGCCCTATGCCACGACTGCCACGTTAAGGTACATACAGAGTTAGGCAGGTGCGGCCGGCAAGCAAACAAAGAACGCAAGGCAAAGCAGGCGCGCGAGTTTAACCATAGATTTTTTGGCGATGACGTTACGCAATGACCGGGGGCGTATTTTTAACGGGGGTAATGGCCGTTAAACCTCGCCCCCACATTCGCGCGACGCGCAGCCAAAATTTGGAAACGCGGAACTTTGGCCGTATTTGTGTATAAATATGCAGTAACACGGCGAACCCGCTAAAATTTAGTGATAATCGACAAAATAGTAACGAAAATAGCAAGAATATGGCTAAAACAGTAAAGGAGTACGTTAAGGATATTACCAAGACGTTAAAGCAAAACGGAACCTACAGCAGAGGGCTGGATATGCAAATTACGTCGCTGGCCTCAGCTATGCGTAATTTGGATATGGCTAACGAGCAAATCGACGGGCTGACCGAAACAACGGTTTACGAGACTACCCGCTACGGCGAGAAGTTGGCACCGCATCCAGTTTTCAAGATAGCCAAAGAAGCGCAGGAACTTATAACGCGACAGATGAAAGCGTTAGGGCTTACCGCTGTAGATTTGTCGGGAGGCGTGGACGACGACCCGCTGGCCGACTTAACTAAGAAGCTGACGAAGAAACGCCAGCATCCTACTATTATCAAGACAAAGGAGAGCTAAGAGTATGGAACAGAACAACAGAGAAGCCGCGCGCAGCGTTTTTATATCGCTTACCGCGGCAGAGGTTATTTGGGGCTACGTGGATAGTACGCTAAAAATCTGCGCGGACAACCGGATAAGTGTAACGCTAAAGCTGTGCAGAGCTATTAAGGCTATGCGGGTAACGTATAACAATTTTGTAGAAAAGTCCTTAGACCGCCAGCACCGCGAGAACGTCCGGGAGGCTGCTAAGGCTTTCCAGCAGCAAAACGCTTATAACCTTACCGTTATGCGATGCACCATAGCGAACGCGCTAAACAGCAAATACCGCGGCGAAGCTATAAGCCTTTCTGCGCTGCGCGTTAATGCGCTTTGCAGCATCGTAATGCTGCGCGCCCTGCGTATTGTGCCGGGCGTGGTTAGTCTGCCGCAGGTTAAGGACTTAGACGAGATTATGGAGGCTTTCGTAGCCCCCTACGAATTAGACCTAACGCAAAACGTCGAGCTGTGCCAAAAGATATTAGCCCGCCGTCTAATGGAAATAGAAGTTACGGAACCATAAAAGTATGACAGAGGAAGAAAAAGACAAACTGAGGCAGGCGAAAGCGGACGTTACCGACCTGCTGGCTAATATTGATATAGACCGCTACCGACTTACCGAGATAGATAGCCGGCTGGATAGCTACGTGCGTATGGTGGCAGGGAACCCGGACGCGCACAACCTCTACGAGCAGCTGGCCGTACAGCGGTTTTTCTATATGTGCGATAAGTACGGCATCAACGCGACGGAGGTATGGCAGTTTGCCGATTTCTACGAAAGTCTGTATTTTCCCGGTAAGACTGGGCAGCAGCGATATGCGCTTACCCCGGTACAGTATTTCCAGTTTGCGAGTATATTTGCCTTTTGGGAGGGTACTAAGCGAGTAGTCCGGGAGGCTGTGCTATATGTGCCGCGTAAGTTTTCCAAGACAACCAGCACCGCGTCGCTGGCCGTGTATGACCTGCTGTACGGCGATGCTAACGCAGAGAGCTACACCGGAGCCAACAGTAGCGACCAAGCTAAAAAGTGTTTCGACGTTATCCGTAACTGCGTGCTGAAGTTA
>ENA-ORSA01002285-ORSA01002285.1-human-gut-metagenome-genome-assembly--contig:-NODE-2285-length-13892-cov-11.855677_pt1 | contig 13892 bp, 9 predicted proteins | sample MGYA00242179_ERZ509142 | MGnify/ENA primary metagenome ERZ509142 (study PRJEB26280, sample SAMEA2338659) | human gut metagenome | biome: human gut; feature: human-associated habitat; material: faeces... | reverse complement strand
TCTTGTAAGCATTGGCCCTGCGGGTACCGTAGGTTTCGGTGGCCATAATGTCACCGAAGCCAGTAGCAGATTTATTGCTGATCCGCCATTCGGAAGTGTAAGGAGAGTAGCGGATGGTAATGGCGTTGTTGTAACGGATACGGTAGGGCGGCTGAAAAGTTTCCATCATGAACTGCTGTACGATAGAGGGGTCAAGCCATGTGGCACCCAGCCGCACATCAATTTCAGATGCTTCCAGATCTTTGGGCTGCGCCTTGGTCAGTGCTTCCACATTGACCTTGAACTCCGGGCGGCTTTCTGCAGCAAGCTGTGCCATGCGCAGCTTATCACGCACATTACCGGAAAGGTATTCGTCTGCAGTCTGCCAGCCGGTTTCCGGGTCGTCCGCATCGGCGGCAGGGTCCTTGAAGATCACACCGGAAAGTTCGGTGGTAATGCGCCCGTACTCGCCGGGTGTGCCCAGCAGTTCCGCCATATAGGGCAAGTCCACTTTGCCATGCTCACCAATAGATACCGCCAGTGCCTCGCTGGGAGTATCTACGCTGGTGACAATGTGTTCCGGGCGAATGGTGCGCTTGGTGAACATATCTGCTTTGGACTTGAGGTTTTTGTTTTCATCCAGATTTTCCAACGAGCAGAGCAGATAGTAGGAACTATCATCATCGAACAGGCGGGCATTTTTCTTATCGTTGATCAGACCGTATTTTGCAGTAAAGGCATCATAGGTAGCATTCAACTTGGCCTGCGACGCCTTAATGTCCTCATCCGGGAAGTCATTCAACTGCTGCTGAATCAGTTCGTTGACGATCTGCCGCAGTTCCACCATACCAGCCACACGGCCTTTGGCGTTGTCGGACAGTTCCATCTGCGTCATAATGGAGTTCTCGCGGTAGTAGATCTCACCGTCCACCACAGTATAGCTGAAATTCTTTACGGTGGGGTCTGCTGGCAGCGTCTTGGGCTGTGCTTCCGCATCGGCAACGTCCGGGGCGGAAATCTCCACCGCAGTGTACTGCCCCTCGATGTGCTGTACTGCTTCGGTAAGCTGGTCTGCAAGGCTGGCTCCCTCAATGGGTGCAACGGTCAGGTCATGGCCGTACTGGGTGCTTTCCAGTTCCAAATTTCCCAGTACCATTTCCGGATGCTCTACAAAATAGCTGTTGAGGGTGAAACCATCCTCGGTCTGCCCCAGCTGTACCCATGCGGGTTCAATATCCACCGGGCGGTCACGCTTTTGCAGGAAAATGATGTCGCTGACAACATCCGTACCAGCATTGGCGCGGAAAGCGTTGTTGGGTAAGCGGATGGTTCCCAGCAGATCAGCACGCTCTGCCATGTACTTGCGGGCACTGCTGTCTTTGCTGTCCATCGTAAAGCGGCTGGACACAAAGGCAATCACGCCACCCGGTCTAATTTGGTCGATGGTCTTGGCGAAAAAGTAGTTGTGGATGGAGAATCCTAACTTGTTGTACGCTTTGTCACTGACTTTGTAATTGCCAAACGGCACGTTACCCACGGCAAGGTCATAGAAATCCCGGCGGTCGGTAGTTTCAAAGCCAGCAACAGTGATGTCGGCCTGTGGGTACAGCTTTTGGGCAATGCGGCCAGTAACGGAATCCAGTTCTACGCCATACAAACGGCTGCTGGCCATGCTGTCGGGCAGCATACCGAAAAAGTTGCCTATACCCATAGACGGTTCCAGAATGTTGCCCGACTGGAAGCCCATCTTTTTCACGGCATCATAAATAGCGCGAATCACGGTAGGGCTGGTATAGTGCGCATTCAGCGTGGAAGCGCGGGCAGCGGCATATTCCTCTTCGGTGAGCAGTCCTTTCAGTTGGGTGTACTCGGCAGACCAATTTTCCTTGCTGGGGTCAAAGACATCTGCCAGACCGCCCCAGCCGACATACTGCGAAAGAACCTGTTGTTCCTCGGCGGTGGCACTACGATGCTCCTGCTCCAGAGTGCGCAGGGTCTGGATGGCTTCAATATTGCGGGCGAATTTCTGCTTGGGGCCTCCGACACCCAAATTATCATCCGTAATGTGAAAATTTCCCACAGCTTCCGGCATCGGTTCAGCGTTCAGGGCTTCGTCTGCGGCCGCAGCGTTCGGAAAGGTCTGCCATTTACCATCGACTTCTGCGGAGATCGGCAGTTTGTCCAGTTCTTCATCAGGTGTAGGTTCATCCTGCCGCAAACCGTCCTCGAACTGCTCTTTGTTGAGTACCTCATTGCTCCACGAATATCCCTGTGCGCTGGTGTCAATGCGAACATCGGTTTCGCCCACATAACCGATAGTTTCCTTAATGGTTTTAGTGGGGAGGTCTACAACAACGGAATCGTCAACCTTGTAATCGGCAGTTTTTTCAGGGGCGACCTCAGCAAGTTCGTTCTGCTGCTGTTCATACAGTTCCCTGATATGGGGCAAACCCTCGCTTCGGAAGATGGGCTGTCCGCTGTTAGTCAAGTCCATATCCTGCAAGCTGACAGACTTGAACATGAAGTTGACATGATCTACACGGAAATCCCGGCCATCCAGCTTGATGATGCTGCCGATCGGCAGGTAATCTTCCTCTCGCAGATATTTTGTCTGGTGGTGGGTGCCATCTTCGCCTTGTCCAGCCAGATAGATGCTGTTGCCCTCGGCCCACAATTTTTTGGCTTCTGCTGCCCATTGATCAGCAGGAAATCCGGTAACTTTAACCCTGCCCAGTGCGTTTTTCTGTGACAGCAAATTAGAGCGCAGAACTTCCTTTACAGTAACTGCATCCTTGTCATAGAACAGAAAATATCCGCCCAGTTCAAAGCCAATCAGGGTATTGGGATACTGTTCTTTCAGAGCGTTATATTCGACAGCAACATCACCATCCAGCATGGGAAGCTGGCGTTCCGTTTCCTGAACGGCGGCACGATGTTCTTTTTCCTTGTCGGTCAAGTAGCGGTCAGACTGAATCATCAGGTCAATATATTTTTCGACCTGCGCCCAGCTTAACGTAACCTTTTGATGATCCGGGTAGTGGTCAAATTCAAGTCCTTTCCCATCATGATTTACAAAACCGCTGCTGCCGTCCAGAAAATCCTGCGAATGTCCGCCGATGCCGTACTCTTTTGCCAGTGCTTTGGCACGGAGTTTGCGGTCAGGCTGTGTCTGGTACAGTTCGATGATCCGCTGCTTGCCATCCTGAAAACCGGAACCATGCTTGCGCAGTTCATTCTCAATTTCAGCCTGCGACAAAACAAAAGCGGAGGGCGATTTTTCGCTCTCCGCTCGGTCGATATGTTCGATTTGCTGGGTTTCGGTAGGAATGGCGGCATCCAGAAAACTTAGCTGTAGATCAGCTCCGTCTGAATCACTTCCTCGACCTGCTCCCGCAGGATGTTCATGTGCTGAACCCACGCCATCTGGTTCTTCTCCTTGTCCGGAGCCGGGTTCTTCGCCAGCAGATCGGCCATCATCTGTTCCTTCATTGCTGCTGCGGTCTGCTCCAGTTCGGTCAGGGTCGGGTACAGGCTCCCGTTCAGGAACATCGTGTGGTACAGCACCGGGTGCTGCTGTTTCAGAAAGTTCAGGCGCATCCTGCCGTACTTGCCCAGCGGGGTCTTCGGCTGATGCAGGGTCAGGTTCGGGAGAAGATAATCCCCGGTCTGCGTGTAGTTCAGATTGCTGCTCATATTCATGCTGGCTCCTTTCATTGTTTTGGCGACGGATGGTCGTTTTGACTGCCCGTTCCACGGTGCGCAGGACTTCGCGGCTGATGTCGCTGACTGCTGCGCCGAGGGCATAAACGGTGTCCGGGGTGGAAAAATCGTAGATAGCCTGAAAACTGTCTTTGTCAAAATAGCCATCCGGTTCAAATCCGCACCGCTCCAGCAGCGCGTAAGTAACGCTGATCGCGGCAGCGGACTTGAACTGCATTTCCAACCCGGCACTATCATAGTCCATCAGGAACGAACCGTCAACGATGGCGCGGATATCTTCGCTGTTGTTGTCCCAATAATCTGCGACCAGTTTCCCGGCAATGTCGGCAAGTTGCTGGCTGACTCGTTCACGGCTGATGCCGTATGTGGCAGTCAGCGCATCGGAAACAGGCTGCTTCAGATCATCGTTGTACTGCCACAGGTCGGGGTCACGAGAATTGTGGCGCACACCAGTATCTGACACATCAAAAACGTAGTGCAGACGAGGGTATCCGCTGGATTCATCCAGCAGAGCGATGGCTTTGGAGCCCCTGCGCACATAGCGGTTCATCCGATTGTTCCAGATATCGTAGTCGGCGCAGGCCGTAGCATCGGGCCGCTGGGCGTAGATCATCAACTGATCTTCAAAGCGATACTTGTACAGCCTGGATGCCGTGGTCAGGTATGCTGTCCAGCTTTCCCAATACCGGGTCAGACCATTGGCCGTGCGCTGGGCAAGGGCAAGGTATTCTTCGGTTTTGCTTGGCATTTTGGCCTCCTTTTTCAGATTTTAGGGTATAAAAAAGCGAGCAACCGTTTTATGGTTGCCCGCAAATAGCTATTCCAATGGAAAAATTCACCTTAGTTTAATGTCAATTATACCATCACAGTTCCATTTGATGATTAGATTGAGTAAATTATCGATTGATTTTCCAACCATTTCGGAGTATGTTTCCGCCACTTCAATAGTCAGTTCGTTGGACTTCATAAGTTCTGATGAATTTGCATTAGCAAGCTTATTGATAAAAACCAAACTGGCATTTATTTCTCGCAAATAATTCAGTTCCATCACATCAAATACATCAACATGATTTGTATACAAATTTGATAGATACGAAGCTGCTTTTTTGCAAGTGCGGTACACCTCAAGCCAATCATCCGTGGTCTCTAATGCCTGATAATTTTTAGAGAATTCATCAAGAAGAAAGCCAGCATCAAATAAGACTGCTCTCTTCTTTTCCATTGATAATTTATCCTGCCGCTTTTGAATGAGAACTGTTACAATTACGGATGAAAGAATCCCGGTATATACAGAAGTGAGGATATTCACAACGGCTTTATCCGCTTGTTCGTCAAAAATAATAAGGATAATAAAGATAAGAGAAAGTATCAGCCATTTTAGAGCGGTTGGATATATAGAATTTATCCATTCCTTCCAATCCCAATAAACTTTATGCCAACGGTTGCAATCTTTACATTCCTTCATTAGCTTTTTCCCCCCTCAACCAGATTTGTTGAAATTAAGTATATCACAAAATCAACTAAGATAAAAGAAAATATGTACGCCGCCCGCAGGCGGCAAAAATTTAGTCGAGCGGAAATTCCAACTCAGCAAATTCGGTATCAGTCATAAGTTTGAGTTTTTCGATAACACCCTCGGACAGTTCCCGCAGGGCGATTTCATCCGGCATCAGGTAACACTGCATAAGCCGCAGTTCCTGAATCAACCCCAGCCGAGTGCCGGTGTTGTAGAGCATCATCAGGGTCAATTCTTCATGGTCAAAGTTCATGGCCGCTCCTTTCTTTTTTGCATCCGGTTGGATTGCACTCCGGCATATCGCACTTGGACAGTTCAGCCAGCTTTTCCAACGTAGAGGGCTTGTTGGAAAGGCCCAGTTCCTCGGCCTCCGCGACCTTATCCATAATAAAATCATAGTCTTGCAGTGTCCGCTGACCTTTTTCCATGTGGTGTGCTTCCAGAATCTGCTCGCGGGCTTCCTGAATTGTCAGTTCCGGAGCATCCAACTGCCCACCATCCATTGTGGAATAATCGCTGTGGTAGATGGTATAGTCCCAGCCCTCATCGGTGGACTGAATGGCAATATAGCCCTTACTTCCCAGCTTCCATGCACCCTGATCGTCCTGTGTCTGGATTTCCGGGTAGGCGATGGAACCATTGCGCTCCACGATTTCTGCGAACTGGCAGATATGATATACGTCACCCAGCTCGCCAAGATCGAAGTGGCAATCATCCAGACGTTTCACTCGTGCTGTAAAGCTGCTGTTATCTGAAAAGTCGATCTGGATGACACCACCATCGGGGATGCGGTAAATATCATCGTAGTGGCTGTTGATAAGCCGAATGTCAGGCTGAAAAGTTTCAGGCTTCCAGATGCGCCGCCGGTCGATGCCGGTATTCGGGATACTTTCGAGAATCTGCACACTTTCCTGCTGAATGGCTTTGCACGGCTCATCGGAGAGTACAAACATATACCAGTTCCGGGCCGCAGAAAGGGCGTTTCTGCCATCAGGCGGCAGATTCATTTCGGATACCTGCCCGCTCTCCAGCAGTTCACCGTTCATGCGTTTGTAGGTGGCAAAACCTACACCCGCGCCATTTTTGCGCAGGTGCAGATACTTGTTGTCGTTGATAAGGTAAACGGCTTCTTTTTCCTGTTCCATCAGCAGCCCCCATTCTCAAATTCCAGACTGAACTTGCTGCGGCCATCGGGTTCGGTGCCCAGCAGGACAGTGGCATTGTAGGTCTTGCCCTTGGCACTCTTGCAGTCCTTCAGGCGCACTCGGCCATCCCGCAGCAACTTGTCCACCATGCGACCATCCAGATGCTTGCCCAGTCGCTTAAAGTAGGCATTGTCCCTCCAAAGCGCAAAGCGGCACTCGTGGTTCTCGCAGAACCAGCCCTTTTCACGCTCCACAACAGACTTGCCACAGTTCGGGCAGACACCAGCAATCTTATTTTTCATCAGCATATTTGCTCCCTTCACGGCCTCGGTGGTGTTCACCAGCGAGGAAATCATATCTTTGATCTCGGTCATAAATTCTTCCGGCTCCATCTCACCACGCTCAATGCGCAGCAGCTTGTTTTCCCAATCGGCGGTCATGTCTGCCGACTGAATCTGTTCGGGCATCACGGTGATCAGTGCCTTGCCCTTATCGGTGGGCAGCAGCACCTTGGTCTTTTTGCCGCCCTTGCGTTCCAGAAAACCTTTCTGTACCAGCTTTTCGATGGTTGCAGCACGGGTGGCCGGGGTGCCGATGCCTTGACGCTCCACACCCTCCGGCATATTGTCTGCGCTGGCGGTTTCCATCGAATGTAAGAGGGTATCCTCCGTGAAATGCTTCGGTGCGCTCGTCTGTCCTTCTTTCAATTCAGCGTTAAGGATAGCGCACTCGCTTTCTTCCACATCCGGGAGAGAAACCAATTCCTGTTTCCGGTTCAGAATATCAGCCAGTACCTCACGCTCCACGGCTTTCCATCCTTCTTCCAGAATTTCTTTTCCCTTTACAGTAAATTCCTCGCCGGCACATTCCGTAGTCAGCATGGTTTCCAAATAACGGAACGGCTTACTTACCGCCATCAGCGTCCGGGCGATAATGAGTTTCAAAATGTTCTGCTCACCTTTGGGCAGAGCATCCAAATCAGCCTTGAGCATACTGCGAGTAGGCAGGATAGCATGATGGTCGGTGACTTTTTCCCGATTGACGGTGCGCCGTGTCCGGGGAATATCGGCATCATCTGCGTCACCGACTGCAATTCCAACGAAGTCCTCCAGTTCTTCGGCAAGTTCTTCCAGCATTTCCTCGTCATCGTCTGTAATGTAACAGCTGTCGGTTCGGGGATAAGTGGTGAGTTCTCGCTCATAGAGGTCTTGCAGATAATCTAGCGTCTGCTGTGCGCTGTATCCCAGCAGACGGTTTGCATCTCGCTGGAGCGTGGTCAGGTCATACAGCGATGGCGGATTTTCGGATTTTTCCTTGCGAGTCACTTTTTGAATCGTGGAAATCATCTCCTTTCGGCAGGCTGCAAGCAGGTTTTCCGCATCCGCTTTTTCAGAAATGCGGCGGCTGGATGCCACACAGCCACTGCTCAGTTCCAAATCTACGGTGTAGAATTTTTCGGGAACAAAGGCAGCAATGGCAGCTTCTCGCACCACCGTCATGGCAAGCACTGGGGTCATAACCCGGCCAACCGCCAATGGCCGACCATACAGGCACGAAAAAAGCCGGGAAGCGTTGATACCGACCATCCAGTCGGCACGTTCCCGGCAGAGTGCTGCATTGTACAGCGCATCATATTCAGTTGACGGTTTCAGGTGGGCAAAGCCCTCCCGGATGGCGTTTTCCTCCATGCTGGATAGCCACAGGCGGAAAACAGGCTTTTTGCACCCAGCTTGCTGGTAGACTAGTCGGAAGATCAGTTCTCCCTCACGGCCGGAATCGCAACTGTTCACAATACTCTCCACATCCGGGCGGTTCATCAGCTTTTTCAGGATGCCAAACTGCTTTTTGGTGCTGGCAGACACAAGGTACTGCCACTTTTCCGGCAGGATGGGCAGGTCGGTCACGCTCCATTTGACATACTTTTCATCGTACACGTTGGGCGGAGCAAGTTCCACCAGATGCCCGATGCACCAGCTGACAAGATAACCGTTACCCTCCAGATAACCGTCATTCCGGTTTGTTGCACCGAGAACCTTTGCGTAAGCTGCCCCGACTGAAGGCTTTTCACTGACCACAAGCTTATAAGACAATAAACATCAACTCCTAACTTTTTAGAATATAACTGGAACTTTATCAATTTCTAGTTGACTTTTTTACCGACCAAGCATATACTATATATAGTGATCGTGCTGTGGATACTTGTGAGGCCCACAGCCTAGAGGGAGGTTCCTAGCAATAGGAGCCTCTTTTTTTCATAGAATATGAATTGTGTGGGGACTAAAAATGCCGAAACCGTTTTTAACATATGAGCAGCAGCTTATAAAATTACGAGATGAAAAGCATCTCGTAATCAACGATGAATCCGCAGCGTGTTGTAAACTACGGCAGATCAGCTATTACTCTCTTGTCAGTGGGTATAAGCATCTTTTCCGGGTTCCAGCACAAAAGATATATAAAGACGGCACGACTTTTGAAGAGATCGTATCACTCTACGAATTTGATGAATCTCTGCGTGAACTGTTTCTCCGCTATCTGCTGCATATTGAACGGCACATCCGCTCCTTGCTTTCTTATTACTTCACAGAAAAATATGGCGAATCACAGACTGCCTATTTGACAAAAACAAATTATAATTATGTGCGAAAGCACCAGCAAGGAATTGACAGACTGGTAAATGAACTTCAGAAACTGACACAGACCACCCAGCACTCCTACATTGCCTATCAGCGGAATACTTATCACAATGTTCCACTTTGGGTGTTGGTAAACGCCCTAACATTCGGTACGCTCTCTAAAATGTACTTTTTCTTTCCGTTTGACTTGCAGAGCAAGGTGAGCAAGAATTTTCCAAGCGTAAATGAAAAGCAATTAGGGCAATTTCTTTCCGTCATGACCAAGTTCCGAAATGTATGTGCTCATAATGAACGTTTATTCTCGTTTCGTTCAAAAGATGCTATTCCGGACACTATACTTCATGCCAAATTGGAAATCCCCAAGGAGCGTAGTTTATACCAATATGGCAAAAACGATTTGTTTGCAGTTGTAATTGCTTTTCGCTATTTGCTCCCGAAAGAAGAATTTCTTGTCTTTAAACGTGTTTTGACAAGTCAAATCGATAAATTTTTGAATTCTACTTCGCACATTTCAGAGGAAGAATTGCTCAACGCGATGGGATTTCCTGAAAATTGGAAAAAAATCACACTTTATCGAATCTGATTATGTAAGGCGGCAAATGCCGCCAGTAAAATTATTCTTCTGCGTTATCCTCCTCACCGGTTTCCTCCGGCTCATCCTCCACAGGAATTTCAAAATCGCCCTTGTCCTCGGTGTAGTTTGCATCGGGGTCAAGGGCTTCTTTTTCGGCCTTTTTCTTCTGTTTCTGCTTCATAAAGGCGTAGATTCCGCCGCCAGCAGCCAGTCCGACCAGAGCCAGTACGCCTAAGAATGTAGCGGCATACTTCGTGATTTTGTTTTCTTTCGGCTGTTCGGAACCAGATGCTGCGGCTTCTTCCTCTGCTTTCTTAGCATCCTCCTCAGCCTGCTTGCGCTCCTGTTCAGCCTGTGCCGCTGCTTCATTTTCAGCGGTATAGGCTTCGGCATCTTCATCTTCCATCAGGGAGAGCAGGTCGGATTCGTCCACGAGATTCATGAAATGAACGGTGTTTTCTCCCTTGGCGTTGCGGTCGATGACCAGATAGAACGTGTTGCCCGACTTCGACACCAGCGTAATGAACTGCTGGCCAGAACCATCCGAGTAAGAGGTATGGTAATCATCCACCAGCGACAGGTTGCCCTCCGGGGTCAGGGCACCGGTTTTTTCATCGGTCACGGTAACGGTATCTTCCTCATCAGAAGCGGCAGTCAGAACAGGCTGTTCCACTTCTTCGGGAACATCGCCGCCGTAGGCAAAGGCGGGAGCCGCCATGCCAGCGCACAGTGTTGCCGACAGCATCAGGGCGCAAACCTTATTCATCATCTTCATTAGAATTTTCCTCCTTATTAAAGGTAGCACCGACTGCGGACAGCGCAGCCGGGTTCGGGGTGGATGTGGCAGACTGCCGCAGCAGCGCAGCCAATTGTTCCGGTGTGACCTTGGCAGTGCGCACCATTTCGTTGACCTCGGCGGCTTCCGCTTCCTGAATCCTCCGTTCCAGACTTTCGATGCGGTTGTTGATCTTAATGCGTCGTTCCTTCTCCTTTTCCAGAGAAGCGCGCAGCTTATCGAGTTTTTCGCTCATACTTTCCTCCAATCATTTTGAAAGCCGGCCAAAGCCAGCCAGATATTTTTGCCAGTAGCTCGAATGGATATTGGCGTACTTGATGGGGTCGCCGGCACTGACCATCATCCCATTTCCGAGGTAGATGCCGACATGACTTTTTCCCGGAGTATCGTAGGTTCCTTCAAAGAAAACAAGGTCACCGGGCTTTGCTTCGGCTTCGGAAATATGCTGACATTTGTTCCATAGACCGTTGGCAGTCGTTCTGCCTACGTTGTAACCGTTCTGGTTGTAGACCCAGCAGACATAGCCGCTGCAATCGAATCCGGTATCCGGTGAACTGCCGCCCCACACATAGGGAGTGCCGACATATTTTTTGGCTTCGGCGTAGATTTTGGAAAATTCTTCATCCGTCAACGCTTCCGCAGGAACGGTGTAGTCGATACCCGCTTCACCAGAGCCATCCGAGCCGCCAGCGGGCAGACCATCTTTGAACAGATATGGTCGGCCACCTTTGGTGTCTTGGAAAATCTCATACCGTTTCCACTGATCTTCGGTCAGTTCTTCTCGGATGACTACTTCCAGCCCTCGATTTTCCAGCTTGGTATGGAATATTTTATACTGGTAAGGCACCTGTGTGGTGTAGGGCATACCTGTAAAAATATCAATCATCACCACTGTGCAGTAGCGAGTCTGCACCTCCACCCATGTGGTCAGTTTGTACTGCTTGGCAAAAATATCTTTGAGTTTTGCCTGAACCTCACTGCGGGTGTAATCATCGTACAGGGTCGTCAGGAACGATGTCAGCTGCCACGGGTCGTGAGTAATCTCGTCCAGATGATATTGATATTCATCATAACCGGGATGGTCTTGCGGAGTGCGCTTGATTTTTTTATCAAGGTCTTTCTCCAGCTTCTTGTAGTCAGTTTCGGCACCTTTGATATCACGGTCTTCTGCGGTGTAGATGGTCTGGCCGCTGACCTGCGTGGTGCCGCTGAACAGGATGGAGCAGGACGAAAAGGCCGACATGACCAGCAGCAGGAGCAAAAGAAAAACGCCCACGACCCAAAGAACGTGTGCGTTGCTCTTTGCAAAATTGGCAATGCCATTGACAGCGGTGCTGACTGCGGATGTGCCTTTGTCTATGACCTGCTCCATGCCGGACTTGGCAGCAGAAGTACCACCGGATGTAGCTTTCTGTCCGCCTGCGGCCTGCGCTGCCGTGCTGCCCGACCGGGCTGCGGCACGGTAGCTTTTCTGAATATCCTGCTTCTGCCGCCACCGAGAGAACCAGTTGGAACCGCCCTCGCTGCTGCCGGTTCCGCTGGATTTCTCTGCATTTTGAGCCTTATCCTGCCCAAATGCAGAAGATTTTGCAGCAGGAATATTCTTTTTTGCTTCCAGCTTGGCTCGCTTTTTCAACTTCCGGGCATAGCGATTCTTGGAAAAATCGCTGACTGCTTCTTCGGATTTCATGCCCTCGTTGAGAGCCTGTGTACCCACGTTGTCATCCTCGTACTGGTCAACCTCCCGATGTGCCGCAGACCGGGCGGCAGCAGCGGCATACATAGCACGCTTCTGCTGCTTGGTCATGCGGGATGCTTCATCCGGGGTGATCTCGGCTTTGCCAAAACGCAGATACTGGGATTTCTCCGCAGCTTTGTCTGCATTCTGTTTCAGTTTCTGCTTTTTAGGCACCGACTGCTCCACCTTGGACTTTTTCGGAGGGGAGCGCGTGGCTGTGCGCTCCTTGTCCTCCTCAAATTTCAGCTTCGGCTGTTTCTCACTCATGCTTTTCCTCCGTTACCTCGGACAGCTTGGTGGTCATGATCTTGTACAGTTCCAAATCATGAGGAAAATGATCCACAAAGGGCAGGATGGTGTTGCCGTAGAACAGCAGCCCCTCACCGGAACCGCTGTGCGTAACGTAGGACAACTGGTGGGGCGAGATGTTCAGCTGCTTTGCCAGAATCTGACGGTCGCCGTTGGCCTGATTAAGCATATAGACAAAGTCGCTGTTCTCGAAAATGTTCGATACTTCGGGGCTTGCGAGCAGATCTTTCACGTTTTGCGTAATCGCTGTGGGCAGCCCGCCCCATTTACGAAAACGCTTCCAAATTTCAATGGAATAGGCGGCGGTCTGTTCCTCTTTCAGCAAAAGATGAAACTCATCGACGTAGTATCGCGTAGATTTTCCCACTTCACGATTGGCAGTGACACGTCCCCACACAGCATCCTGTACGATGAGCATCCCCAACTTTTTCAGCTGCTTACCCAACTGCTTGATGTCGAAACAGACGATGCGGTTGTTGATGTCCACATTGGTATGATGGTTAAAAATGTTCAGACTGCCCTTGACGTAGATTTCCAGCGCAGCGGCCACATGGCGGGCTTCCGGTTCGTCCTGCGTCAGCAGGGCATTGTAGAGATCTTCCAGCAACGGCATATTTTCCGGGATGGGATTTTCAAAATAGCGACGGTAGATGGTGTGGACACAGCGGTCAATGACCGTCTTTTCCACCGGCTGCAAGCCCTCCTTGCCACCGACCACCAGTTCGCACAAGGACAGCACAAAGTCGGCTTTCAGAGCCAGCGGATTGTCCTCCTCGCTATAATTGCTGTTGATGTCCAGCGGATTGATATACTGGGTGCTGGCCGGGCTGATGTGAATAACCTGCCCATGCAGACGCTCCACCAGCGGAGCGTACTCGCATTCCGGGTCGCAGATGATAATATCATCGTCTGTGACCAGAAAAGCGTTGCAAATCTCGCGCTTTGCGCTGAACGACTTACCGGAGCCGGGGGTGCCGAGAATCAGACCATTGGGATTCTTCAACTTTTTTCTGTCCACCATGATGAGGTTGTTGGACAAGGCGTTCAGCCCGTAGTACAGGCTCTCTTTGCCGCCATCAAAAAGTTCCTGCGTGGTGAAGGGCACAAAGATGGCCGTGCTGCTGGTGGTCAGGCCGCGCTGAATCTCGATCTGGCAGTCCGCCAGCGGTAGGCTGCTCATCAGGCCCTGCTCCTGCTGGAAATCAAGGCGGCACAGTTCGCAGTTGTGTTTCTGCGCAATGCTGACCGCCTGAAACACATTAGTCTCCAACTCCTGCTCGGTTTTTCCGGTGTTCAGCACAAGGAATGTCACCAGAAACATTCTCTCGTTCTGGCTCTGCAATTCTTTCAGCAGAGCTTTTGCATCACGGCCGTAAGTTGCCAAATCGGACGGCAAAACGTCCATATCGTACCCGGCGCGCACTGCTTTTTTCTGGTGGAGTAGGGAGCTGCCGCCTTACTATCTTGCAATAGCAGGTTTGC
>ENA-ORSA01002281-ORSA01002281.1-human-gut-metagenome-genome-assembly--contig:-NODE-2281-length-13908-cov-3.272937_pt1 | contig 13908 bp, 12 predicted proteins | sample MGYA00242179_ERZ509142 | MGnify/ENA primary metagenome ERZ509142 (study PRJEB26280, sample SAMEA2338659) | human gut metagenome | biome: human gut; feature: human-associated habitat; material: faeces... | reverse complement strand
CGAGCGAAGCGTCAGCGCCCAGTATAAGAGCGCGAGCACACTGAACACGATCACAAGCGCCGTCTCCACCCAGCCGGAAGACCAGCTGGCATAACGGCCCGCAAAGTACCCCTCGCCCACGTCCAGCGTCATGGTGAGCGACTCGTGGTCCTTGAGCGCCGTCGAGATCGTGCCGCCGATCATGCCCTCGCGGACGGTGAAGTTCATGTAGTCCTCGATCACATCGCCGTAGTATCCGCTTGTAAAGGTAGGGTAGCCCTCAAAGGCGGCGGGAAGGGTGATGGTAAAATCGTAATTGTTGATCGCCCAGTTCCACTTTGGTGCGAGCAGCGGCAGCGTCAACGTCTGGATTTTATCCTGCTCGGAGACAAGCCCGGAGACGGTATAGCTGATGGTAAAGGTCCGGCTTCCGGCAAATCCGCCGTTTGACGAGAGAACGAGCACCGTATAGCCGTCCTGCGTCGTCTTTTTGTATTTGTAGCCCGCGACGCTGATGCGCTTGGCCCCCGCCGCCAGCGGAAGCTCGATCGTGTCCTCCGTGCCCGCAATGTCAATGGTCACGGTCTGGGTGATCTGGCAGCTGCCCGCCGCGTCTACCACGCAGTCGGTCTTCATATCGGTAATGACGCTTGTGTCCGCCGCGCCCGCCGTCACGCACAGCGCCAGCGCGCACACGATCGCCAGAAAAAGTGTGATGATCCGTTTCGTCTTCTCCACCTCGCTCTGCTGTGTATTTGGTGTATTCGGTAACAAAATACCACAAAATGCGCGAAAATGCAACCGTCCTCGCGGCCTCATACGCGGGAATCTGCAAGCGCTGGCGTGTCCATCGCAAGAACACATTGATTTTGGTGAGACACGGCCATGTCTCACAGGTTTTTCCGGGAAAACCCGTTGATTTCCATACAAAAATACGATATGATGGCTTTGGAGAGTGCGCCGTCCGTTAAGCGGGCAGCACGTGCGGCGTACAGGATGAAGAGTAAGGAGTTACATCTTATGATTATTACACAGAAAAAGCCTCTGGAAGAGGTTCTGGCCATGGTTGGCGATGCGAAAACCGTCGCCGTCATCGGCTGCGGCCTGTGCGCGTCCACCTGCCAGACCGGCGGCGCGCCCGAGGTCGAGGCGATGAAGAAGACTCTGGAAGAAGCGGGCAAGACCGTCGTCGTGACGGATGTGGCCGATGCGTGCTGCATGAAGCTCGGCGTGCGCGCCAAGTGCAAGGCGATCTCCGCGGCCGCTCCCGAGTGCATCGTCTGCATGTCCTGCGGCGACGGCGTGCAGACCATTGCCAAAAACTGCACCGGCATCCCCGTCTACCCCGCCAACAACACCATGTTCCTCGGCGAGGTCGCGCGCGTGGGCATCTGGGAAGAGGCATGCAAAATGTGCGGCGATTGCGTGCTCGGAACGACGGGCGGCATCTGTCCCATTACCCAGTGCGCCAAGAGCCTTGTCAACGGCCCCTGCGGCGGCCAGAAGAACGGCAAGTGCGAAGTAAACCCCGAAAACGACTGCGCGTGGATCCAGATCTATAAGCGCCTCGAGCAGCTCGGTCAGCTCGACAAGCTGTCCATGACGCGCCCGGACAAGGGCTATGAGAAGGTCGCGTATCCGAGAACGATCAACCAGAGGGGGAAGAAGGCATGAGCAGATTAAAAGAAGCACTGGAAACCGGCAAATTCGGTGTGACCGCCGAGATGGCGCCCCCGAAGGGCTATGATTTTACAGAGCAATTGGAAGCCGGCAAGCTGCTTGCCCCGAAGGTTCACGCCGTGAACGTCACGGACATGCAGTCCGCGTCGCTGAAGGCGTCCAGCCTCGGACTCTGCATTGCGCTCAAAAACGCGGGCGTCGAGCCCATTTTGCAGATGACCGGCCGCGACCGCAACCGCATGGCCATTATGGCAGACGTTTTGTCCGCGGCCAGCTTCGGCATTGACTCCGTTCTTGCGCTCACGGGCGACCATCCCGTCGTCGGCGACTGCAAGGACACAAAGCCGGTGTATGACCTGGACTCCGTCGGCATTCTGAACATGCTCTCGCGCATGGAGCAGACGAACTGCGACTGCGGCGGCAACGAGATCGCAGGCGGCGCGCCGAAGCTCTACAAGGGTGCATCCGTCACGCCGGTCTACGAGCCGATTTTCCTCCAGATCAACAAGCTCCGCCAGAAGGTGGAGGCAGGCGCGGCGTTTGTCCAAACGCAAGGCATTTTTGATCTCGACGCGTTCAAGCGCTTCTTGGAGCAGGTCGACGCAGCTGGCATCAAGACCCACGTTATGGCCGGTATCATCCCGCTCAAGTCCGCCGGTATGGCGCGGTACATGAACGAGAACGTGCCCGGTATCGCCGTGCCGCAGGAGATGATCGACCGTCTGGCAGCCGCCGCCGAGGAGGGCAAGGCCAAGGGCGTGAAGGGTCTTCCGATGAAGCTCGGCATGGAAATGGCCGCCGAAATGATCGCGAAGATCAAAGACGAGCATCTGTGCGACGGCGTGCACATCATGGCGATCGGCGCAGAGAAGAACGTTCCCGCGATTCTCGATCTGGCCGGTATCACCATCTGAATACGCATCTTACAAATGGGCTCCCGCTTTTTGCGCGGGGGCTCATGTTTCTGTAACGGGAAAATCTTAAAAATTTCCGCAAAGCTATTGTGCGCCCACCGCTTTTCTGCTATACTGTTGGCACACATGCCAACGTACACCAAACCGAACCCAGCCAATCAAAAAGGGAGGACTCTGTATGATGAAAAAACGACTGCTCTGCGCCCTGCTGCTTCTCACGCTGGCGCTCTCGCTGCTGCCGACCGTCGCGCTGGCGGACGACGCGAACACAGCCGGTACGGCGGAAGAACTGCAAAGCTTGCTTGGACAACGCAAAACTCCTATCAAGCTGACCGACAACATCAACCTGAAAGGGCAACCGCTGACGATTTCCGGCGGCAATATCACAATCGACATGGCTGGGTACACCATCTTTGGCGGGAAGCTGATCGTAGAGGTGAGCGAAACACTCCCTCTGAATCTGACCGGCGAAGGCGTGATCGACTGCCCGGCAACACTGAGCGGAACCATCTGCGGCGACGCGGAGTTCCAGCAAGAAGTCACGCTCGCGCCGAATGATGTATGCAAGATTTATGGCGGCTCCTTTCGCGGTGATGTAACAACAGACGCTTCGAGAGGCTCTGGAAGTATTGAGATTCATGGCGGAACGTTCTACGGTGAGGTAACCGCAAGCGCCTATACCACGCTTGTGTATGGCGGCGTATTTCACAAAGACGCAAGCTTTCTCTGCAGAGGCGGCGCGAGCCGGGTATTTGGCGGCGTTTTTTACAAAAATGTACAGGCCGCTGGCAGCACCGGAACCAAGAACAATATTTGGGCGGGCATGTTCTTCGATACCAGCGTGGCGTCTCAGTTTGCCGAGGGCACGGTAAGCATGAACGTAATTTTTCACGCAAACGGCGGCATTTTTAACGCAAACGGCAGCACCTCGGAAACTGTCACGGCAAAAGCCGTCGCAAATCGTACGCCTGAGTATTCAGCGCTCATTGCCCCGCCGAAGCCCCTCCCCACAAAAGACGGCTACGTCCTCACCGGCTGGTACACAGATTCGGTTGGCGGAACGTCGTTTATGTTTGATCAAAAATGGACCGTCGGCATGATCGAAGAGCAGCAGGATCGGACGATCACGCTCTATGCGCGCTGGGAAAAAGCGCCGGAGGAACCCGAAGAGACGGATTCGTTCCCCGCGCTGGCGGCGGGCGCGCTTCTGCTGGCAGGGGACGACAACCCCTTCCGCGACGTGCGCGCGATCGACTGGTTCTATGACGATGTAATGTACGCCTACGACCGGGGGTTGATCACCGGCACGGCCTACGGCAAGTTTTCGCCCAGGGATAGCTTCACGCGCGGCATGCTGCTGACCATCCTCGCGCGGCACGACGGGGTCAATACCAAGGGCACCCCGTGGTATCAGGCGGGCTGCGACTGGGCGGCGAAAAACGGCATTTCCGATGGGGAAAACCCCGAGGAGGCCATCTCCCGCGAAGAGTTCGCGCTGATTTTGTATCGTTACGCACAGTACCTCGGCAAGCAGGCCATCGAGCGCGCCGACCTCTCCCGCTATACGGACGCGGGCGCAGTAAGCGAGACAGCGCTTCCCGCCGTGCAGTGGGCAGCCGCTGAGGCGATTTTGCGCGGCGATAACTTCCGCCTGAACCCGCAGGATGGAGCCACCAGAGCCGAAGCCGCGGCCATGCTTCATCGATTCTTTACCCGGTAAATTTCCCGGAACGCGCGTACGGACGGATTTTCGGAAATTTTCCAAATATGCGTAGGGGTCGATACCCACATCGACCCGGTGCGTAAATCCGATGATACAGAAATCCCCGGCGAATTCGTAACTTCCCAATGGGGCGATGTGCTCAATCGCCCCCTACGAGCCCGGTTGGGAAATCGCGCGGAAGCGGATTGACAACCGCCGAAAAAGCCGTATAATGGAAGCATGAGGTGAGAGAACATGTTAGACGAAAGAGATTTACAGGCTATTGCACAGCTGATCGATTCCAAGCTTCAGGAATCCGAGCAGCGAACAGTACAGCTGATCGATTCCAAGCTTCAGGAATCTGAGCAGCGGACAGCACAGCTGATCGATTCCAAGCTCAAAGAATCCGAGCAAAGAACCATGGGGGCTATCAAGGAATCTGAACAGCGCACCATGCAAGGCGCGGCGACGTTGATGGAGTCCTACTTCGAGCCGAAGTTCCAGCTGCTCGCCGAAGGCATTCAGAGCTTGCAGGAAACGCAGATTCCGAGAGAGCGGTTTGAAAATTTGGAGGAAGAGGTCGCGTTCCTGCACACCATCGTTCGTCAACACAGCCGTGAAATCGAGAAGCTGAAGCACGCGTAACATAAAAACAGCACAGAGGCTGTAGCGAAAAGGACATCGCTACAGTCTCTTTTTGCGCGCGCGGCAAAATCGGTTCTTTTCATTTTGCACTGGATGCAGTATAATAAATTTGTATAACTATTTCAAACGCGGGGAGGGACGGGCTTGATTCCGGAACAGTTTACATTGCGGATGCGGCGGCTGTTGGGAGAAGATTACGACGCATTCTCCGCGAGCTTTTCCCGGCCCCGCGCGGTCGGTCTGCGGCTGAATCCCCTGAAAGGGACTTCCCTTCCTGACCTGTCCGCGTTTTCGCTTACGCCTGTCCCTTGGGAGCCCTGCGGGTATTATTATGACCCGGAAACGAGGCCGGGGAAATCCGCGTATCACGAGGCGGGGCTCTACTATTTGCAGGAGGCCAGCGCGATGGCGCCTGCGGCTTTGCTTGACCCGAAGCCGGGTGAACGGGTGCTCGATCTGTGCGCCGCGCCGGGCGGAAAATCCACGCAGCTGGCGGGGAAAATGCAGGGGCGCGGACTTCTTGTCTGCAACGAGATAAACTCCAAGCGCGCGAAAATTCTCGCGTCCAATATTGAGCGCCTCGGCATCGCGAACGCGCTGGTTCTGAATGAGCACCCGCAGCGGCTGGAGGCGCGGTTCTGGGGCTTTTTCGATAAGATTCTCGTGGACGCACCCTGCTCCGGCGAGGGCATGTTCCGAAAGGAGGAGGCCGCCGTCACGGACTGGTCGGAGGAAACGGTTTTGATGTGCGCGCGGCGGCAGGCGGAAATTCTGCATTCCGCATCTGTCATGCTCCGCCCGGGAGGTAGGCTCGTCTACTCCACCTGTACGTTCTCCCCGGAGGAAAACGAGGGAAGCGTCAGCGAATTTTTAAAGACGCATCCGGACTTTTCGATTGAAGCGGTCGACGCGCCGTGGTTCTCGCCCGGGAGACCTGACTGGATCGAATGTCCCGCACCGGGTTTAGAGAAAACGTTCCGCCTCTGGCCGCACAGGCTCCTTGGCGAGGGGCACTACTGCGCAGTCCTGCGCAAAGCGGGAAACGGAGACGGCGCGGAGCTCCCACTGGAACCTGCCGCAAAGCTTCCCAAAGAGCTGGCGGATTTCTGCCGGGAAACGGGCGCGGCCATACCGGAGGGAAAGCCCATCTTATTTGGCCAGACCGTCTATCTTGCACCGAGCGAGCTTCCGAGTCTCAAGGGGCTGCATGTTCTGCGCGCGGGTCTGGAGCTCGGCGAGGTGCGCAAAAACCGCTTCGAGCCCGCGCACGCGTGGGCGCTGTGGCAAAAAAGCCTCCCGAACGCCGTGTCGTTCGCGGAGTCGAGCGAGGAGCTCCGCCGCTATCTCGCGGGGGACGTTCTGCCGTGCGGTGAAAAGGGCTGGACGCTGGTGCAGGTCGATGGCCTTAGTCTCGGTTGGGCAAAGGGCGACGGCCGGGTTCTCAAAAATCACTATCCCAAGGCGCTTCGGCGCGCGACATAAAAGGAGGAAGGCTCCATGGAAGAGAAAAAACGCATCCTGATCGTCGAAGACGAACGGGCGATCGTGGAAATTCTGAAATTCAACCTCATGCGCGAGGGCTATGATACGCTCGAGGCGCTCGACGGCGAGCTCGGTCTCGAGCTGGCGCGCACGAAGGACCCCGATTTAATCCTGCTCGACGTGATGCTTCCCAAAATGAACGGCTTTGAGATCTGCCAGAATTTAAGAGATGCGGGAAGCACCGTCCCCATCATCATGCTCACCGCGCGCGAAGAGGAGACAGACAAGGTCTTCGGTCTGGAGGCCGGGGCGGACGACTATATGACAAAGCCCTTTTCCATGCGCGAGCTTATGGCGCGCGTGCGGGCGAACATCCGAAGAAGAAGCCTCGATCTGGACGCGAGAGCCTCGGTCGGGACGCTTTTAAAGGCAGGCGAGCTCGTCATCGAGCCGTCGACGTTCTCCGTCACGAAAAACGGCGAGCCGGTCGACCTCACGCAGAAGGAATATGATCTGCTTTTGCATCTGCTGCGCGAGCGCGGCAAGGTGTTCACGCGCGAGGACCTCATGCAGAAGGTCTGGAACTACGATTATTTTGGCGACATGCGGACCGTCGACGTGACCGTGCGCCGCCTGCGCGAAAAAATCGAGGCAGACCCCGGCAAGCCGCAGTATATTTTAACCAAGCGCGGCGCGGGCTATTACTTTGCGCCGTAACGCGGCGGAACCGCGCATTTGAAAGATTGAGAGGAGGGCGGGACGATGCGGTCTCTGCGCACGAAGCTGGTCATGATCATGGTCATTCTGATTCTGGCCCTGATGTGTGTGATCGGCGCGTTTTTGATCAACGGCGTCGGCAACTTCTATATTTCCCAGTTCTATGAGCAGATGGGGAAAACGTTCTCGCCCGATTTTATCGGACAGCTGCAAACCATCCCCGCGCAGGAGCAGAGCGCGCCCGTGCGGATGAAAGAGCTTCTGATGGCGCAGGCCGGGCTCGGCATCGACATTGCGACGCGGAACGTCTATATCCTGGACGAAACCGGAAACGTCCTCGCAAGCTCCAACCAGGAGACGAACGTCTCCATGACGGCGAATTTGCTGACCGCGATGAACGGCGAGGTCGGGCAGGAGGGCTCGATCACGAGTTCCTATATGGATTTAGCGGTTCCGATCGTATCGACTAACGGCACATATATTGTCTATATTTTAGACAGCCGCGCCACAGTTGACGCGCTCACAGGAGAGCTCTTTTCAATCATCCTGAGCGCGCTTGGCCTTGGCCTTGTGATCTGCGTGGTATTATCCTTCCTCCTCGCCCAGATTCTGATTACGCCCATCCGCGCGCTGACCCTCGGCACGCGGCAGGTTGCGGCGGGCGATTTTTCCCAGCGCATTGAAGTAGAGGGGCAGGATGAAATTGGCGTCTTGACGCGGAACTTCAACCACATGGCGAAGGTTTTACAGGACACCATCTCAGAAGCGGAAAACGAGCGCAACAAGCTCTCGACGCTGTTTCTTCACATGACAGACGGCGTGGTCGCCTTCTCGGCCTCGGGCAATCTCATTCACTGCAACCCCGCAGCGACGCAGATGCTGGCAAGGCCGCTCGACCCGACAACAACGTTCGACGAGCTGTTCTCCGATCAGGCCGAGCTCGACACGCTCTTAACCCTGAAGCGCCCGCAATACTTAGAGGCGCAGAAGACGGCGGGCGACCGCGAGCTGGAGCTTTTCATGGCGCCGTTTTCGTCCGATCAGACGCAGGGCGGCGCGCTGGTCGTCATCCACGACGTGACCGAGCAGCGAAAAAGCGAGCAGTCGCGGCGTGAGTTTGTCGCGAACGTGTCGCACGAGCTGCGGACGCCGCTTACCAACATCAAATCCTACGCCGAGACGATCGTCTCTGCGGGAGATGAGCTCCCCCGCGAGCTCCACGATAATTTCATGGGCGTTATCATCAACGAAGCCGACCGCATGACCCGCATCGTGCAGGACCTTCTGACGCTCAGCAAGATCGACTACGGCAAGATGGAGATGAACATCTCCCGCTTTTCGTTCGCGAAGGCCATCTCGAATGTCTACGAGGCCGCAAAGCTCAACGCCGAGCAGAACCACCACCACAAAATTAGCTTCCACTGCGAAGACGACATCCCGGACGTCATGGGCGACCGCGAGCGCATTGAGCAGGTGGTCATGAACATCGTCTCAAACGCCATCAAATATACCCCCGACGGCGGCAAAATCGAAATTTACGCGGGCAGCAGCGGAAAATCCGTCTTCGTCCGCGTGACGGATAACGGCATCGGCATTCCCGAAAAAGATTTGCCGCGCCTTTTTGAGCGGTTCTACCGCGTCGATAAAGCCAGGAGCCGCGAGTCGGGCGGCACAGGTCTCGGTCTTTCCATCGCCCGCGAGATTCTCTCGCAGCACAAGGGCGAAATCAAAATCGACTCCGTCTACGGCGAGGGAACCGACGTGCGCATCACGCTCCCCGCCGCTCCGCCTGAGAAGTAGTTTTGCGTTTTTCGCGACGCACAAATACTGCATGCGATCGATTTACACGACGCACAAACACCCATTGCGTAGGGGGCGATGCCAACATCGCCCCGGCAGGACGGACCGATTTTATGGTAATCCTCAACGAATTCGGAACTTTCCAACGGGCCGATGTGGGCATCGGCCCCTACGCATAACCGGGAAATCTCCAAAAAAATCCGTAGGGGCGGACGACTCTGTCCGCCCTTGGGTACCAACGAATTCGCCGATGGGTTTCGTGTTTCGGACAATTCTTCGGCGGGCGGACAGAGGCGTCCGCCCCTACGAGCACCATCGAAACAGTTCACGTATTATCCGAGAAAGGAGGCAAACCATGCGCAAAAATCCCTGGGTCGAGCGCGTAAAGAACGCGCTCATTGCGCTGCTGGCGGTCATTTTGCTGGCGCTGACGGTGCTGGCGCTTCCGGTCAAGACGGTGACCGATACGCCGTGGCTGGCGGCTCTTGTGCGTCCGTTTGCCTCGCTGATGGGCATTTCGCAGGGCGATCTGACCGATACGCCGATGGCAGACGCAGGAAGCGTCACGGGCGCGGCCCAGCCGGTTTCCGTTTCCGTACGGACCCCCGCCGGGCGGACGAGCTTTCAGTATTCGTTCTCCACACTGGACGCGTCGTTTGAACAGTTCGGCGCAGCACTCGGACAGGCACTGGAGACCGCGCAGGAGACGGAACGGACAAGCGCGCTTCGCGTGCAGGAGGCGCTCGGGAAAACCTCGGTCGCGTTCTGCTATCCGGGCGAAATTTCATCGAAGCTCGCGGCCTCGTGGCTGCATGTGGACACCGATCTGGACACGCAGAGCCGCTGGTTCATTCTGGCCGGGGACGGCGTGTATGTGACGCTCTATCTTGTCGGCGAGGAGCTTTTCTCCTGCCAGACGCAGATGCGCGCAGAAAGCCTCGAGCAGCTGCTGCAAAGCTGCACGCCGGACGGAAGCTTCTTCGCCTTTGAAGACGCGCAGTCCCGCTTTGACACGCTCGCGCCCTTGAGCCTGCTTCCCGGGCAGACGCCCGCCATCCATGAGGCCTCAGCGGCAAATCCCTGCGACGCGCGCTTTTCGGACGCGCTTGCCTCGAGCCTTGGCTTCAACCCCTACGGCGACGCGCGCTACACCGATGACGCGGGCAACACAACCTATACGGAAACCGGCTACGCCCTTTCCATCTCCGCCGCAAGCGAGCTCACGCTCCGCGCCGATGGGCAGGTCACGCGCTTTCGCGCCGCGTCGGGTGAGGAAGCCGACCTCGTTGAATGCGCGAGAAGCCTTCTTTCCACAATGACGGCGGGCGCTTCCGGCGACGCGCGGCTGTATCTGACCGGGCTTCAAAAGGATGGTTCGGAAACGGTCTGCACGTTCGACTACTATTTAAACGGCATTCCCGTCTACCCCTCTGGCGGCCACGGCGCGGAAATCCGCTTCTCGGGCGCGTCCATCGTGCAGGTGAGGCTCCTTCTGCGCACGTATACGCTCACGACCCAGACCGTCTCCGTTCTCCCGCCCGCGCAGGCGGCGGCAATTTTGCCGGACGGCAGTGAGCTGGGGCTCATCTACAGCGATACCTCCTCCGGCGTGACGGCCGGATGGCGGTCGTAGGGGAGGTGCCGGTATGTCTGCTTCCAAGATCAAAAATCTGATTCTGCTCATTTTGCTGCTCGGCGTTCTGGGGCTTTTGCCCGCAGTTGTGCCGACGCAGGCGGCCAGAACGGGCGCGGAGCGAAACGTCCACGAAAAGCTCGAGGAGCTCTACAGCTCCTACGGCCTGACGCTGGACGCATCAAGCCTTCCCGACAGCCAGACGCTCTATGCCATCGAGCTCGAAAACCCGGACGCGTCCAATGCCGCGCAGGCGCTGCTCGGCAGCAAGGCGGTATCGCAGGAGACGGCGGCGCGTGGGCTTGCAAGCTGCACCTCTGAGCTCGGCTCGATGCAGCTCAGCCGCTCCGGGGAGCTGACCGCAAGACTGACCGGCGCATCGCAGGCGCACGATCTGGCGCGCGCGACGAAGCGCTATCTTCGCTCGATGGACTTTACCGTCGCGTCCCTTTCAGAGCCGCTGCGCGAATCTGCCGGGGTCTACAGCGTGACGGCGGTGCAGAGCCTCTGCGGCGTGCCCGTTTTTGAAAGCGCGCTCACGTTCACCTACCGCAACAGCGCCCTTTCCAGCGTCGATGGGACGTTTTACCCGACGGGCGAGACAGTGCGCGTATCGGAAAGCGCGTGCATCTCCTGCGCGGACGCTCTGGTGTGCCTGCTTTCGAGCCGCGACAGCCTCGGCTGGGTGGGAAGTGAAATTCTTTCCTGCGAGCAGGGGTACGTTCACTCGGAAACGGCCTCGAGCGCGATGCGCTTTGTGCCGGTCTGGCGGATCGAAACGGACGCGGGCACGTTTCATGTCAGCGGTATTACGCGCGAGGTACGTCAGCTGGTGTCGTAAGGGCGCGAACATCCGTGTCGAAATTCTTAAAAATTTATGAAGAATTTTGTTCCAGAATTGTCATTTTTCCTTTACATTGCCGCGCGCCTGTGGTATTCTTATGGGGTGCGCAAGTAAAATTTCCATGCAAATGGATGAATTGGCATCGTAACTTCTGAGCTTTCAGGAAATACTTCCGATCGAGGGATTTGAACTTTGATTAAATATATCGTGCAGGGCGGAACCCGCCTGTCTGGTCATGTCAATATTTCGGGTGCAAAGAACGCGGCGGTCGCGATTCTGCCCGCGAGCTTGCTGGTCGACGGCGTTTGCCGCATTGAAAATGTTCCGGATATCTCAGACGTCCGGCTGCTGCTTGAAATTTTAAGAAATATGGGCGCGAACATCCGCCGCTTCGGCCGGAACACGCTCGAGATCGACTGCTCGCACGTGCGCAACGCTACGGCACCCATCGATCTTGTGCGCCGCATCCGCGCTTCCTACTATCTCATCGGCGCAGAGCTCGGACGCTTTGGCCACGCGCGCGTCGCCATGCCCGGCGGCTGCAATTTCGGCGTGCGTCCCATCGACCAGCACATCAAGGGCTTTGAGGCGATGGGCGCGAGCGTCGAGCAGCTGGGCGGCTATGTCTGCGCAGATGCGCCCGATGGCGGCCTCCAGGGCGGCCATGTGTACCTTGACATTGTTTCCGTCGGCGCGACGATGAACATTCTGCTGGCTGCCGTTCTTTGCAGCGGCATGACGATCATCGAAAACTGCGCGAAGGAGCCGCATATCGTTGACCTTGCGAACTTCCTGAACGCCATGGGCGCGAAGGTATCCGGCGCGGGAACCGATGTCATTAAGGTTCGCGGCGTTGGCCAGCTGAAGGGCGGCAATTACACGATCATTCCCGACCAGATTGAGGCCGGAACCTATATGGCTGCGGCGGCTGCCGTGGGCGGCGATGTGACGGTCGATAACGTCATTCCGAAGCACCTCGACTGCATCACCGCGAAGCTGCGCGAGATGGGCGCAAAGGTCACGGAGTACGACGACGCAATCCGGGTCGAAGCCGACCACCGGCTCCGCCGCTCGAATGTGAAGACCATGCCGTATCCGGGCTTCCCGACCGATATGCAGCCGCAGATCGCCGTGTGCATGGCGCTGGCCGAGGGGACAAGCCTCGTGACCGAGGGCATTTACGACAACCGCTTCCGCTACACCGCCGAGCTCAACCGCATGGGCGCGAGCATTCAGGTGGAAAGTAAGACGGCGGTCATCGACGGCGTGACGCAGCTGCACGGCTGCGAGGTGCGTGCGTGTGACCTTCGTGCGGGCGCGGCGATGGTGATCGCGGCGCTGTGCGCCGAAGGCACGACGACGATCGAGGACGCGCACTATATTGAGCGCGGCTATGAGGACATCATCGGCAAATTCTCCGCCATCGGCGGCAAAATCCGCCGCATCGAAACCTTCGAGGGCAATTCCCAGAGCGCGGCAGGTTAATAGAAAAAGAAATCCCGTCAGCGAGCATATCGCTGACGGGATTTTTGTACGTATTGGGTTTCTTATTCGCCCGGATGACTTGAGACGACCTTGCCGATGTTCCAGAGCGTTGCCGCGCGTTTGGCCGCATCCAGACGCTCGTCCGGCGTATGGTAATCGACCTGCGCGGTGTGCGCGCCGCAGTCCATGCACGTCACATAGCAGCACCAGCCGTTTTCATCCTCCAGAATGCCGTCTCCGCCGCAGTGCGGGCAGATCTGCAATTCGATATCCTTTAAGTCCATCTTGATTCCTTTCCTGCTTTTGTCTGCGCAGATTCTGCGCCGTATTCTTTTTGATTCTACCGCAAAGCGGCCTGCAAATCAAGCGCTCAGAACAGCACAAGCGAGAAATAACGGATCTTCCCGTCGTTCTCCCAGCACTTCATGCCCACAAAGTCCGCCATCTTCTGCGCGTTTACGCAGTAGGCCGACATGCACGAGGCCGTTTTCCAGGGGCCCGCACCCATCATGAGCGTATCCGTCGTACCATTTTCGCGCATGCGGCCAATCAGCTGCTCGGTCAGCTCGTTCTGGTGCCGCTTGGCGGCCTTCTGCTCCTGCCGATCGGTATAGTCCTTCGGCGTATGCTCGATCATAAGAACGAGCGCCGTCTCATACTGCCGCACGCGGGCCGTCATTTCTTCGACGGTTCCGCTCGCGGGCGGACAGGCAGGCAGCACATTATAGTTCCCGCAGAGATTTTCCTCGCAGAACACGCGGTATTCCGGCACGATCACGAGCTCCGCTACAGGCATGAACGCCGCGTCCGTAAACCCAAGTGCCTTTGCTTCCTTCACATAGTCCATCTTACCCCCGCCTCCCGACGTATTTTGAACTTCTTTTGATTATTTTAATCCAAGGGCAGCATAATATCAAGAGAACCCGCAAAAAAAGCCGCACTTCCGGGATTTTGCGGTTTTCCGCGCGTATACGGGATATCCGAAACCAACGCGTAGGGGGCGAAGCCCACATCACCCCCTACGGAC
>ENA-ORSA01002271-ORSA01002271.1-human-gut-metagenome-genome-assembly--contig:-NODE-2271-length-13948-cov-2.621104_pt1 | contig 13948 bp, 12 predicted proteins | sample MGYA00242179_ERZ509142 | MGnify/ENA primary metagenome ERZ509142 (study PRJEB26280, sample SAMEA2338659) | human gut metagenome | biome: human gut; feature: human-associated habitat; material: faeces... | reverse complement strand
GGATAAGGTAGCGACGCTGTCCAAACAGGCCTTTTGCACGGCCTCGTGCGGGCCGCGAAACAAAAAGCGGATAAACTGCGCATACGGCGGAAACTGCGCCGCTTTGCGATGCAAAATTTCCTGCGCGTAAAACTGGCGATAATCCTGCTGTATGGCGGACTGCACGGCAAAATGATCCGGATGATAGGTTTGCACCACCACCTTGCCGGCCAAAGCCCCGCGGCCTGCCCGCCCTGCCACCTGGGTAATCAATTGAAAGGTGCGCTCTGCGCTTCTGTAATCCGGCACATACAAAGAGCTGTCCGCCGCCAGCACGCCCACCAGCGTCACGTTTTCAAAATCATGGCCTTTGGCAATCATCTGTGTGCCGATGAGCACATCGGCCTGCTTTTGGGAAAACGCCTGAAGAATTTTCAAATGCGCGTCTTTGCCCTTTGTGGTATCGGCGTCCATACGCAGCACCCGCGCATCGGGAAAATGCAGCTTTACCTGCTCTTCCACCTGTTGGGTGCCGATGCCGAACTGCTTTAAATAGGGCTTGCCGCAAACCGGGCAAAGGGCCGGCGGCTGCATGGTTTTCCCGCAATAATGACAGCGGAGCTCTTCGAGGTAGGCGGATCTATGGTATGTCATGGAGACATCGCAATCCGGGCATTGCACCACATACCCGCAGCCGCGGCACATGAGAAACGTGGCATAGCCCCGGCGGTTGATAAAGAGCATCATCTGCTCTTTTTGATCCAGACAGGTTTCCATGGCGTGATACAGCGCGGCGCTGAAAATAGAGCGGTTGCCGCGCTTTAATTCATCGCGCATGTCCGAAACATACACCTTCGGCATGGCCTGGCCGGTGGCCCGGTTTGGCAAAGACAGGTAGGTATATTCTCCCTCCATACAGCGATGGTAGGTTACAACCGACGGCGTGGCGCTGCCCAAAACCAGCGTGGCTCCGGAAAGCGCACAGCGTTTTTCCGCCACTTCGTGCGCGGTATATTGCGGCTTATGTTCGCTTCGGTAGGATTGTTCGTGCTCTTCGTCGATGATGATCAGCCCCAGGTTTTGTATGGGGGCAAACACCGCCGAGCGCGGGCCGATGACAACCCGGGCTTTGCCGGTTAGGATGCGCTTCCATTCATCATAGCGCTCGCCTGCGGAAAGCCTGCTGTGCAAAACGGCCACGTTTTCCCCCAGAAAAGCGCGAAAGCGCGCCACCATCTGCGGGGTTAAGGAAATTTCCGGCACCAGAACGATGCAGCCCTTGTTTTGCAAAAGCGTTTGGCGGATGATTTGTAAATACACTTCGGTTTTGCCGCTGCCCGTTACGCCGTGCAAAAGATAACGGCCGCCGTGAGAGGCAAGAGACGGCAGCACGGCCTCCACGGCCTTTTGCTGATCCGGCGTTAGGGTATGCTCTTTTTTCTGCAAACGGGCCAGCGCCTGATAGGGCGCCCGGCGCACCGCCACTTTTTCCGTTTGCACCAGCGCTTTTTTCCTAAGCTGCGGCAGAGCGGATTTGGCAGAGGGCAAAAACTCATACAATTCTTTGACGGAAATCTTGCCGACCTCGGCAATCAAAGACAGCGTTTCCGCCTGAGCGGGAGCTTTTCTGCCGCCCAAAGCGCCGTTTAATTCCTCCAGCGCCTTTTCCAAATCTGCGTTTGGGGAAACCGATACCACCTCGACGGTCTTTTCCTTTACGCGCCCGCCGCGCATTTGGGAAGGAATCATCAGCCGCAGCGCATCCACCAGAAAACAGTGGTAGGCTTTGGCCATCCATTGCGCCAACGCAACCTGCTCCGGCAAAATGGCGGAAAAGGCGTCCTCTTTTTGCAGGATGGGTTTTATCTTTTCCGGTTCATAGGCGGTTTGCTCGCAAAAAGAGACGACATAGCCTTCCTTCGGGTGGTTGCCCGCGCCGAAAGGAACAACAACGCGGTCCCCAATGCAAAGCTGCATATCTTCCGGCACACGGTAGGAAAACACACGGTCTATCTTGGCGTGTGCGATGTCTATAATCACCTCGGCAAACATGGCGTTTCCCTCCTTTTCGCTTCCAAGAAAAAAGCACCCGCGGTGCTTTTCCCGGCTCTGCCGGATGGTTTATTGAAAATATTCTTTGGCCTGGTCCAGGATAAAGCCGGCAATGGCTTCCTTGGAGGCCAAATCGTGCGGCATTACCCGCCCGTCTTTATGCACAACGGTGATGATGTTGGTATCGGTGCCAAAGCCTGCGCCTTTTTGCGTAACGTCGTTGGCAACGATCATATCCATCTTTTTTCGCTTTAATTTATCCTCGGCATAGGCCTGCACGTTTTGTGTTTCCGCAGCAAAGCCCACCACCACCTGGTGCTGTTTTTCCTGCGTTACCGTGCCCAAAATATCCCGGGTTTGTTTCAATTGCCAACACACGGGCTCGTCGCCAGTTTTTTTGATCTTGTGTTCGCTTTGCTCCTGCATGGTAAAATCCGCAGGCGCAGCCGCCATGATAAGAAGATCGCACCCGGCAAAGGCATCTTTCACGGCCTCCAGCATATCCTGCGTGCTGGTAATTTGCCGCTCCGTAACGCCAAAGGGCACAGGCAAATTCACCGGCCCGTGGATCAACATAACCTTAGCGCCCCGGCGTTTGGCCGCCTGCGCTATGGCATAGCCCATCTTGCCGCTGCTGTGGTTTGTAATGTAGCGAACAGGATCCACCGCTTCGCGCGTGGGGCCCGCCGTTACCACAACCCTTTTGCCCAAAAGATCTTTTTCCGTTAAAGCATCGTGTACGGCTTCCACAATTTCGCAAGGCTCGCTCATGCGCCCGGAGCCTACATCGCCGCAGGCCAAAAAGCCGCTGCCCGGGCCAACCATCGTAACGCCGTATTGCTGTAAGGTCTGCACATTTTTTTGCACAATGGGGTTGGCCCACATGTTTGTATTCATCGCAGGAGCCAAAACCACCGGCGCTTTGGTGGCCAAAACGGTAGTGGAAAGCATATCGTCGGCAATGCCGTTGGCATATTTGCCAAGGAAATTGGCGCTGGCCGGCGCTACCACAAACACATCCGCCCGTTTGGCCAGAGAAATATGCTCCACTTCCCACGGCGTTTGCCGATTGAACATATCTACAACAACTGGATGGTTTGTCAGCGTTTCAAAGGTAAGCGGCGCGATAAATTCCGTGGCATGGCGTGTCATGATGACAAATACATCATGCCCGGCCTTTCGCAATTGAGAGGCTAGCTCGGCGCTTTTATAAGCGGCAATGCCGCCTGTTACGCCCAAAACAACGCTTGCCATGATCAGTATTCCTCATACCCGCTGTCTACCGTGAGCTTATCGGCATACATTTCTTTGGCGGCAATGGAAACCGGCTTTTCATCCAGGTCGATATCAATCAACGGAGCGTCGCCGGAAACGATCTGACGGGCTCTTTTGGAAACCACAACGACCAGGGAATATCTGCATTCCACTTTGTCTAACAATTCATTGATCGGCGGATCTACTATCATTTTTCTTCCTCCCAATGCGCAAGAAGCGCCTGTTTTCTGTCTCCCACACGCAAATGGCTGACGGCCAGCACGTTTTCCAACTGCTGCGCGGCCGTTTGAACCATATCGTTGAGAATGCAATAGTCATATTCATCTATATATTGTATTTCATTTTGCGCCGTCTGTAAACGGCGTTCAATTTGTTCCTGTGTTTCGGTGCCTCTGTCTGTCAGCCGCTGGCGCAAAACCTGATAAGAAGGCGGCAAAATAAACACAAGCACCGCAGAGGGCATGGCCTTTTTGATGTTCATGGCGCCCTGCACATCAATATCCAAAATGACATCCACGCCTTCTTGCAGCTTTTTCTCCACAAAGGCACGCGGCGTGCCGTAATAGGTGGTGCCAAAGACATGCGCATATTCCAAAAAGGCGTTTTCCGCAATCATCTGTTCAAATTTTTCCAGCGAAACATAGAAATAATGTACGCCTTCGCTTTCGCCGGGCCGCGGCGCGCGCGTTGTAGCCGAAACGGACAGCATGACATCCGGATGATGCAGCAGCGTTTGAATCAAAGTGCCTTTCCCGGCACCAGAAGGGCCGGATATGACCAGAAGCGTTCCTTGCTTATTCATGTTAATCCTCCAAATCCCCTTCACGGTCTGCCAAGCGGTTGGCCACCGTTTCCGGCTGCACGGCTGACAGAATGATATGCCCGCTGTCCATCACAACTACGGCACGGGTGCGCCGGCCGTAGGTAGCGTCTATCAGAAAGCCGCGATCTCGCGCATCCTGGATGATGCGTTTGATCGGCGCGCTTTCGGGAGAGACAATCGAAACAATTCGGTTGGCGGAAACAATATTCCCAAATCCAATGTTTATCAGACGAATGGCCATTGCATTTCCCCCGTTTTATTCGACGTTTTGTACCTGCTCACGCATTTTTTCCAGTTCGCTTTTGGCCGCGATGACCAATTTTGTAATCTCTGCATCGTTGGCCTTGCTGCCGATGGTGTTCACTTCCCGGTTCATTTCCTGGACAATAAAATCCATTTTTCTGCCAACCGGGCCGTCCGCCCGGGTAGTTTGACGGAATTGGTCGATATGGCTGTGCAGCCGGACCAACTCTTCATCAATGGCGTGTTTATCCGCCAAAATGGCGGCTTCCATGACAACGCGCTGTTTGAGCGTTTCATCCGCCTGATAATATTCCTGCATTTTGGCCAGCAGCTTTTCTTTGGAAGCGGATTCCACTTCGGGCGCCAGCGCATCTATCCTTTGCACAATCTGCTCTACCAGATCGGTTTTCAGGCCAAGATCCTGCTGTAATTTTTCCCCTTCCTTTTGCCGCATGGACACAAGATGCGAAAGCGCCTGCTCCATGGCGCCGCCTACCACCTGCCAAACGGCCTGCTCATCTTCTTCGCTTTCGGAAAGCTGCATCACCTGCGGGCAGGACGCGATTTGCCATAACGTGACATCCGGCTTTACGCCGATGGCCTGCGCGATGTTTTGCGCAGCCGCCCGGTACGATTGCGCAAGCGCGGTATCGGCCAAAACCTCTGCCCTGTCCTCCCGGGTGTTTTTATAGGAAACGTAAATATCCACTTTGCCGCGCTGAATGGCATCGGACAGCGCCTGGCGCAATTTGGGCTCCAAAAAGCCGACGTTGCGGCTCATACGAAAATTGGGATCCAAATAGCGGGAATTTACTGCTTTTATTTCGATGGTGGCTTCCCGGCCCTCAAATTGAAACGAGCCGCGGCCAAATCCTGTCATGCTTTGCATTGAAAGGTTCCTCCCTTGATGGATTATTATAACATAAAAATCAGCCTTGATTCAACGAAACGACAGAGTCCGCCATACGTTGGGTAAAGCGATACAGTTCATCCGGCCCGGGCGGCGCCATTTCCCTTGTCATGCCGTCTGCGCATTGGATTTTCATGCCGCTGTCCGCCCATTTCAGTTGGCCGATGATGGCGGCCGGCACGTTTTTGGCCTGCAAATCGCGCACCATTTTTTTGCCGTTTTCCGCAGCGATCAGCATGCACCCGGAAGAAACCAGCCGCATGGGGTCCAGCGTGAAAGCGTGGCACAGGCGGTCGGTTTCCGGCAAAACGGGAATGTTTTTTTCGATAAGATAACCCCCGCAGCCGCTGGCACGGCACAGTTCATATACGGCACCAAGAACACCGCCCTCTGTTACATCATGCATGGCATGCGCACCGGATTTAGCTGCCGTAACGCCGTCCGTTACGGCGGAAAGCGATTGATTCAGCGCCAAACACTGCTGATACCCATCCATCCCGACCTGCTGGATCACGGGAGTGGCATAGTCGCTTGCCATAATCAGCGTGCCTTCCAGCCCGGCCCATTTGGTTAAAACAAGATCATCGCCCGCCTTTGCGCCGCCGGTGGTAACAAGCCGGCCGTCCGGGCAGCTGCCGATGACGGTGCCGGAGGCCACTATGCGCGTTACAGCGTCTGTAATTTCGGTATGGCCGCCTAAAATTTCAACCTGAAGCTGTTCGGCGGTTTCGGAAATCTGCTGCATGATGGCGTCTATCTTTTCCTGCTTTGTTTCGGGCGGGGCCATCAGCGAAATCAAAAGCCCGACCGGCTCTGCCCCGCAGGCCGCAACGTCGTTGCAGCACACATGCACCAGCAAACGGCCCATTTCCTTGCCCGCTGCGGTGATGGGGTCTGTGGAAACCACGCAGAGATTGGCGCCAAGGCGCAAAGCGCCGCAATCTTCGCCGACGCCCGGGCGCAAAACAACTTCGTCCCGAACGGGTTTTAATTTTGAAAATACGCTTTGTTCCAATTGCTCTGTTGTCAATTTTCCTATTTTCATTCTCATACCCCTTTACTGGAGGTTATCCCGGCCGATCAGGTCTATATATGCCTGCTCGGTAATCACTTTAATGCCCAGTTTTTCGGCTTTGGCCAATTTGCTGCCGGCATTTTCCCCGGCCACAACCAGCGTTGTTTTTTTGCTGACGCTGTCTGTGGTTTGCGCGCCCAGCGCTTCCGCGCTTTCGCGGGCCTGGCTGCGCGTCATAACGGAAAGCGCGCCGGTAAACACGATGGTTTCGCCGCTTAAAATGCCCTGTGCCTGCGCCGCGCTGCCCACTTCGGATTGCGGCAAAACGCCGCGCTGCAAAAGATCGTTGATATGCTGTTTGTTTTTCTCATCCGCCAAAAAATTTACAATGGACTGCGCCACAATATCGCCGATATCGTCCATGGCGGCCAATTCTTCCGCGGTGGCGTTGGAAAGCGCCTGAATATCCGGATATACCGAGGCCAGATCCTTAGCGGTTTTGCGGCCGATATTGGGAATGCCAAGGCCGGATAAAAAGCGGGAAAACCCGCAATGCTTGCTGTTTTCAATGGCGGAAATGATGTTGCCGGCCCGCTTTTCCTTAAAGCCCTCCAAAGAGAGAATCTGCTCTTTGGTAAGGGCATACAGATCTGCCGGGTACCGCACATGCAGCTGATCCATAAAGGTTTCCAGCGTTTTTTCGTTGAGCCCCTGAATATCCATACAGCCCTTGGAGGCAAAATGGGACAGCGCCGCCAAAAGCTGGGGTTTGCAGTCTATGGTGTTGCTGCAAAACAGGTGTGCGCCGCGCTGAATAACCTCTGCCCCGCAAAACGGACATTGCGCCGGCACGGGCACTTCCTGCCCCTGATCATCCACGCTGCCCATGATTTCCGGGATAACGTCGTTGGAGCGGCGAATCCACACCTTGCCGCCGATTTTCACCTGTTTGCGCCGGATGTCGCCCATGTTGTTCAGCGTGGCGCGTTTGACGGTAGCGCCGCAGATCTCCACCGGAGACAGCAGCGCCAGCGGCGTTAATTTGCCGGTGCGCCCCACTTGCCATTGCACATCCAACACGGTGGTCACCGCTTCTTCCGCTTCAAACTTTATCGCCATGGCCCAGCGGGGAAAGCGCTCGGTATGCCCCAAAACGGCGCGGGTGGCAAAATCGCAAACCTTGATAACCATGCCGTCTGTTAAAAAGTCCTCTTGTTTACGGCTCTGGGCCTGCGCCATGGCCGCGTCATACGCTTCCAGGGCGCTGTGAAAATATTGCACCTTGGGAGAAATCTTGATGCCGTTTTCCTGCAAAAACTCCAGCATTTCCGGCAGGCTGTGCAGGGTTTTTCCCTCGATATAGCCCACGTTGTAGAAAAAGGCGTCCAGCTTTCTGGAGGCGGTAACGGCGGGTTCTAAATTTCTCGGCGCGCCCGCCGCTGCGTTTCTTGCGTTTTTCAGCGGCTCTGCCGCCGTTTTGTTATAGGCCTCAAACGAGGACAGCGGCATAAACCCCTCGCCCTGCACTTCCATCCGGCCGGTAAACGGGATGGTCAGCGGGATGGAGCGAATGGTATGCACCTGCGGCAAAATCCCCTCGCCCACAAGGCCGTTGCCCCGCGTAGCGGCCTGCACGAGGCGGCCGTTGTCATAGGTTAAATTGATGGTCAGCCCGTCAATTTTATATTCCAGGGCATACAACAACGGCGGCAGGTTTGTCTGCTGGTCGTAAATTTTATGAATGCGCTGTTCCCAGGCGGCCACTTCTTCTTTGGCGCGGCATTTATCCAAACTCCAAAGCTGGCCTAAATGCGTATGCTGGGAAAAGCCCTGCACCGGCGCGCCGCCCACCCTGCGCGAGGGCGAATCCGGCAGCACAAGGCCGGTTTGTTTTTCCAAAGACAACAATTCATCAAACAACGCATCGTATTCCCCGTCCGTTACGGTGGGGTTATCGTGCCTGTAATATTGATCTGCATATTCATTGAGCTTATCCACGATGGCTCGTAAACGCTGTTCCATCAATCTTCCTTCTTCATCGCCGCATATTTCAATGCGATGCGTTTGATTCCCTTGCCGCCAAAATCAATCTCTGCCACAAGCCCATCGCCCTTGCCGGAAAGAGAAAGCACCTTGCCGCCGCCAAAGGCGGGATGATGCACCCTGTCGCCGGCTTTTAGATCCATCAAGGCGGGGTTTGGTTTTGTGACAACGGTTTTGGAGGCCCGAGGCGTGAGCACCGGCGCTTTCATCACGCTTTGCCGGGGCAAATCCGCATACGGCGTAACAACGCCGCTGGCGGTATCGTTTCGTTCCACGTCCTCCGGCAATTCGTCCAAAAAGCGGGAGGGCGGGTTGTGGTTGGTGGTGCCAAACAGGCCGCGGCTCATGGCGTAGGTCATAAACAGCCTGTCCATCGCGCGGGTGATGCCCACATAGCAAAGGCGCCGTTCTTCTTCGATGCCCTCTTCGGTTTGCATAGAGCGGATATGCGGGCAAATGCCCTCCTCCAGGCCGATGAAAAACACAACGGGAAACTCCAGGCCCTTGGCGCTGTGCAGCGTCATCAGGGTTACGGTGTTTATTTCGGTTTGTTCGTCGCTGTCTGTTACCAGGGCCACATTGGCCAGAAAATCCGACAGGGTAGCGTCCGGATTTCCGTGCATAAATTCCTGAATGGCGGTGATAAACTCCAGCATGTTTTCCGCGCGGGCCAGCGCTTCTTCGGTGCCCTCTTCCTGATATTGCATCAAAAGGCCGGTATCATCCAGCACTTTGCGCACATATTCCTCCGGCGCCAGCAGCACGCCGGCCGCCATCAGCTGCATCATCTGGTTGCCGAAATCTTCCAGCTTGTCCGCCGTGCGTTTCGGCGTGATGTATTGCCCGGCGTTCATCACAATATCCCAGGCGTAGACGCCGTTTTCCAGCGCGGCTGCTTGAATTTTTTCCACCGTGGTAGCGCCGATGCCGCGCTTTGGCACGTTTAAAATGCGAAACAGGCTGATGCTGTCCTGCGGGTTTTGCAAAAAGCGCAGATAGGCCACCAGGTCTTTTACTTCTTTGCGGTCGTAAAACTTGATGCCCCCCACCACGCGGTAGGCAATCTGCTTTTTCATAAATTCTTCTTCCAGCGCGCGGCTCTGCGCATTGGTGCGGTATAAAACGGCAAAATCCGAAAGCTTATAGGTGGCCAGAAGGTCGTCTATGGTATCCGCCACATACATGGCCTCTTCGCGCTCGGAAATACAGCGTTTTAGCTGAATGGGTTCCCCGCCTTTGCGGGTAGTAAACAGCGTTTTGCCCTTTCGGCCGCTGTTATGGCTGATCACGGCATTGGCTGCTTGCAAAATCGGCGTGGTGGAGCGGTAGTTTTGCTCCAAACGAATGAGCTTTGCGCCGGGAAAATCCTTTTCAAAATCCAAAATATTGCGGATATCCGCGCCGCGCCAGCCGTAGATGGATTGGTCGTCATCGCCCACAACGCAGATATTCCCATGCGCAGCGATGGCACGCACCAACAGATATTGTGCCCGGTTGGTATCCTGATACTCATCCACGTGCACATAGCGAAAGCGGTTTTGGTAATAGGACAGAATATCCGGGTGTTTTTCAAACAATTCAACGGTTTTGCACAGAAGGTTGTCAAAATCAAAGGCGTTGTTGGCCAGCAGCCTTTTTTCATATTCGAGATACACTTCCGCAATGGTCTGTTTCCAAATATCGCCGGCGGCGCGCTCGGCATATTCTTTGGGGCCGATCATTTTGTTTTTGGCGTCCGAAATGGCGGAAGCCACGGCCTTGGCCGGGCAGAATTTTTCGTCGATATCCAAATCCCGTTCGATTTGCTTTACTAAGCGCAGCACATCGTCCGTATCGTAGATGGTAAAGGCTTTGCTGTATCCCAGCGCATCGGCATTCATGCGCAAAATACGCACGCACATGCTGTGAAACGTGCAGATCCACATGCCCTGCGCCGCCGCGCCCACCATTTCCTCCACGCGCTGTTTCATTTCGTTGGCGGCCTTATTGGTAAAGGTGATACACAAAATAGCGCTGGGGTATACGCCCAGCTCCAACAGATGCGCGGTGCGCATGGTCAGCGTTCTGGTTTTGCCGCTGCCGGCGCCTGCCAAAATCAAAAGCGGCCCCTCTGTTTGCTCCACGGCGGCGCGCTGGTTTTGGTTTAATGCGGATAGATCCATAATGCCTCCTTATATCAAGAAAAAAGCGCACAAAGCTGGCCTTTGTACGCCAATGAATGCGCGGTACGGTTTATTTTTCCCCGCGTTCGGTCAGCCTGTCTAAAATCAATTCATACCCGCCGCTGCCGTAGGTAACGCAGCGGTTTACGCGGCTGATGGTTGCGGTGGATGCGCCGGTCTGCTTGCTGATTTCCTGATAGGTTGCCTTTTCGCGCAGCATCTGCGCCACCTGCAACCGCTGACTTAACGCATGCATCTCCGCTATGGTGCAGAGATCTTCAAAAAGCTGATAACACTCGTCCTGTGTTTTTAAACACAAAAGCGCGTCACACAGCATGTCCATTTCCTTGGATTTTATTTTGGAATTGGCAGGCATACCGTTCCTCCCCGATGCTTTTTCAAATATTATAGCATGTTACGTTAGTTTATTAAAGCAAGAAACGAAAATTTCATTCCGGGAGCACTTCCAATTGCGCAATGGAAATTTCATAGGCGGTTTTCAGCGCGGTTTCTCCGGTGGGGTATGTTTTTTCGTAGGCTCTGGACTGCATGCGCCCTTTGATGCGGATATGCGCCCCCACTTTTAAATGCGAAGCAAAGCGCGCGGTTTTCCCCCAGGCAATGCACGGCAGATAATCGCTTTTATGATACGCCCTGTTTACCGCCAGCAAAAGGTCTGTAATTTCCCGCTCGAAGGGGGTTTTGCGGTAAGTAGGGGGCTTACAGACATAGCCGGAAAGCAAAATTTCGTTGTGGCAGGGCGTTTGCGCGGACAAAAACTCCAGGCGCTTGGCAAAGACGGTGACGATTAAGCGGCTGGCGCCGTCGATCAGCTTATTATAGCTGCGCACTTGGCCGGTAACGCGCACGATCTGCCCGGAACAGGCCAGGTGCAGCCCATGGCCGGAAACGGTGACGGGCAACACATCCGCCGTTTGGCTCAGGCGTTTTACATGCAGGGCAAACGTATAAAAATCTTCCCCGTAAAGGGTATGGTCGTAAACGGGGTCCTGTACGATGGTGCCCAAAAGCTGCGCATGATTGTCATAGGTAAAATTCACTGGCCTTCCCTCCTTATCCGATTATTTCAAAGTATGAGAAAAGGCGCGGTTTTATGTATGCGCTTTGGGCGGACAAAAACAAAAGCAGCCCGAAGGCTGCTTTTTAAGGCGGTTATTTTTTGTGGAACGTCAGCGGATCCGGGCCGGTGCGGTGGTTTTTATTCAGCATATCGATTTCGATCATGTCCTCTGCGGAAAGGACAAAATCAAACACCTGAATGTTTTCCTCAATGCGCTTGGGATTGATGGATTTCGGAATGGTGATAATCCCGCGCTGCAATTCCCAGCGGATGACAACCTGTGCGATGTTTTTGCCGTATTTATCGGCGATCTTTTGCAGGGTTTGGTCGCCAAACACTTCCCCGTGCGCCAGCGGGCTCCAAGCCGTCATGGCAATTTGGTTTTGGAACAAAAACGACTGCATTTCCACCTGCGTTAAATACGGATGGCATTCAATCTGGTTGACCATCGGCTTGATTTCGCAGCTGTCCAGCAGGGTTTGGATGTTTTCCTTGGTAAAATTGCTAAGGCCGATGGCGCGTACGCGGCCCTGTTTATACAGGGTTTCAAAGGCTTTCCAGGTTTCCACAAACAAGCCGTCATTCGGGCACGGCCAGTGGATTAAATATAAATCCAACACATCCAGGCCCAGGCGCTCCATGGTTTTGTCAAACGCGCGCAGGGTGTTATCGTATCCCTGGTCGCTGTTCCAAAGCTTGGAGGTGATAAACAATTCGTTTCGATCCAGGCCGCATTCGCGAATGCCCTGGCCCACGCCGTCTTCGTTTTCATAGGCGGCGGCCGTGTCAATAGCGCGATAGCCCGCTTTTACGGCCGCTTTCACGGCGTCGATCACCTGTTGGCCGTTTTCCGTTTGCCAAACGCCCAAGCCGAATTGAGGCATTTTTACACCGTTGTTCAGCACAATCCAGCTCTGTCCTGCAGTATTCATAGAAAAACTCCTTTCCATAGGGAAATTTTGTATAATTTATTATTTCACAGCATGGAAGACGCTGTCAATTTTATTTGTGTAAAATTTTTATTTAGCAGGCGAATCAAGGCTCATCCCTTCGTAAAATTTTAATCTGTCCTGTATTTTTTGCTATGTATGCGCGCGGGATACAGAAAACAAAACCGGTATTTTCGTTTTCCCTTTGCCTGCGCACATGGATATTTTAATAGAAAATGCGCACAGATATAGTAAACAAAATTAAAAGCACTGTCAATTTTACAGGGCGAGGGGCGGGATGGATTCCCTTTGGCCTCGGTTGCTTTTGCGGCGCAAAATCGGTATAATAAAAAAGCAAAGTTTTGCGGCAGATGTGCCTTTCGGGTGCGTTGCGTTTTTCGTGTATGGTGGGTTTCGGCCCTTGTATTTTGGAGAGAAATGAGGTGGCAAAATGATTTCGTTTTTCCGGACGGATGATGAAAAGATTTTTTTGCTAGACGCGATTGAACCCGGCTGTTGGGTGCATGTGGTAAACCCCACGCAGGAGGAACTGAATCAGCTGTTGGAGGCCACCCATGTGGATCGGGATTTTCTTGTGGCCGCGCTGGACGAAGAGGAGCGCTCGCGTGTGGAGACCGAAAACGGACAAACCCTCATCGTGGTAGACACCCCTACCATCGAGCTTTCCGAAAAAGAAGGGGTTATCAACTCCACCTTTCCGCTGGGCATCATTTTAACCGAAGATAACATCTTCACCGTATGCCTGAAGGATTCTTCCGTTTTGCAGGATTTTACCAACAACCGCGTGAAGAGCTTTTCCACCAAAAAGAAAAGCCGGTTTATTTTGCAGATTCTGTATCGCAACGCGGCTAAATTCCTGGTGTATCTGCGCCAGATTGATAAAAAAAGCACGGAAATTGAAGGCGAACTGCATAAATCCATGAAAAACAAAGAGCTGATCGCCATGCTGAACCTGGAAAAGAGCTTGGTGTATTTTTCCACTTCGCTAAAGAGCAACGAAGCGGTGCTGGAGCGGCTGATGCGCATGGAATTTATCCGCCGCTATCCGGACGATACGGATTTGTTGGAAGACGTTATCATCGAAAACAAGCAGGCCATCGAGATGTGTACCATCTACCGCGACATTCTTTCCGGCACGATGGACGCCTTTGCCTCTGTAATTTCCAACAACCTAAACATCGTAATGAAGCTTTTGACCTCCATCACCATCATTTTAACCATCCCCACCCTGTTTGCCAGCCTATGGGGCATGAATGTGCCGGTGCCGTTTCAAAATGCGCCCTGGGGGTTTGCCGTGGTCTGCGGCCTTTCCGCGCTGACGTCCATCATCACGGCGATTGTGATGTTCCGAAAAAAACTGTTTTAACGGCGCTTTCCCCGGTCTTGCCGGGGATTTTTTATTTTTGAAAAAACAG